>Ga0207648_10004332_pt1 | contig 14617 bp, 9 predicted proteins | sample KBSMisM32_FD_184310 | JGI IMG/M metagenome (GOLD analysis project Ga0207648, IMG submission 184310) | Miscanthus rhizosphere microbial communities from Kellogg Biological Station, Michigan, USA - KBS Miscanthus M3-2 (SPAdes) (version 2) | ecosystem: Host-associated > Plants > Roots > Rhizosphere...
AGCGCATCGAAGTTATGCGCTGCCCGCAAGGCACGCTGTACGGCAAGAACACGCTCGCGGGCGTCATAAAAGACGTGACGCGCGACATCGCGACTGAAGATCCGGAGTTCCACGTCACTGCGACGGGCGGCAGCTATAACCAGCGCGACCTCAAGGTCGGCGGCTCGATGCCGGTCGTGTCCGATCACGTGTATCTCGGCGCCGCGGTCGCGTACCTGCAGCGCGATGGTTACGGCGAGCTGGTGGACGACGGTGCCCCGCGCCTGTTCAACCACGTCGGCCAGGATGTCTCGGACAAAGACGTGCTCGCGGCACGCGCCAACGCCACGTTCGTCTGGGGCGACAGCTCCAAGCTGCGCGTGCTGGTCGACACGATTCAGGACAACTCGAACGCCGCCGGCGGTCAGCGCCTGAACAATCTCGTGCAGCCCGCGCTGGACGATCGCTACGACCAGCGCACCGACATGCCGGTCGACAAGGATCGCTTCATCACCAAGGGCGCCGCGGCAACGTACACGCAGAGCCTGAACGATGCGTTCGACCTCAAGCTGGTCGGCGCTTATCGCGAAGGCGATGGTCGCCAGTTCATCGACTTCGAAGAGCTGAACGCCAACCTGTTCCAGGTCCCGGCCGAGTACAGCGACAACCAGGCGAGCGGCGAAGCGCAGCTCTCGTACACGGGCGAGTCGCTCAAGGCCGTGACCGGCATTTACTACTTCGACGGCACGGCGCGCGGCGCGTTCGACGCTTCGCTCGGTGCCAACAACCTGACCGGCCTGACCAAGGGCAGCGTCAGCACCGAGAGCACCGCTGTCTACGCGGACGGCACCTGGCAGCTGACCGATAAGCTGAACTTGAACGCCGGCGTGCGCTGGAATCAGGACAAGAAAGAAGCGACGGTGTTCGTGCAGCAGTACCTCGGTCGCTTGCCGGCCGATCAGACCTTGTTCGATCAGAACAACGTGCCGCCCGGCTTCACGCCGCTGGGCGCGCCGCAGACCAACTACACGAACGACCGCACGTTCTCCGACGTGCTGCCGCGCTTTGGCTTCGATTACCACTTGAGCAACGAAGTGCTCGCCTACGTGATCTACAACAAGGGCTTCAAGAGCGGCGGCTTCGACATGCGCGGCAACGCGACGGCGAATCCCGCCACGAAGGACGGCTACGATTCCGAGACCGCCGACAACTACGAGGCCGGCCTGAAGTCGCTGCTGTTCGGCGATACGCTGCAGCTCAACCTCACCGTGTTCTACACGCCGTACGAGGATGTGCAGATCACCACGCAGCAGTTCCAGATCGTCAACGGCAACCCGACCAACGTCACCGCGGTGCTGAACGCGGGCAAGCAGCTCAACAAGGGCGTCGAGCTGGAATCGGTGTGGCGTCCGATCCCGGCGCTCACACTGGCGCTGAACGTCGGCTACCTCGACGCGGAGTTCGAGGAGTTCCTGGTCGGCTGCACACCGCCCGCTGCCGGCTGTACTCGCGACATTTCCTCGCTGAACGAACCGATCAACTCGCCGGAATGGACGGGTTTCCTCGGCGGCACGTATCGCTGGGAGCTCGGCGGCGGCGACCTCGCCGCGCATGTCGGCTATCAGTACCGGAGCAAGACGAAGGTTGCGAACACCACCGTCAGCATCACGGATCAGGATGCTTATGACGTGCTCGACGTCGGCGTCGCGTACACGACGGCGAACCAGGCGTGGCGCTTTGCGCTCGAAGGCAAGAACGTGCTGGACGAGGAGTATCGCGTCGCGGGTTACGACTTCGGTAACACCAACGTCAGCCAGATCGGCTTCTACGCCCCGCCGCGCACCGTCGCGGTCAGCGCGACCTATCGCTACTAGATCCCCCTCTGCCCTCCTCCGCCGCGCGCGGGGGAGGGCAATCTTTTGATCCCATGCTTCACAGCATTCTCATCACCGGCGCGGCGAGCGGGATCGGGCTGGCCCTGACGCGGCACTTCGCCGCGCAAGGCCACCGCGTGATCGCGTGCGATCTGCAGCATCCGGACATCGACGGGACGATTCGCAAGCTCGCCTTCGACGTCGCAGACGCGGCGCAGATCGAGCAGGCGCTGACGCAGGTGGCCGACGATCCGCCGGATGTGCTGATCAACAACGCCGGCCTGCAATACGTCGCCCCGCTCGAAGAGTATCCGCCGGAGCGCTGGCAACAGCTGATCGCTGTAATGCTGACCGGTGCGGCGATGCTGACGCGCGCAACACTGCCGGTCATGCGTCGCAAGGGTTTCGGCCGCATCGTGAACATCGGCTCGATTCACTCGCTGGTCGCGTCGCCGTACAAGACTGCGTACGTGGCCGCGAAGCACGGGCTCGTCGGCTTCAGCAAAAGCGTCGCGCTGGAGACGCGCGATTGCGATATCACGATCAATACGGTGTGCCCGAGCTACGTGAAGACACCACTGGTCGACTCGCAGATCGACGCGCTGGCGACGCGCCACCACCTGACGCGCGAGCAGGTGATCGAAGAGATCATGCTCAAGCCCATGCCCAAGCGGCAGTTCATCGGCCTGGACGAGCTGGCCGGCACCGTCGAATTTCTGCTGAGCGCAACGGCGCGCAACATCACCGGCCAATGCATCACCCTGGACGGCGGCTGGACAGCTCAGTAGACGGTGCCGGGGGAAGAAAACGGCCTATAACTCAGCAGCGCAGCATTCGAATGCCGCGGTGCTCAGTTATGAGCCGTTTTCCTCCCCCGGCACCTGATAGAGTCGTCCCACAATTTGATTCTGGGGGACGTCATGCAAACTCGAAGAGAATTCATTGCGGCCGGCTCGCTGGCTGCAAGCGCGACGATGCTCGCTGGTCTGGCGGTCGCTGCGACACCCAAGAAGAACCGCCGCATCGTGCTCGCGAAGCGTCCGGAGGGTGAGCCGACGCCGACCGACTTCCGCCTCGAAGAAGCGCCGATCCCGGCACTGAAAGACGGCGAGATGCTGATGCAGACCGTCTTCCTCTCTCTTGACCCGTACATGCGCGCCCGCATGAGCGAAGGTCCGTCGTACGCCGCAGCCACCGAGATCGGCGAGGTGATGGTCGGCGGCACCGTCTCGCGCGTGGTCGCGAGCAAGAATCCGAAGTTCAAGGAAGGCGACCTCGTCTCCTCGTACAGCGGGTGGCAGGAGTACCAGGTGTCGAACGGCATGGGCATTTTCAAGCTCGATCCGCGCATGCCGCGGCCGTCGTACGCGCTCGGCGTGCTCGGGATGCCAGGCCTAACGGCGTACGTCGGCACGCTCGACATCGGCGAGCCGAAGCCCGGTGAGACATTGGTCGTGGCGGCCGCGACCGGCGCGGTCGGATCAGTCGTCGGCCAGATCGCAAAGATCAAAGGACTGCGCGCCGTCGGCGTCGCGGGCGGCAAGGAGAAGTGCGACTACGCCGTGAAAGAGCTCGGCTTCGATGCATGCATCGACCATCGCGATGCGAACATGCCGGTGCTGCTCAAAGAGGCGTGCCCGAAAGGCATCGACGTGTACTTCGAAAACGTCGGCGGAGCGGTGTGGGATGCAGTCGTGCCGCTGCTCAACACGCACGCGCGAGTGCCGTTGTGCGGCCTCATCGCGCAGTACAACGCCAAGGGTCTGCCGCAGGGTCCGGATCGCAGCTCACAGATGCTGGGCCTGTTCCTGGTGCGGCAGATCAGGGTGCAGGGCTTCATCATCTCCAGCTACTTCAATCGCCAGGCTGCGTTCATCGACGACATGAGTCAGTGGATGCAGGCCGGACGCATCAAGTATCGCGAGGACATCACGCGCGGCCTGGAAAATGCGCCGCAGGCGTTCATGGGCCTGTTCAAAGGCAGCAACTTCGGCAAGCTGCTGGTGCAGGTGGCGGACTAGCGCACCGAGCGTCGATGTCCCGCGCGCAGAAGATTTCGCTGCTGATCGCGCTGTACTTCGCGCAGGGCTTGCCGTTCGGCTTCTTCACCATCGCGCTGCCCGCGATGCTGCGGCAAAGCGGGCAGTCGTTGAAGACCATCAGCCTGGTGAGCGTGCTGCTGACGCTGCCGTGGCTGCTGAAATTCCTGTGGGCGCCGTTCGTCGATCATCGTGGCACGCGGCGCGGCTGGTTGCTGACGCTGCAGCTCTCGGCTCTCGCAGTTGCGCTTGCGATCACGCAGCTGCACTTCGACGGCAACTACGTGCTGCTGTTCGCCGCCGCGTTTACCTTCAATCTGATCGCGGCGACGCAGGACATCGCGACCGATGGTCTCGCGGTGCGAATGCTCGATGCGCGCGAGCTCGGACTCGCCAACGGCATCCAGGTCGGCGCATATCGCGTCGGCATGATGTTCGGCGGCGGGCTCGTGATCAAAGTCTTCGAGCTCTCCGGCTGGTCGCTCGCGTTCGGCTGCATGGCTGCGCTGCTCGCGACCACGATCATCCCTGTGCTCATGATGCGTGAGCCGACGCGGTCCGCCGATGAGGCGCACGTGACCGCGGTACAGCTTTCGTTCGGCTGGCTGCGGCGCTTGCTGACGCGCGGCATTCTGCTGCTCGCCGCGCTGATCTTCTGCTACCGCTTCGGCGATCAACTGCTCACGACACTGCTCGTGCCCTTCCTGACCGACCGCGGACTCGGCTTGTCGGGCATCGCGCTCCTCAAAGGCGGGATGGGCAATGCGATGAGCATCGTCGGTGCGTTTCTCGGCGGTTGGCTCGCGTTCACGACGAGCCGCCGGCGTGCCTTGCTCATCAGCGGTGTGGGTCAGGTGGGATCGTTCGCGCTATACGTCGTCGCAGCGCTCGGCGTGGGTGGCATCGGACTGCTTTGGGTGGCGACGATCGCCGAGGGCGTGCTCGGCACGATGGCCACGGTTGCGCTGTTCGCCCTGATGATGGACGCCTCCGACCCGGAACATGCCGGCACCGACTACACGCTGCTTGCGTGCATGGTGATCGTCGTCGGAATGATCGCGAACTACTGCGGAGCTGCGATCGCAGACGCCTTCGGTTACGCGCCTGCGTTCACGACCGGCGCTGTCCTCGCGTTGGCAGGCTGCCTGGCGCTGGTCTGGGTCGTGGATCGCTACGAGATCTCGTCGCGCGTCACGCTCGCATGGCGCACGGCCAACACACGGCGCGCCGCTACACCATCGCCGACTTCGGCAGCTGAATATTGAACGTCGCGCCCTCGCCGGGCAGACTCTCCGCCCACACTCGCCCGCCGATGCGCTCCACAGCCTTGCGCACGAGCGCCAGCCCGATGCCCGTCCCGGGGTATTGGTCGTCGCGATGCAGGCGCTGAAAGATCTTGAAGATGTGATCGTGATATTCCATCTCGAAACCGATGCCGTTGTCGGCGACTCTCAGCATCACACCCCGATCGTTGCGCTTCGCCTGCACCTGTATGTGCGGATGCTGACGTTCGCGCGTGTACTTCAGGGCGTTCTCGAACAGGTTGCGCAGCGCCAGCAGCAAGCCATCCGCGTCGACGCGCAGCCGGATCATCTCGACTTGCACGGATAGCTGGACGTGCCGTCGCTGCACCTCGTCGGAGTACTGCAGCAGAACCGAGTCGATCAGCTCCGGCAGAGAGACGACGCTCGACTGCAGTCCGCGCCTGTCGATGTGCGAGTACGCGAGCAGATCGTCGATCAGCGTCGCCATGCGCAGCGAGCCATTGCGGATCCGTGCGAGATGCTCGCGTGCTTGCGGACTGAGCTGTCCGTCCATCTCCGCCTCGAACAAGTGCGCGAAGCCGTTGATTGCCCGCAGCGGTGCTTTGAGATCGTGCGCGACGGCGTACGAGAAACCTTCGAGCTCGTCATATGCACGCTTGAGCTCGTTGGTGCGTTCACTCACTCGCTGCTCGAGCGCAGTTGCCAGCTCGCGATAGCGAGCTTCACTCAGCCGCAACTCGACGTTCGTCGATTGCAGCTGCTCGTTCGTCGCGACCAGCTTGCGCGTCAGCAGCTGCGACTCGTTCTGAATCCACGCTTCGCGCACGCCGAGAATGATCGCGAACAGGATGAACAGAACCGCGGCCGACAGGATGACGCGTGTGCTGAGCGTGCTGGAGCTGCTCACCGCGACGACGACCATGATGACGATGAGCAGCGCCGGGATGACCGCTTCCAGCCAGCGCTCGTGCGCGAGAATTCCCTGCGGCGCCTCGCGGCGATCGTGCTGGCTCAGCCACGCCTGCTCATTGGCAGCGACGGCGATCAAGCCGAACATCACGACCCAGGCCGAGTTGAGCAAGTCGTTGGCGAGATAGGTGCTCGTTATCAACGAGTGCGCATAGACGAGGTTCACGATTGCGTAGACGCCGCTGGCGAACACGAGCAGCAGCATCGGCAGCCAGCTTGCGCTCCAGCGATAGGTCCACAACGCATACAGCGCAGTGAGAAACGTGGCAGTCACGAGCAACGTATGCGCGACCGCAATCACCAGATAGAAACCGGGCACGCGCACCTGGAGCGCAGGCTCCAGCGTGCCGAGCACGATGGTCATGAGCAGGCAGCACGTGACCAGCCCGATGTTGCCGAGATGCTTGAAGGTGAACTGCGTGCGCTCGCGCGCCTCGGGCAAATGCAGCACGCCGGCGATCCAGAACAGCGCGAACGCGCTGAAGAAGAGCTGGCCGATACTCGGAAACGGAATGCCGACGCCGAGAATCAGCTGACTGTAGTCCCAGTGGAGCTGCCCGATCACCCAGCTCACGCAGCCCAGCCCGAACAGCAGCCACGCCCGACGCCGCGGCCGTTCGACCCGGCGCGACGTGCTCAGGCAAGCCCACGCGGCGCAGGCCGACGTGAGCGTCCAGGCGACGTCGTTGATCCAGATCGCCGCCCTATCCTTAGTTAGTACGATCGCAACGAGATAGGCGACGAGGCCGCCGAGCCACGCGTACGCGGGCAGCCAGCGCCCACGCGCCTCGGTCATGCCTGCTGCTTCTGTCGCCACCGTCTGCATGGTTCCGAAGTATATTGCACTGACAACGGGAGTCGGGGGAGGATCGATGGGGTCGTTGTGCTTCGAGAGCGCTTTGCATATCGCAGCGCAACTGCGCCGCCGCGAGCTGAGTGCGGTGGAGTGCCTCGAATATTTTCGCGCGCGCGTCGAGCGGCTGAATCCCGCGCTCAATGCCATCGTCGTGCTCGATTGGGAACGGGCTCATGAGGCCGCGCGACTTGCGGATCAGGCGTTGGCGAAGGGACAACCTGTCGGACCGCTGCACGGCGTGCCGATGACGATCAAGGAATCGTATGACGTCGCGGGTCTGCCGACGACCTGGGGCGATGCCACGCTGAGCTACGTCGCCGGGCGCGACGATTCGGTGGTGCAGCGACTCAAGGCAGCGGGTGCAGTGATTTTCGGCAAGACCAACGTGCCGTATCGCCTGCTCGATTTTCAGTCGTATAACGATATCTATGGCGTCACCAACAATCCCTGGGATCACACGCGTACGCCCGGCGGATCGTCGGGTGGTGCCGCGGCCGCGCTCGCTGCGGGACTGACGTCGCTCGAAGTCGGCAGCGATATCGGCGGCTCGATCCGCAACCCCGCGCACTACAGCGGCGTGTTCGGACACAAGACGACGTTCGACATGGTCGCGAGCGAAGGCCTTGCACTACCGCCAGCGCAGGCGGGCATCGACCTGGCCGTCGCGGGACCGCTCGCGCGCAGCGCTGAAGATCTCGATGCAACGCTGCGTTTGCTCGTCGGGCCGAGTCAACTCGATCACGCCGTGCGCGTCGCGCTGCCGGAATCCCGACGCACGCTTCGCGAGTACCGCGTCGCGTTGTGGCCAACCGATGCGGTATCGCCCGTGCAGCGTGAGATCGCTGATCGATGTCAGTCGCTCGGCGATCGGCTCGCTGCGCTCGGCGTCAAGGTCTCTGACAAGGCGCGCCCTGCATTCTCGAGCGAGCACGCTGCGTCCGTGTATCGCAAGCTGCTCAGCGCTGCGACGAATCCAGACAGCGAGATCACGCATCGCGACTGGCTGCAGCTCGATGAGGAGCGCACGCGTCTGCGGCTCGCGTGGCGCGAATTCTTTCGCGACTGGGACATCGTGCTTTGTCCGATCGCGGCGTGCGTCGCCTTCGAGCATCTGCACGGCGCGTATCGCGGACGCAGGCTCCGCATCGACGGCGTCGAGGTGCCGTATTTTCAGCAGCTGTTCTGGGCCGGGCTCGCGACGTGCAGCTACTTGCCCGCGACCGTTTTCCCGACCGGCCTCGGCACACAGCAATTGCCGATCGGACTGCAGGCAATTGGCGACAGTTATGCCGATCTGCAGACCATCGCGTTTGCGCGGCTCGTTACGGCGGAATTCGGCGGTTTCCAGCCGCCCCCAGGGATGGATTGAGGGATCCACTGAATAGAACCTGAATCCGTGCTGAGACCTCTGACGTAGCGTCGGCGGTGCACGCGTAGTACAACTGTCTGACGGAATCCGACAGGAGTGGAGTGGATCATGGGAATTGCGCTGCGAAGCGGCCTTGCGGCGATCGTGCTGTGTGGCCTTGCTGCGTGCGGAGGCGGCGGTGGCAGTGGCGGCCAGACGCTGAACCCGCCCAATAACAATCCCGGCACGGGCACGTGGACGCTGGGTGTTTTCGCGCCGCGCGCCGACTTCGCCGCCCAGTGCGCCGCGCCGCGCGCAGGTACCAGCGATCGCGCCGGGTCTGCTTTCACTGAGAAGATGTTTCTGCGCTCTTGGACCAACGAGCTGTACCTCTGGTACAACGAAGTGCCAGACACCAACCCGGACAGCTTCGGTGTCGAGCAGTTTTTCACCAACGTCCTGGTCACGCCGCAGCTCACGCCGTCGTCACGGCCGAAGGATCGCTTCCATTTCACGTTCGACACGGCCGAGTGGATCGCGCTGTCGCAGGGCGGACAGTCGATCGGCTACGGCGCGGAGATCATGATCGTCAACGCCAGTCCGCCGCGACGCGCGGTCGTCGCCTTCGTCGAGCCTGGCACGTCGGCGGCCAACGCCGGGCTGACGCGCGGCATGGAGGTCGTCTCGGTCAACGGCATCGACTTCGTCAACGACACTACGCAGGCGGGAGTCAATACGCTGAATTCGGCGTTTTTCCCGTCGGCCGTGAATCAGACATTCACCTGGGTGTTCACGCGTCCGAATGGCGGCGCGAACCTCACTGCGACAATGACGACGGCGAACATCACGCACAAGGCGGTGCTCGCCACCAAGACGATCGCGCGCAGCGGCAAGAACATCGGCTACATCGTGTTCAACGATCACGTCGGCCCAGCCGAGACTCAGCTGTTCGATGCCATCAACAGCATGCAGGGCATCGACGATCTGATCCTCGACATCCGCTACAACGGCGGCGGCTTCCTCGACATCGCGAACGAGCTGTCGTTCATGATCGCGGGACCCGGACGCACGACTGGGCAGATCTTCGAGCGGCTGCAGTTCAACAACAAGAATCTGACGCGGGATCCGATCAGCGGTGAGCTGCTCGCACCGGGCACGCCATTTCACACGACGGTGCAGGGTCTGCCGGGTTCCACCAAAACGCCCGGCACGCCGCTGCCTACGCTCGGCTTGAGTCGCGTGTACGTCATCACCGGGCCGAATACCTGTTCGGCGAGCGAGTCGATCATCAACGGCTTGCGCGGTGTCGGCGTGCAGGTGTTCCTGATCGGCTCGACGACGTGCGGCAAACCTTATGGCTTCTATCCGCAGGACAACTGCGGCACCACGTATTTCTCGATCCAGTTCGAGGGCGTGAACAACATGGGCGAGGGCGGCTATCCCGATGGCTTCGCTGCCCAGAACCAGACGGGAGCGAGCAGCATCAAACTCGCTGGCTGCTCGGTGGCCGACGATCTCCTGCACGAGCTGGGCGACGAGAGCGAAGGCCGACTGAAAGCAGCGCTCGACTTCCGCGAGAGCGGCAACGTGACCTGTCCGGTTGCGTCCGGCTTCGCCCCGGGTGCGCAGCTGAAACCGGGACAGCAGGTCTTGTCCGGCACCGACGGACACATCTACAAATCGCCTGAGCGGGAGAACCGCATCATGCGCACTCGCTAGGCCGCGATCCGGTCGCGGCTGCCGCCGCTGCCGGTATCGCTATCCGTTACTCCGTCGCGAGCGGTTGCGGATCGCAGACTGCACCCGCAGGCTCTGGCGCATCTCGAGTCACAGCGAAGACGCGACGATGCGATTGAACGAACTGCAGCACGTTTGCAACGACATCCACTCGCAGCTCAATTCGACGACCGTGCGCGGCCGTCTCGTGCCGACGACTCTCGATGAAGCCGCAAGCTTCGTGCACCAGGTGCACGAGCGTGGCGAGTTCATGAGCGTGTGCGGCTCGTGTCACGCGATGGGCGGGCAACAGTTCGCGGAGAACGGCTGGCTGCTCGACATGCGCGGCATGAATCGCGTGCTCGATTTCGATCGTGAGCGCGGACTGATTCACGTACAGGCAGGGATCACCTGGCCGGATCTCATCCGGCACTACGTCGTCGCGCAACGTGAGGACGACGGCTCCGCCTGGGGCATCAAGCAGAAGCAGACGGGTGCCGATCGGCTCACGATCGGCGGTGCTGTCAGCGCCAACATTCACGGCCGCGGGCTGGCTTATGCGCCGTTCGTCTCGGACATCGAAGCGCTCGAGATGATCCTGGCCGACGGCTCGGTCGTGTACTGCGATCGCCAGGCGAACGCCGATCTGTTCCGGCACGTCATCGGCGGCTATGGGTTATTCGGCGTGGTCGCGAAAGCGAAAATCCGCCTGGTGCCCCGGCAGAAAGTCGAGCGCGTCGTCGAGCTGTGCGAGCTCGACGAGATCGGCGAGGCATTCGCAGATCTGATTCGTACCGGGTACCTCTACGGTGATTTCCAGTTCTCGACGGCGCTGGACGATCCGGGTTTCCTGTCGAGGGGCGTGCTCTCCTGCTACCGGCCCGTCGATGCACACACGCCCATTCCACCGGGGCAGATCCGTCTCTCACCGCAGGACTGGCGGCGCCTCATCTATCTCGCGCATCACAACAAACGCCGCGCGTTTCACGAGTTCACGGATTTCTATCTGCGCTCGAGCGGACAGATCTACTGGAGCGACACGCACCAGCTCAGTGTCTACCTCGATGACTACCACGGCGGTCTCGACCGCGCCTGCGAAGCCAGCGTGCCGGGATCGGAAATGATCACGGAGCTGTACGTCCCACGCACGCGGTTGTCCGCCTTCATGAGCGACGTGCGTCGTGACTTTCAGCGACACGAAGTCGATCTGATCTATGGCACCGTGCGATTGATCAAGCGCGACAGCGAAACGGCTCTGCCCTGGGCGCGCGAAGACTACGCTTGCGTGATCTTCAACCTGCACGTCGACCACGAACAGCGCAGCATCAGCCGCTCGTCCCACACGTTCCGCCGCCTCATCGACATCGCGATCCATCACCGCGGCAGCTTCTTCCTGACGTACCACCGCTACGCGATTGCCGCGCAGATGCTCGCGTGCTACCCGCAGCTCCCGGAGTTCCTGCAAGCGAAGCGGCGCTTCGATCCCGACGAGGTTTTCCGCAGCGATTGGTACCGGTACTACCAGAGCATCGGCAGCGACGTGGCTTGCGCCTAGTGCGTCATCGCGTAGATCAGGACGTTGACGCCGACCATGTAGGACTTGGTCGAGAACGTCTCGAAGTACCACTCGCCGTACGCTTCGCGCTCCCAGCCGTCGCCGACGTCGGTGTTGTGGGTGGCGAGCACCATGATGCGACCGTCGTCATCGAGCCACGCGCGCATCTCCGGCGTCTCGAGGTTGCCGGCGGGGAATTTGTGAGCGCCGGCGGGTTCGGCGGTGCTCGCGCCGGGGCTCGCAAACGGTAACGCCGGAATCTGCGGCATGCCGTCGTTCAGATCGAACACTGTGTGAAAGATCGGATGATCCGCAGTGAGCGTGCGCCATTCGCGGCCGGGCAGCACCTGGCGCATCACGTCTGCGAACTGCTGCCATTCGGCGTCGCCCCAGAAGTCGTCGCACCACACGAACCCGCCGTTCGCCAGGTAACGCGCCAAGGCGGCTTTCTCCTCGTTGGACACGACCATGTAACCCGGGTCGGACATGTACAGCAGCGGAAAGTCGCCGAGGTCCGGCGCGGTGAGCATGCGGCTGGAGGCGTGTTTCGCGACCTGGATGCGCGTCAGCTGCGAGAGTCGATGGCCGAAGTTGTCGTCGCCTTCCGGAAAGTCCGTTTCCCAGCGCGCCCAGACGCGGCCGTCGTAGGCGTAGTACGCCTCGCCCATGCCGCCTTCGCTGTCGTAGATGATGCGAGCGAAGTTCAGCTTGGTCATGTCCGCGGGCATGCCCGAGCGCCCGCCGTCGCCGGTGATCAGGTTGGAAGACGCGCCCGCGCCCAGCGAGATCGAAACGATCGCCGCGGCGAGCGCAAAGCGCAGTCTCATTGGCGATTACCGAGCCGCCGATAATATTCGGCGACTGCCTCGCGATAGCGCGGCGAATCCGGATCCGGAATCGTGGCGCGCGCCGCTGATGCCTCGCGTGTCTTCGCATTCGCCGCAAGCGCCTGCAGCTCGATCTGATTGATCAATCGCATCATCACGTCCGGTTGCGCAGCCAACGGGTCGCCGCTGAGACGACGCAGCTGTGTAGCCGCGCGACGCAGCGCTTCCAGCTCGGTCTGACTCAGATCGCCGCGATCCATGCGGTTCGCCAGATCGCGGATGCGCTCGCTGAGCGTCGCAGTCTGGCGCGCGAGCGAGCCGCGGCCGTCTTCGAAGCCGCCGAGCGAAATGCTGGGCACGTTGGGATTCCACGCCGTCAATCCGCCGCGCGGCTGTTGTCCGGGGCGCGAGCCGTCGGAGGGACGATCGCTGCGACCCTGACCTTGCCTGCCGTCCTGACCCTGGCTGCCCTGCTGACCCTCGCGAGCCTGCCGCTGACCGTCTTGCCCCGGCTGACCTTGTTGCCCTTGCTGACCTTGTTGTCCTTGTTGTCCTTGTTGATCCTGTTGTCCTCGCTGGCCCTGCTGTCCCTGTTGGCCTTGCCGATTGCCCTCAGCGTCAGCTTGCTGTTGCGCGTCCTGCAGCGCCCGGCGCAGCTCCGCAACTTGTGCCAGCAGCGCCTGTGCAGTCGCCGAGTCCGGCTTCTCTTTGCCTTCCGCCGCAGCTTGCACAGCCGCGTCGCGCAAGTCCTGATTCAGGGTATCGAGCGCATCGGTGATCAACCCTTCGCGCGGCGCTGCCTCGCGCGCGCGACCGTAGTAGATCTCGGCAGCGCTGCGATTCAGTCGATACGTGACATCCGAACCTTCGACGTCGCGAATGATCTCGCTCAGCTTGCGCGTGGTTTCCGGATTGTCCTTGCGATTCTCGTGAACCGCATTGCGCATGTCGCGCTCCAGGTTCGTCAGATCGGTCGCCATCTGCTGCTTGGAGCGAACCAGCTGCTGTGCGCGCTTCTGATCGATCGTGCCGCGACCATTCGTCGGCTGCGGCTGCGACAGTGCCTCGTAGAGATCGCTCTCGATCTGCCGCTGCTGTTCGAGCATCTGCCCGCTGCGATCCGCGAACTTCTCCAGCGTCTCGTCGAAGCGCGACTGGTCGGGCTGATCGATCTGCTGCAGAGCGCGGCGCAGATTGCGGCTCGCTTCCTGCGCAGCTCTGGCCTGCTCGGCCGGGTTGGACTCTCCAGACTGGCCGGACTTATTGGACTGGCCGGATTGGCCAGCTTGTCCCTGCTGCTGCTGTTGCTGCTGCTGATCGTTGCCATCCTTGCCATTGGCCGCCTGCATCTGCTGCAACGCCTTGTTAACGGACTCGAGCGCCTGCGACAGCTGCTGCCGTTCGCGCTCTTCGCGTTCGCGCGCCTGGCCGCTGGCCGATCCGCCGCGCGACGCCGGTGAATCGCCTGAAGACTGCTGCCGATTCAGCTCGGCGAGTCGACGCCGCAGATCCTCGGCCTCACGACGCAGCTGTTCCTGCTTCCAGCGCTGCTCCGGCGTGCGCAGATCCTGCTGTTGTTGTTGCGCGAGCTGCTCCTGGCGCTCGGCGAGCTCCTTGAGCTTGCGAACCATCTCATCGAGATCCTTCTGCGTGTTGCGCGACTGGAGCTGCGACTCGCTCTCGTACTGGCTCTTCTCCAGATCCATTTCGAGCTCGAACATTTCCGTGAAGTTGCGCGCAGTCTGCGAGCCGTCGCCGCCGGCGTTGCTCTGCTGCATCGAAACCTGCACTTCGCGGAACGCGGACTCGGCACGCAACAGCTGTTGCAGCGCCTGCTGCTCGTACGGCACGGCTTCGGGGAACTTGAACGTATTCAGATGAGCGACCGCCGGGTCCATAACGGTGGCGGCTTTCTCCAGGCTCTCCAGGAAAGCGGCTCGCCCCCGAATAAACGTTTCGGCTTCCGGCGAGAGGCTGGTGAGATACCCGATGATTGGCAGGCCCGGCTGCGCCGCGGCCCCGAACGGCGCCAGCGCGGCCGCGGCGACCGCGCTCTCTAGAAGCTCGCGCCGCCTCATTCGATCACCTCGTCGGCGCGGGCGAGCAGGGTTTGCGGTACCGTGAGGCCGAGCGCCTGCGCGGCTTTCAGGTTGATGACCAGCTCGAATTTTGTCGGTTGCTGTACCGGC
>Ga0207648_10004333_pt1 | contig 14615 bp, 13 predicted proteins | sample KBSMisM32_FD_184310 | JGI IMG/M metagenome (GOLD analysis project Ga0207648, IMG submission 184310) | Miscanthus rhizosphere microbial communities from Kellogg Biological Station, Michigan, USA - KBS Miscanthus M3-2 (SPAdes) (version 2) | ecosystem: Host-associated > Plants > Roots >...
CCGACCGAGTCGCCGTACAGCGTGAAGTAGCCGACCGCCATCTCGCTCTTGTTGCCGGTGGTCAGGACCATCCATCCGAACTTGTTGGACAACGCCATCAGCGTGGCGCCGCGCACCCTGCTCTGCAGGTTCTCCTCGGTGAGGTCGGCGGGCTTGCCGGCGAACGATTCGGCCGTCATCTCCAGATAGGCGCTGAACGCCGGCTCGATGGCGATCGTGCGGAAGTCGATGCCGAGTGCATCGGCGAGGTCGGCGGCATCGGTCTTGGAACCGTCGCTCGAGTAACGCGACGGCATCGACACACCATGAACGTGGTCGGCACCGAGCGCGTCGACGGCGATGCACGCGACCAACGTCGAGTCGATACCGCCCGACAAGCCGATGACGACATCGGTGAATCCGTTCTTGCGGACGTAGTCGCCCGTGCCGAGCACCAACGCCTCGTACAACTCGGCGTCGGGCGACAACACGGGCGCGAGCGTGGGAGCGGGTGGCGTGGTGTCGCGTCCGAGTGGAGCGTCGCTGATGTGCACGAGCGGCATCTCCACCTCTGTCCGTCGACCGCGCGGGTCGAGCAACCGCTTTCGGTAGACCGGCTCGATGTGCACGTCGGTGATCATCAGATCCTCGACGAACTGCGGCGCCCGAGCCACGAGGTTGCCGTCGGCGTCGAACACCATCGAACCGCCGTCGAAGACCAGCTCGTCCTGGCCGCACACCTGGTTGACGTAGACGAGCGCACAGCTGGCGTCAGCTGCACGGGTGGCGAGCATCCGCTCCCGATCCGATGCCTTGCCGAAGTGATACGGCGAACCGTTGATGTTGATGTTGAGTTCGGCGCCGCCCGCGGCCTGCTCGGCCAGCGGTCCGTTCGGGCTCCACACGTCTTCGCAGATGCTGATACCGACCTTGACCCCGCCGATCACGTAGAGCTCGTACGGATCGCTGGCGGCGCCGGGTGTGAAGTAACGAGCCTCGTCGAACACTCCGTAGTTCGGCAGGAGTCGCTTGCGATAGGTGCCAAGAATCTCGCCGTTCGCGCACATCGCGGCCGCGTTGTAGATGTCGCGATCGGCGGCCACGTACCCCACCACCGCAGCGCATCGGCCGGTGTGCGCGGCCACCTTGGCGAGTGCCTCGAGGTTGTCGGCGACGAAGCCCGGCTTCAGCACGAGATCCTCCGGCGGATAGCCGGTGATCCCGAGTTCCGTGAACGCCACGATGTCGCAACCGGCGGCCTCGGCACGGTCGTACGCGGCCACGATCTTGGCGATGTTGCCGTCGAGATCGCCGACGGTCGGGTTCAGTTGGGCGAGAGCGATTCGCAGACTGGCCACAAGGAAAGGCTAGCGATCAAGGGCCTTCGAAGTAGCCGGGCGTGTCGACCACGAGGTCGGTCGGCATGGACGTGAAATAGCTCATGCTCGCCGGTGCAGCGCTGAGTTGGGTGAACGACAGGACGGCGTGGATCTGCCCCGGCGCGCTGGTGTTGCCGGCGCTGACGACCGGCAACGAACCACCCGGGTAGGGCGTGACAAAGCCGGCGAACGCGTTGTCGACGATGGTGATGTTCTGCGCCATGGCCTGTGCGTTGGCGGGCACGCTGACGGGATCGATCGTCGCCGTTGCCAAGCCGGGTAGGCGGCTGAAGCCGGTGCCCTCGCGACTGTCGACCTCACGGAACGGTTGGATCACGTGGAAGCGGCCGGCGGTCGCCGCCGGCGCTGCGGCGGAGGTGAAGTAACCGGCGACGTCGACGACGACATCGGGCACCGACAACAGGTGGAAATCGACGGACCCGTCGGGCCCGAGCGGCACCACCACGAGGTTTGCGCGGATGTCGCCGAAGCCGTTGGTGTTGAGGTTCGACGAGCCCGAGAAACCGGCGCCCCCGGCACTCGCGCTGAGGAAGCCGCCGCCATCGGTCGGGTTGGTCTGTGCGGTCACCACCAGCACGGCCGCGCCGATCTGGTCGGCCGCAGGAAGACCGCCACGGCCGGCGACGGGAACGTTGACCATCGGGAACGTGCCGACACCTCGGCTGAACTGGTTGGTGGCCGACAGTGCCTGACGCGTGTCGGCGATCCGATTCGGCGAGACGGCGACGAATCGGCCGGCGCTGACCGCGCCAGGCGCCACGTCGAAGTAGCCGAGCACATCGATCACGACATGCGCAGTGGTGAACGCGTACACCAGGATGCCGCCGTTGGCGTCGACCGGCACGACGGCCGAGTTGGCCACCACCTCCCCCGGGAACGCGTTGATGTTCGAGGCCACCGGTTTCAAGCTGCGGCCCGCCCAGGCGGTGAGGAAACCGGACGTGCTCGGCGTGACGAACGCGAAGTTGACCAGTGCCGCCTTGGTGACTGCTGGATCGACACCGAGTGGGACGTAGCGGGTGGTGCCGGCCCGCACCGGCTTGTTGCCCGACTCGGGCAGACGGGTGTCGAGCACGCGGCTTCCCGGGCCCGACTGGGCGCGGAACCGCAGCGGCCCCGGCGCGCTGAACGGTGTCGGCGCATGCGTGATCTTGCGGACACTGCCACTGCTCAGCGTGTAGTACAGCGCGATCGTGTCGGTCGGACTGCCGCTCGTGACGAAGGCCATGTCGGCGATTGCCTGCACGCCGGTGGCGAACGGCGCGGCGTAGTTGATCGACCCGTCCGAACGCCGCAGCCACATGTTGCCGCTGCCTGCATCGGCAAACAGGTACCCACCGTCGTACTCGGCCGGCCAGTAACCGTTGGGGATGAACGCGCCGGCGGTGATCACCTGGCCGAGCGTGCGCGGGTAATCGGTGAATGGATCGGTGAAGCCGGGCGCCGCCGGCGCGCACGGCGGCGACGCGCCGAGCGGGCACAACCCTTCGCGGATCGGCCAGCCGTAGTTCAGCCCGATGCCGCCAACATCGACCTCTTCGTGCGTGCTTTGGCCGACATCGTTGATGAAGAAACGATCGGGACCAGTATTCGGATCGAACGCGAAGCGGAACGGGTTGCGCAGACCCCACGCGTACAGCTCCTGGCACGGCGTGTCGGGCGTGGTCGGCAGGTTGCCACGTAGCCGGCAGCTGGCCGTACCAGGACCACTGATCGGGTTGCCGGGGGCGGGCTCACCAGTGGACGGCACGACGCGCAGGATCTTGCCGTTCAACAGGCTCAGGTCCTGTGCTGCGTTGTTCGGGTTCGAGTCACCACGCGGGTCTGCACCGGCATCGCCGACCGAGATGTAGAGGAACCCGTCGCCGCCGATCTCGAGGTCGCCGCCGTTGTGGTTGCCGGCGTTCGAGGAGATGTTGTCGACGAGGATGAGCTCGCTGTTGGGATCGATCGAGTCGCCGGTCATCGTGAAGCGGCTGACGCGGTTGACGCAACCGCCCGGCGCATTCGCGGGGTGAGTGAAGTACAGGTAGACGAACCCGTTGGCCTTGAAGTCCTGATCGAGCGCGACGCCGAGCAGACCGCGCTCGCCGCCGTTGCACCCTGTCAACGACATCGTCAACGCGGGCGTCGGCAACAACACGTCGCCGCGGATGAGGCGAACGGAACCGGACTGCACCAACACCATGACGGTGCCGTCGGGCATCCCGACGATCCCGGTTGCGGCACCGGTGTTGGCAACGAACGAATCGGTGAAACCGGCGAACTGCGGAGTGCCGGCCGCGACCTTCGGTGCATCGAACTCGACCACCGGAACCGCGATCGCGGACACGAGCAATGCAGCTGCAACGAACCTTCGCATATCAGACCCTTCGTGCTGGGCGCCCCGCACGAAGGTAGCAAATGACCAAGGCGGGTCGCCGGGAGGCACCCCTGCGCCGTCGGTTGCGTAGCATCCCGTCTGATGTCAGCACTCTTCGACCTCAGCGGTAGAAAAGCACTCGTCACCGGCGGCGGCCGCGGGCTCGGCCGGGCGATCGCGGTCGGGCTCGCCGAGCACGGCGCCGACGTGGCCATCACCAGCCGCACCGTCAGCGAGCTCGACGAGACCGCGGCGGCGATTCGGGCAACCGGTCGCGAGTGCCTCGTCGTTCCCGGCGACGCGTCGCGCAAGGACGAGATCGATCGCGTCGTCGGCGAGACAACAGCCGGTCTCGGCCGCATCGACATCTTGGTCAACAACGCCGGCGTCGACGCGGCCGCACCGGCGATCGACTACACGGAAGCGGACTGGGACTTCGTGCTGGACGTCAATCTGAAGGCGTACTTCTTCTTCGCCCAGGCCGCGGCGAAGGTGATGATGGCCAACGGCGGCGGGGCGATCGCCAACAACTCGTCGATCTGCGGCGAGGTCGCGGTGAAGAACATCTCGGCGTACAACATCTCCAAAGGCGGGGTCAACATGATGACCAAGTCACTGGCGCTCGAGTGGGCGCCGCACGGGATCCGCGTCAACGCGTTCGCTCCCGCGTACATGGAGGTGTTCATGCCGGGCGCCGCCGGAGAGCACGACGAGGCCAAGGAGCAAGCGGTGCGCGATCTCACGCCACTTGCTCGCCGTGGTCGTCCGGAGGAGTTGGTCGGTCCGGTCGTCTTCCTCGTTTCCGACGCGTCGTCGTACGTGACCGGAGAGGTGCTGATGGTCGACGGCGGTTGGACGATCCGATGATCGACAAGACCGAGGTGTTCGACTACATGGCCGCCAACGGCCACGAGAAGGTGCTGTTCTTCCAGAACGAGGACATCGGTTTGAGGGCCGTGCTGGCGATCCACTCGACGGTGCTGGGGCCTGCTGCGGGCGGTTGCCGTATGTGGCAGTACAGCGACGACCTCGCCGCCATGGAGGACGCGCTGCGGCTGAGCAAGGGGATGACCTACAAGTACGCGGCGGCGGGGATCAACCTCGGCGGCGGCAAGATCGTCGTTGTCGGCGATCCGAAACGGCGCGACGGCCGGGAGATGTTGTTCCGGGCGCTCGGTCGGTTCATCGACTCCCTCGGCGGCGAGTACCTCACCGGAGAAGACGTCGGCACGACGCTCGACGACATGGACCAGATGCGGGTCGAGACCCGCAACGTCATCACGTTGCCGGAGTCCGCGGGTGGTGCAGGCCCGATCGGACCGGCGACCGCGTTCGGAGTGCTGCAGGCGATGCGCGCCTGCGCGGAGCACCAGACCGGATCGCCCTCGCTGCAGGGCAAGCGGGTCGTCGTGCAGGGCCTCGGCGCAGTCGGTGTGCCGATGGTCGAGCTGCTGAAGGCTGAGGGCGCCACGGTCCTCGTCAGCGACATCGACGAGGCGAAGGTCGCAGCGATGGTCGACGCACATGGCGCAACGGCCGTGTCGGCCGATGACGTCGTGTCAGCCGATGTCGACATCTACTGCCCGTGCGCGCTCGGCGCCACGATCAACGACGACTCGTTGGCAGTGCTGAAGGCCTCCATCGTCTGCGGCTCGGCCAACAACCAGCTCGCCGAGTCGCGCCACGGTGACGAGCTGCATCGCCGCGGCATCGCCTATGCGCCCGACTACATCGCCAACGCCGGCGGCACTGTGTTCGACACCGACCGTCTGTGGGGCGGAGTCAACAAGGAACGCGGTATGGCGAAGGTTGCCAAGATCTACGAGCGCATGCACGACGTGTTCGCCATCTCCGCGGCCGACGGCATCGGCACCCACGCGGCCGCCGACAAGTTGGCCGAGACGCGGATCAACGCCTACAAGGCGATCAAGCGCGTCCATGGGTTCAACCAAGGCCAGCGCGTGACGATCTGATGGTGAGGAAGACTGGCGCGGCGCCGAGTGACGAGCATTGGTACGAGCGGCTGTGGCGGACGACGCCGGCCGGATCGCGCTCGATGGCGTCGGCGGTCCTCTACTTCGTGGTTGGCATCAGCGGCATCCTGATCGCGGTCACCGCCAACGACACGTCGCGACGAATCTTCTGGGCCGTGATCGCTGTCGCCTTCCTGATGCTCGGCGGAACACTGGTCGCGACGCTGCGCGCCCGAGACAAGCGGTAGCCGCGAATCGCGATCTACTCGCGCGTCGCCTGCCAGACCCGATGTTGGGGTGCGGCGTCGCCGTGGCCGGTCGTCTTGGTCAGCAGACACGAGTCGAGATCGAACTCGAAGAGCGCATCCTCAGCGGCCGGTGACGGGACCGAGAACTGCGACCGCTCGTCGACGAACTGCGCGGCGAGTGATCGACGCACATCGTCATCCGTGACGAGCCGCGCCCGACCCGACACGTAGAACGCATCCTCGTTGTCCGGACACGGGAACGAGTGCATCGAGTACCACCCGTCGCGCCGTAAGTCTGTTTGCTTCGGCGACGGGATGATGAACGCGAACAACCCGCCACTGCCGAACAGGGGGCAGAACGGATGCAGCCGTGGGCGGCCGTCGCCGCGGATCGTCGCCAGGAACGCCAACCCCACGCCGTGTTGGTACAGAAGCCCTCTGCCGGCGGCCGCCAACTCGGGCTGCTGCTCGTCGAACTCGCGCCACGTCAGCATCCGCTCATCTTGCCCCAGCCAACTTCACACAGCGTTCACAATCCGGCAATGGCGGCGAAACTGCCGCGCTGGCAACATTTCCCCGACCCGACCGCAGCGCGCCTGCGGTCCCGAACGCGAAGGAAATTCGTGGCTTACCAAGCTGAATACATCTGGCTCGACGGCACAGAGCCGACCCCGTTGCTGCGTTCCAAGACCAAGATCTTGGCCGATGGAAAAGAGCCTCCCATCTGGGGGTTCGACGGCTCGTCGACCAACCAGGCGACGGGCGAGCACAGCGACTGCGTGCTGCGCCCGGTGTTCACGTGTCCCGATCCGCTGCGTGGCGGCGACAACATCCTCGTGCTCGCCGATGTGCTCAACGCCAGCGACATGAAGCCGCACCCGACCAACACCCGGGCGCTGTGCGAGCGGGTGGCGAAGAAGTACGCCAAGGCCGGGATGATCTACGGGATCGAGCAGGAGTACACGATGCTGAAGGCCGACGGCACCCCGCTGGGGTTCCCGAAGGAAGGCTTCCCCGCTCCCCAGGGCCCCTACTACTGCGGCGTCGGCACCGGCCGCGTCATTGGCCGCGAGATCATCGAGGAGCACACGCAAGCGTGCATCGACGCCGGCCTCCTCATCGAAGGCACCAACGCCGAAGTCATGCCCGGCCAGTGGGAGTTCCAGATCGGCGCCGCCGATGCGCTGACGGTCAGCGATCACCTGTACGTCGGTCGCTGGTTGCTGCACCGCATCGCCGAGGACTACGACGTCATCATCAGCTTCGCCGCCAAGCCGGTGAAGGGTGACTGGAACGGCGCGGGTGCGCACACCAACTTCTCCACCGAGGCGATGCGCAACGGCTACGCCGCGATCGAAGCCGCGTGCAAGGCCATCGGCAAGCGCGTCGACGCCCACATCAAGGGCTACGGCGACGACATCGAGAGTCGCCTGACGGGTGCTCACGAGACCGCGCCGTACAACAAGTTCAGCTACGGCGTGTCGAACCGCGGCGCCAGCATCCGCATCCCGTGGCAGGTCGCCCGCGACGGCAAGGGCTACGCCGAAGACCGCCGCCCGAACGCCAACAGTGACCCGTACACGGTGACGCGCCTCCTGCTGGAGAGTGTTTGCGGCTGACACGCGGGCGCGCCCACGCATCCACCTACCTGGTTTCCCGCTATACAAGGAGGCGTGATGCTCGAGCAGCAACGTGACTACGTCCTTCACACTGTCGAAGAACGCGGTGTTCGACTGATCCGTCTGTGGTTCACCGACGTTCTCGGCAGTTTGAAGAGCTTCGCCATCAGCCCGGCGGAGTTGGAGAACGCGCTGGAGGACGGCATGACGTTCGACGGCTCGTCGATCGACGGCTTCGGGCGCACGCTCGAGAGCGACGTGCTGGCGATGCCCGACGCCAACACCTTCGAGGTGCTGCCGTGGGGCGACGCCAAGGCCACCGAGGCCCGGGTCTTCTGCGACATCCACAACCTCGACGGCACGCCGTTCGAGGGCGACCCGCGGCAGGTGCTGCGACGCAACCTGCAGGCCGCGCATGCCGCCGGCTTCACGTTCCTCGTCGCCCCCGACATCGAGTTCTTCTACTTCTCGCCGCCGGAGAAGGGTCAGGCGCCGGTGCCGCTCGACGAGGGCGGGTTCTTCGATCTGACGACCACCGACGTTGCCGGGACCTTGCGCAAGCAGACCATCCGCACGCTCGAGACGATGAGCATCCCGGTGGAGTACAGCTTCCACGAAGATGCTCCGAGCCAGCACGAGATCGACCTGCGCCACACCGACGCGCTGACGATGGCTGACAGCGTCATGACCTTCCGTCTCGTCGTGAAGGAGGTCGCCGCCAGCCAGGGCGTGCACGCCACGTTCATGCCCAAGCCGCTGGAGAGCGTGCAGGGCAGCGGGATGCACGTGCACCTGTCGCTGTTCGACGGCGACGAGAACGCGTTCTACGCCGCCGACGACCCGTACAACCTGTCGCCGGTCGCCAAGCACTTCATGGCCGGCCTGTTGCATCACGCCGCCGAGATCACCGCGATCACCAACCAGACCGTCAACAGCTACAAGCGACTCGTGCCGGGGTTCGAGGCGCCGGTGCACGTCAGTTGGGCCCGCAACAACCGCAGCGGTCTCGTGCGTGTGCCCATCACCAAGCGCGGCAACCCCAGCGCGACCCGGATCGAGTTCCGCTCGCCCGATCCGGCCTGCAATCCGTACCTCGCATTCGCCGTCATGCTGGCCGCGGGCATGCGCGGCATCACCGAGGAGTACGAGCTCCCGCCGGAGGCCGACAGCAACCTGTTCGAGATGAGCGAGTCGGAACTCGCCAAGCTCGGTATCGACGTGCTGCCGCAATCGCTCAGCGATTCGCTGCGCGTGATGGAGCAGTCGTCGCTGGTGCAAGAGGCGCTCGGCGAGCACATCTTCGAGTGGTTCCTGCGCAACAAGCGCAGTGAATGGCGGGCCTACAAGACCCACGTCAGTGCGTTCGAACACGACCGCTATCTGCGAGTGTTGTGACGGACATGTTGGATCAACTGGTCGTCTACCCCGACCCACCGCCACCGGATCTGGCGCGCACGTTGGATCTGGGCGGCTACCGGTGGAAGGCCGTCAGGTCGGCCGACGACGCCGCGGTTCACGAGCCTGCCGCTGGGTGGACCGGGGCGATCGTCGCCTGCGACACCGACCCGGAAGGGGCCTGGGCGTTCTGCCGGGCACTGCGCAAGCGCGACGGGCCCACCCGGCTGTTGCTGTTGCTCAGCGGATCACAACTCGACCAGTTGGAACTGCGCGACGACCTGTTCGACGACTTCTGCCTCACGCCGTTCCACCCGGTCGAAGTCGAGGCCCGGCTGCGCCATCTGCTGTTCGAAGGCTTCTCGCAGGTGAAGAACGAGACGGTCGAGTACAGCGGACTGGCGCTGAACGTCGACACGTATCAGGCCACCATCGAGGGCCGTCCGCTGGACCTCACGTACATGGAATACGAACTCTTGAAGTTTCTCGCCCAGAACCCCGGCAAGGTGTTTACCAGGGAGATCTTGCTCTCCAGAGTGTGGGGATACGAGTACTACGGCGGAGCGCGGACCGTCGACGTACATATTCGTCGTCTCCGGGCGAAACTCGGAGAAGAGCAAGCTAACCTCATCCAGACCGTGCGGTCGGTCGGATACCGCTTCGGGCAGAGTAGGTGGGGCTCGTAGGGCGGACCTTCGGGCGGGACAAAGGAACGGCGGAAAATGAAGGATCGAATCGACGCTCGTATTGCTGCGCTCGAGGCCGAACTCAACGACCTCAAGGCACAGGTGGCGACGGAGGAGGGTCCGACGAAGTCGGACCGGCGCGGCATGGTCAAGTTGTTGGCCGCCGGCGCGGTAGGGGCGGTGACCGGAGCAGCCATGCTCGGTGCCAAACCGGCGGCGGCTGCTGACGGCAACCCTCTTCTGCTCGGCGACACCAACGAGGCAACTTCACCAACCATCCTCAACTCGATCGATGACGGATTGCGGATCAACAGTCAGCTCGGGTTCGGTATCGAGGTGAACGGCGGCCAGGGCAACGCGTTGTTCGACGCGATCGGCGAAGCGCCGATCGGTACGAACGCACTGGCCCCCGGGATCCTGTTCGTCGACGGGGTTGGCGACTGGTGGGCGTCCACCGACGCCACGGCCACGTCATGGCGCAAGCTCGCCAGTAATCAATCGGCCGGTCAGTTGCACATCCTGCCGGCACCGGTCCGCGTCTACGACTCGCGGCCCGGCGAGGAGCCGGCCCAGATCGGCCCGAAGGCACAGACGTCGTCTCTTCAGGCGCGCACTGTCGACACGACTCAGAACTCCAGCGGCGTGCCGGCGACTGCGAATGCGGTGCTGATCAGCTTCACGATCGCTGGGCCCCTCGGCGGTGGCTTCGGCAGCGTCTGGCCGAGCGGCGACTGGCCGGGCACGTCGTGCATCAACTTCACCCCGGGGCAGAACATCGCCGTCACCACGACGTCGGGATGTGGGCCGGGCGCGACGATCCAGGTGTTGTCGAACACCATCACCGACTTCCTGATCGACGTCATCGGCTACTACCAGTAGTCTCCCCGCACCAACTATCCGGGGGCATTGACACATGGACGATCAGATCGACGCGCGCATCGCCGCGCTCGAAGCCGAACTGCTGAGCCTGAAACAGCAGATCGGGTCACGCGAGCAGGACCACGACGCGGCCACGAGCGACCGACGCGGCATGGTCAAGCTGTTGGCGGCGAGCGCCGTCGGCGCAGTGACAGGGGCCGCATTGCTTGGTGCACAACCAGCGGCAGCCGCGCAGGGCGGCAACGCGATGCTCGGTGTCGCCAACACCAGCACCAACGCGACCGGGTTCGAGGCCTCTGCCGAGAGCGGTGTCCGGGCGTTCGGAGTTCCCTACGGGATCGAGGCCGATGGCGCCTCGGCGAATGCCCTGTTCTCTGGCTCGGGCGTCAGCCCGGTTGCGACTGCGGGCAACCTCGGCGAGCTGTACGTCGACGGCGACGGCAACTGGTGGGCGGCAACCGTCGCCTCCGACACCGACGCCCTGTGGCGCAAGGTGGCCGGCCCGGGCTCGGCGGGACAGCTGCACGTGTTGGCCAAGCCGGTCCGCGTCTACGACTCGCGACCCGGCCAACAGCCCACTGCGGTTCAGCCCAAGGCGCCGACCGTCGGCAACACCCCGCGCACTATCGACACCACCGCGAATGGCAGCGGCGTACCACCCACGGCCAACGCCGTGCTGGTCAACCTGACGGTCGCCGGGCCCACGGCTCCGGGTTTCGCCGCGGCGTGGCCGAGCGGACCGTGGCCGGGCACGTCGAGCATCAACTTCGCCGCCGGTCAGAACATCGCCGCCACGACTGTGGTCGGATGCGGCGCCAACGCGACAATACAGGTCCAGTCGAACACCGTCACCGACTTCCTCATCGACGTCATCGGCTACTACCAGTAGCGTCAGGCGACGGCTTGCGACACCAGGTCGGCGAAGACCAGCGTTCCCTTTTCATTGGGATGGATGTGGTCGGTGCGGAGGATCTTCTCCTTCGGATCCGACGCCAGATCGAACCACGACAACACGGTGGCGTTGCCGCGTGCTGCGGCGCGGTCGCGCAGCACCAGATTGAACATCCGCGTGCCCGGTAGCTGGTTCGGGTTGTAGACGTCGACCCACACGATCGGCACCTTCGAGTCGGGCATCGACATCATCTCGTCGATGAGCGCGCCGTAGGCGTCGGCGTCGTCGTACTTGCCGACGTCGTTGGTGCCCATGGCGATCGCCCACACGTCGGGTTCGAGACCCTGACTGAGCATGTTGGACATCGTCTTGACGCCCGACAGCGGCTCGTGCTTGCCGTCGCCGACGGCGATGCGCCGGCTGACTTCGGCCTCGATCGAGATGTCGATGAAGCCGCGCTGCTCGAGCACGTCGGTCAACGGCTTCGTCGACGCCTTGGTGATCGAGTCGCCGACCATCGCAAACTTCGTACGAGCCTGTTCGGCTGCCGGCAGCACACCGACACCGGTCGGCGAGGGGCGGGAGGTCTTGTTGGATGCCGCGGTGCGGACCCCGCTGTCACCGCATGCGGCGAGGGCAGCGAGCAGCCCTGTCGACGCACCGGCGCGCAACAGAGTTCGACGAGTGATCCGCACGTGTCCCATTTTGCCCGGCCGCGCGCCGGAATGCGCGTCAACCGCGGATGGCTGAGACGGCTGTCACCACACCGAACACGATGAACAGCACTCCGGCAGCGCGTTGGATGGTGCGCACCGGCAGGCGCCGCTCCAGCCATCTGCCGGCCAGAACCGCCAGCGTGGCGACGATGATGTGGGCCACGAGCGACCCGGCCGCGACCGCCAACGGATACCCCCGATTGGCCGCGATACCGACGGTCGCCAGCTGGGTGAAATCCCCGAACTCGGCGACACCGATGACGATGGCCGTCCGCCCGATCACTCCCCAAGCACTGTGAACCGGAGCCGTGTCGACCTCGCCCTCGCCGCCGCCGCCGCGCAGCAACAGGATCCCGCCGACCACGAAGAAGGCGGCTACAGCAAACTGAACGGGGGCGTGCGGCAGCTGCCGGAGGGCCTCGCCGACGGCGACCGCGAGGATCGAGTGGAACGCCATCGCCACCGTCACACCGACGACCACCGCGACCGGTCGGCGATACCGCGTCGCCAGCACGATCGTGGCGAACATCGTCTTGTCGGGAAGTTCGGCCAGGAACACGACGCCGAAGGCGACGAGGAAGGCCTGGAGGACCTCGGGCATCAGCCGGCCAGTTGCTGGATGCGCGTGGCGTGCGCGGCGTGGCTGCGCAAGATGTGATCCAGATCGGCGTGCACGATGTTGCCGTCGCGCACGACGAATCGGCCGTTGACGATCGTGTGCCAGGCCGACACCGGCCCACAGCGCAACCAGGCCTCGATTGGATCGGCAACCGCGCCGGCGAACGTCGGGCCGGTAAGCCGCCACACCGCGATGTCGGCGACCGCCCCCGGCTCGATCACTCCGATCTCACCGGATCGGCCGAGGCACGCCGCGCCGCCGAGCGTCGCGCATTCCAGCGCCATGCGAGCCGTGCCCGCCGGGGCGCCGTCGCGCAACTTGGCGAGCAGCATCGCCTGTCGCGCCTCGAGCCACAGCGACGCGCTGTCCGCCGACGACGACCCGTCGACGCCGAGGCCAACCGGCACACCCGCGGCCCGAAGTGCCACCACCGGCGCGATTCCTGACGACAGGATCAGGTTGCTGCTTGGACAGTGCGCGACTCCCACGCCGGCCGCGCCGAGCCGAACCACTTCGTCGTCATCGGGCATCACACAATGGGCGACCCAGGTGCGGTCCTGGCACCATCCGGTGCGTTCGAGATATTGCATCGGCCGGCAGCCGAACCGGCTCAGCGAGAACTCGTCGTCCTCGGCGTTCTCGGCGAAGTGGGTGTGCAGCCGCACGTCGAGCCGCTCGGCCAGCTCGGCCGAGCGCACCATCAGTTCCTCGGTGACGCTGAACGGACTGCACGGCGCGATCGCGATTCGCACCATCGCTGCGTGATTGCGATCGTGGTGACGGGCGACGGCGGCCTCGCACGCCGCGAGGATCTCGTCGTCGTCGCCGACCACGTCGTCGGGTGGCAGGCCGCCGTCCTTCGCGCTCAACGACATCGACCCGCGGGTCGGATGGAAGCGCATGCCGAGGTCGGTCGCCGCGGCGATCTCCGCCGACAGCAGGTCACCCGCGTTGCGCGGGTGGAGGTACAGGTGGTCCGTCGAGGTCGTGCATCCACTCAGCGCCAACTCGGCAAGGCCGACGAACGCGCTGGCGTAGACGGCCTCCTCGTCGATGGCCCGCCACAACGGGTACAGCGATTGCAACCAGCCGAACAGCGGCTTGTCGGTCATCGGGGGATAGGCGCGGGTGAGGTTCTGGAACAGGTGGTGGTGGGTGTTGACGAGCCCGGGAGTCACCAGGCACTCACCGGCGTCGATGATCTCCGCCGCGGCCGGCTCCGCCTCCGTCGACGCGCCGACGGCACTGATGAGTCCGCCGTCGATGGCGACCCAGCCGCCTGCGAGCTCCCGTCGCTCGCCGTCCATCGTTGCCACCAGCCGCGCCCCGCGGATCAGGAGATCAACCACGGGTCAGGCCAGGGAGTCGACGATGATGGCGAGGTCGTCGATGGAGGTGAGCGGATTGACGATGCACAGGCGAAGCACGACTTCGCCGTTCCACGATGTCGGCGTGACGAAGGCGATGCCCTCGTCGAGCATGCGGTCGCTCCAGGCCGTGTAGTCCCCTGCGTTCCAGCCGACGCGCCGGAAGACGAGCGTGCTGAGCTCGGGCTCCATGATCAACTCGAGATGCGGAGTGTCGGCGATCAGCTTGGCGCCTTCACGCGTCACCGACAGCGTCGTCTCGATCGCTTCGCGATACGCGTCCGTTCCGTAGGTCGCCAGGCTGAACCAGAACGGCAAGCCCCTCGCTCGTCTGGACAGATGATGGGCGAGGTCGCTGGGGTTGCGCTGATTCCCGACCGAGTCGTCGCCGGGCTCGGCGTGCAGCACGTCGAGGTACTCGGCGTGTTGGGTGTGCGCAGCGCGACCGACGTCGGGATCGCGGTAGACGAGCGCGCAACA
>Ga0207648_10004334_pt1 | contig 14614 bp, 13 predicted proteins | sample KBSMisM32_FD_184310 | JGI IMG/M metagenome (GOLD analysis project Ga0207648, IMG submission 184310) | Miscanthus rhizosphere microbial communities from Kellogg Biological Station, Michigan, USA - KBS Miscanthus M3-2 (SPAdes) (version 2) | ecosystem: Host-associated > Plants > Roots >...
CTCTGGATGCGCTGCTGCAAGGTGCTCGGCGCCGAGGGGTTGCTCGAGGACCCACGGTTCGTGGACAACGCTGCTCGCGTCGATCACCGCGACGAGCTGACCGCGGAGTTGGAGTCGATCCTGCAGGCTCGGCCGACCGCGGAATGGCTCGAGCTGCTCGAGGCCGAAGGGGTCCCGGCAGCCGAGGTGCAGGATGTGGCGCAGGTCTTCTCCAGCGCGCAGGCCGACGCCCTCGAGGCGGTACAGCAGCTGCAGCACCCGAGTGCGGGCGACTACCGGGTCGTCGGGCCGCCGGTCCGGCTGGATCAACAGGTGCTCACGTACCCGCGGCCGGCGCCGGCGCTCGGCGCAGACACCCGGGCCGTGCTCACGCAGGTCGGGCTCTCCGATGCCAACATCGACGGCCTCGTCGCAGAAGGTGTGGCGATCGCATGAACGTCGACATCGACGTGACCGTGGAGCTCGTGGTGCGCCGGACGATCGCGCTGTCGGAGGTGCCGGCACCGACCGGTGCCGAGGCCGAACGCGCAGAGCTCGTCCGCTCGTGGTGGGCGCAGGACGGTCATGAGGAGGTCCGCCTGGACGACGTCGGCAACGTCTGGGCTCGTGCACGCGACGGCGTCGGCACGGCGATCCTGCTCTGCGCGCACCTCGACACGGTCTTCGACGCCGGCGTGCCACATACGGTGCGGACCGACGACGGGTCGTTGCACGGGCCGAGCGTCGGCGATGACTCGGTCGGGGTCGCCGCCCTGTCCGCCGCGGCATCGTTGCTCGGACCCGGCTCGATGCCGGTGTGGCTGCTCGCGACCGTCGGCGAAGAGGGTCTCGGGAACCTGCGGGGGGTGACCGCCGCGCTCGAAGCACCCGCGGTGGACGTCGGGGCGTTCGTCGCCGTCGAGGGGAACTACCTCGGGCGCGTCTCCACCACCGGCGTCGGTTCCCGCCGCCGCCGTGTTCGCGTGGGCGGGCCGGGAGGCCACGCCTGGGAGGCCGCCGGCGCGCCGAGCGCGATCCACCGAGCGGCGGAGCTGGTCGTGCAGATCGAGGCGATGCCGCGCGCGCGGGGGACCTCCGTGAACGTGGGTCGCATCGGGGGCGGTGAGGGGATCAACATGCGCGCCCGCGAAGCGTGGTTCGAGGTCGACCTGCGGGCGGACGACCCCGCCGCGCTCGAGGCGCTCGCGCGTTCCCTGGACGCGATGCTCATGGCCGAGGAACCGCTGCGGATCGAGCAGGAGGCCCTCGGCGATCGTCCCGCCGGCCACGTCGACCCGGCACACGACCTCGTCCGCGCGGCCCTGGACGCCCTCGGCGAGGCGAAGATCCAGGCCACGTCGCCGGCGACGAGCACCGACGCGAACGCCGCGCACGCGCGCGGTATCCCAGCCGTCGCGGTGGGGATCACCACCGGTTCCGGCGAACACACGCCGCAGGAATGGATCGACCTGGGTCCGATCGCGGGCGGTGTCCGAGCGCTCGCGCGGACGGTCGACCGCTACGAGGAGCGATGCGCATGACGGCGATCGGTTCCGGCGTCGTCCTCCAGGGCGCGTACCCGCCATCGGAGTTCGTCCCGATGGTCGAGCGGATCGAGCAGCTGGGCTTCGCCCACCTGTGGCTCACCGATTCGTCGCTGCACGCGCGCAACTCCTATGCCTATCTGACGCTGGCGGCGACGACCGCAGCGACGCTGCGACTGGGAACCGCCGTCACGAACCCGTTGACCCGGCACCCGGCGGTGACCGCGGTCGCTGCAGCGACGGTCGATGAGATCTCGGACGGTCGCATGATCCTCGGGATCGGCGCGGGTGACCGACCGCTGCTGGCGCTCGGCTTGCGTCCGGCGCGGCTCGCCTCGCTCCGCGCGTCGATCGAGGCGATCCGAGGGCTCTGGTCCGGCGGTGACGTCACCGTCGATGACGGCGCGTTCGTCCTCGATCATGCGCACATGCGGTTCGCCGCGAGACCCGGCATCCCGATCTACGTGTCGGCGAGCGGTCCGAAGACGCTGGAGCTGGCAGGCGAGATCGCCGATGGCGTGATCCTGCTCGTGGGGCTCTTCCCGGAGGCGCTCGCCTGGGCGCTCGAGCACGTGGATCGTGGCGCGGCGAGAGCCGGGAGACCGCGTCCGCACGTCGCTGTCTTCGCCTACGGGGCGATCGATGAGGACCGCGACGCGGCCATGGAGTCGGCCAGGACGATCGCGGCCTGGTTCCCGCAGACCTCGCCGGCGATCTGCGAGGTGTGGGGGCTGCAGCCCGACCTCGTCGAGGACGTGCGCCGGCGTTACGCGGGTGGCGAGTTCCAGGAGGCGATGGAGGCCGCCCGCCTGCTCCCCGACGGGTTCGTCCGGTCGGTGGCCCTGGCGGGTGATCGCGCCGACGCGCGCGATCGGATCACCGCCGTGTCCGAAGCGGGGGCGGACTCGATCCACGTCTTCCCGCTGGGCGCGAACCGGATGCAGACGATCGAGGCGTTCGCCGGCTGCCTCGCCGACGTCACCGGGGTGGGGGCGCGATGAACGGGTGGCGGGTGCTGTCGATGCACCACGTGGCGGTCGCACACGGCGACGAGTCCACCTGTGAGGATTTCTTCACCTCGCTCCTCGGCGGCCCGGCCCACACGGAGGAGGGGCCCGGTTTCGTCGAGCGGATGTACCCGGCGGGGGGAGCGTTCCTGCAGACCCTCGAAGCCGACGGCGACGGCCTGGTGGGGCGGTTCCTCGACAGACGCGGTCCGGGCCTGCATCACGTGGCGTTCCGCGTGGACGCCATCGATGCCGCGCTCGCCGATCTCCGCGAACGGGGCGTGCGGCTGATCGACGAGGCGCCGCGACCGGGCGGGATGGGGACGAGGGTCGCGTTCCTGCACCCGTCGGCCTCGGGCGGCGTGCTCGTCGAGCTGGTGCAGGACCCCGGGGGAGGGGAGCGGGCCGATGGGTGAGACCCGGCAGGTCGGTCCGAGCGGCGAGCCCGGCGGGGTGTTCTCGGGCCGGCACGAACGACGGAAGGTGACGGACTGGGTCTACGAGGAGATCCGCGAGGCGATCATCGACCTCCGGCTCGCGCCCGGGGAGCCGTTGCGGGAGGCCGCCATCTCCGAGCAGCTCGGGGTGAGCAAGACACCCGTCCGCGAGGCGCTGGGCCGGCTCGAGCAGGAGGGCCTCGTCGAGACCGCCTCGTTCAAGGGCGCGGTCGTGAGCGGCTACTCGCCGCGCGACCTCGAGGAGCTCTACGAGCTGCGGGCTCTGTTGGAGGGAGCCGCGGTCCGAACCGCTGCCGACGAAGCCTCCGAGGAGACCCGCGCCCGGATGCAACAGCTCGTCGAGCGCAGTCGCGAGCTTCGCGATGCCGGCGACCTCGTCGAGCTCGCGTCGCTGCTGGGCGAGTTCGACCTGGTCGTCTACGACCAGGTCACGAACCGCCGGGTGAGCGCGCTTATCGACAACCTGCGGGCGCACCTCACGAGGATCGGCAACCTCACCGAGGGCATCCCCGGACGGGTGGTGGCCTCCGTCGAGGAGCATGCCGCGATCGTCGACGCGATCATGCGGCGCGACCCCGGCGACGCGGAGCGGCTGATGCGGGCGCACATCGCCAGCGTCCTGACCGACCAGCTCGCCGGCCCCGCGGTCGGAGCGGAGGAGGACACCGGGCCATGACTCGCGTCTCCGAGGTGCTCCACGAGGCGGGCGCCGCCGCCTGGGCCGCCGCCGTGTCGCACCCGATGGTGGTCGCGATCGCGGACGGTTCGCTGCCGCACGCGACCTTCCACCGGTACTTCACGCAGAACGTCCTCTACCTCGAGGAGTACGCGAGGTCGATCGGGATGGTCGTCGCCAAGGCTCCCGACCGGGATGCGATCGTGACGCTGACGAGGTTCCAGTCGCACATCGTCGACACGGAGATCCCGGCGAACCTGTCGTTCCTCGAACGGCTCGGGGGCGATCGAGAGACCGTCGAGGGTCGCGGCACGATGCTGCCGACGACGTACGCCTATACCCGACATCTCCTGTCGACGTGCGCGTTCGGCGACTGCGCCGATGGGCTGACCGCGATCCTGCCGTGCCAATGGAGCTACGGCGAGCTCGCCCGACCGCTCACCGCGCATCCGCCGGCCGATCCGATCTACGTCGACTGGATCTCGTTGTTCGGCAGCGATCACTACGACGAGCTCGTCAACAGCACCACCGCCCTCTTGGATCGACTCGTCGACGTGAGCGACGACGAACGGATGGCGTCGCTCGAGCGGATCTTCGAACGGTCGATCCGCTATGAAGGCGGTTTCTGGGACATGGCCTACGGGAGCCCCCACGCGGGCTCTCCCGACGAAGGAGGAACGCCGTAGATGCGTGCCGCACGGATCCACGAAGACCTGACGCTCCGTCTGGACCAGATCGATGACCCGACACCCGGGCAGGGTGAGGTCCTCGTGCGGATCCATGCCGCCGGCGTCTGCGGCACGGACCTACACATCCTCGACGGCATGATCAAGCCCGATCCGTATCCGATGACGCTCGGACACGAGGCGGCCGGCGTCGTCGAGGCGACCGGCGCGGGCGTGTCGCTGCAACCGGGGACGACGGTCGCGATCTACAACAAGATCTTCTGCGGGCGCTGCGAGCAGTGCCTCCGAGGCCGCACGAACATCTGCGACAACGAGCCCGAACAGCTCGGGTTCAACCGTGACGGCGGCGACGCCGAGTACGCCGTCATCCCCGAGCAGAACGCCGTGCCGGTCCCCGATGGCGTCGATCTCGCGAGCGCGTCGGTCCTGACCTGCGCGGGGATGACGGCGATCCACGCGACCCGGCTGTCCGGACTCCGCCTGGGCGACACGGCAGTGGTGAACGGGATCGGCGGCGTCGGCATCCTCGTGCTCCAGGCTGCCGCGCACGCGGGTGCCAGGGTGATCGCTGTCGCGGACTCGGAGGAGAAGATCCAGCTCGCGAAGGATCACGGCGCCTCCGACGGCGTGCTGGTCGACACCCCGGCGAGCTACGAGACGGTCGCCGAGCGGATCCGCGGCCTCACGGACGGCCGGGGGACCGACGTGTTCTTCGAGCTGGTCGGGACGACCCAGACGATGAACGCCGGGATCCGCTCGCTCGCCAAGGGTGGGCGGTTCGTCTCCACCGGCTACACCGACCAGCAGATCGAGATCCACCCGATCGAGTTCATCCTGCCCGAAACGTCGCTCGTGTCGACGGTCGCCGCCACGCGGTTGGACCTGCAGGACGCGCTGTCGCTGTGCGCGGCCGGGGCGCTCACCGTGCCGATCGCCGCGACCTATCCGATCGATGGGATCGATGACGCGCTTGCCGCGCTGCGCCAGCGGGCGGTGCTCGGACGCCAGGTGCTCCAGCTCGCCTGAGGACCCGCCAACGAAGGAGGAACGGATGGCTTCCACCACGATCAAGCCCCAGATCGACTTCCTCGAGGAGCCGATGCGGCTGTATATCGACGGCCGGTTCGTCGAGACGGAGGGTTCGCTCGCCTCGGTCGACCCCGCGACCGGCCGAACCCTCGCCGACGCGCCGCTTGCGACCGAACGCGAGGTCGACGCGGCGGTCACCGCGGCGGCGCGAGCGTTCGATGGATGGCGGTTCACCCCGCCGACGCAGCGCGCTCGCCTGCTGTGGACGCTCGCCGATCTCCTCGATGCGAACAAGGACGAGTTCGCGACGATCGAGGTGCTCGACAACGGCAAGCCGATGTGGGAGGCGCAGGCCGTCGACATCGCACTCACGATCGAGCTGCTCCGCTACTACGCGGGCTGGACGACGAAGATCGACGGCAAGGTTCTGCCGAACTCGATCCCCGGCATGCTCACGATGGCCCGGCGCGAGCCGGTCGGCGTGGTCGCCGCGATCACGCCGTGGAACTTCCCGCTGTTGGAGGTCGCCTACAAGCTCGGACCGGCGCTCGCGACGGGGTGCACGATCGTGATCAAGCCCTCGGAGCTGGCGCCGTTGTCGACGCTGCGGCTGATGCAGCTCGTCGATGAGGCCGGGTTCCCGCCGGGGGTCGTCAACGTCGTGATCGGCGGCCCCGACGTCGGCGCCGCGCTCGTGCGGCACCGCGGCGTCCAGAAGGTGGCCTTCACGGGACAGACCGCGACCGGCAAGGAGATCATGCGCGCCGCCGTCGACGGACTGAAGCGCGTGACGCTGGAGCTCGGCGGCAAGAGTCCGAACATCGTGTTCGCTGACGCGGACCTCGAGGCAGCGGCGAGCGGTGCGTTCGGGGGGATCTTCTTCAACCAGGGTCAGGCGTGCGTCGCCGGCTCACGGCTGTTCGTCGAGGCGTCGATCGCCGACGAGCTCGTCGAGCAGGTCGTGCAGCGAGCCGGCGCCATCCGGCTTGGCTCCGGCCTCGATCCCGAGACACAGATGGGTCCCCTGATCTCCGCGAGCCACCGCACCCGGGTTCGGTCCTACGTCGACTCGGCGGCCGAGCAGGGGGCCGAGGTTGCGGTCGGCGGGTCGGAGGCGACGATCGAGGGCCTCGAGGGCGGGTTCTTCCTCGAGCCGACGGTCCTGAAGGGGGTCCGCAACGACATGAAGGCCGCTCAGGAGGAGATCTTCGGGCCGGTCCTGGCCGTGATCCCCTGGAAGGACGAGGACGAGCTCATCGCGCTCGCGAACGGGAGCGACTACGGGCTCGCATCCGGCATCTGGACCTCCGATGTGAGCAAGGCCCTGCGCGTGGCCGAGCGGCTCGACGCCGGCACCGTCTGGATCAACACGTACGGGATGTTCGACGTGGCGGTCCCGTTCGGGGGGCGCAAGCATTCCGGGTTCGGCAAGGAGCTCGGCGAGGAAGCGCTCGAGCCGTACCTGCACTCGAAGTCCGTCTGGGTCGACCTGACCGCGGCCGTGCCGCAGTCGGGCCAAGGGATCACTCGCTAGGGAAGGGGAACCGCGATGAGCGATCGCATCATCATCAAGAACGGCACGATCGTCACGATGAACGACGACGACGACGTGCTGTTCGGAGGGACGGTCGTGATCGAAGGCGACCGGATCACGCAGGTCGGGATGGACGTGACCGTCGACGAAGCGGGCGCGACCGTGCTCGACGCGACGGACAAGGCGGTCATGCCCGGGCTCGTCGACCTGCACTACCACACGGCTCTCGGGAAGGGCTGGAGCGATCACCTGCCCTTGTGGGAGTACCTCGAGACCTGCTGGTATCCGATCATCCGCGCGCTGAACCCTGAGGAGGCCTACTGGGCCGCGCTCGCGAGCTACAGCGAGTCGATCAAGTGCGGCGTCACGACGGTCAACGACATGTACCGGCGCCTGGACGGCTTGGCCCGGGCCGCCGAGGAGATCGGCATCCGCGCGGTGCTCTCCAACGACATCGCCGATGACGAGCACCAGCTGGACACGCTGGACGACAACCGGACCGCGTACGAACGGTCGAACGGCGCGGCGAACGGCAGGATCGAGGTGTACGTCGGGATCGAGTGGTTGCCCCTCGCCTCGGAAGGGCTGCTCTCGGACGCGCGCAAACTCGCCGACGACCTCGACACCGGGATCCACATCCACCTCAACGAGTCCCTCACCGAGGTGGAGAACTCGAAGGAGCGGTTCGGCCGGCGACCCACCGAGGTGGCCTACGACTGCGGGATCCTCTTCGATCGCTGCATCGCGGCGCACTGCGTGTGGCTCTCGGACAAGGAGATCGCGTTGATGCGCGAGACGGGCACGCAGATCTCGCACAACCCGTCGTCCAACGCGAAGCTCGGCAACGGGATCGCCCGCGTGCCCGAGATCCTCGCAGCGGGCATCAACGTGGGGATCGGTCACGACGCGGCCGAATGCAACAACAGCCGCGACCTGTTCGAGGTCATGAAGTTCGCCTCGCTGATGCACCGCGCGAGCCGGGTGGACCCGAGCCTGCAGCAGGCCCCCGACGTCGTCCGCATGGCAACCCGCAACGGGTCGGCGGCGCTGCGTCACGAGACGGGTGAGCTGACGGTGGGCAAGAAGGCCGACGTGATCACGATCGACCTCGGGAACCAGATGTTCACACCGCTGTTCCCCGAGTCGAAGGCACACCTGTATTCGCACCTGGTGTTCGCGGCGAACGGCAGTGCGGTCAACACGACGATCGTCGACGGCCAGATCCTGTATCGCGAGCACGAATTCACGACGATCGACCAGGGTCGCGTGCTGCACGAGGCCAACGTCGCCTTCCGAGACGTCCTCGACCGCATGGTGGTGCCCACCTAGCCGGCAGGGGAGAGCGCGATGCTGCTGATCGACAACGCGATCGTCGTGACGATGAACGACGATCACGATGTGCACTTCGACGGCGCGGTCGCGATCGACGGTGATCGGATCGTGGCGGTGGGTTCCTCGGCAGCCGTGCGCGCACACGTGTCCGATGGCCCGCGGGTGATCGACGCGCAACGCGGCGTCGTCATGCCGGGCCTGGTCGATCTCCACTTCCATACCGCGCTCGGCCGGGGCTGGATCGACAACCTGCCGCTGACGCGGAGCCTGGATGAGTTCTGGTACCCGGTGATCCGGGCGATCGAACCGGAGGACGTGTCTCGGGCGGCGCGCCTCAGCTACCTCGAATCGATCCGGTGCGGCGTGACCACCGTCAACGACATGTATCGCCACATCGACGCCCTCGCGTCGGCGGCGGAGGAGACCGGCATCCGAGCCGTGCTGTCCAACGTGGTCGCCGACGGCGAGCACGCCCTCGATACGCTCGCGGACAACGAGGCGGGGTTCCGCTCCGCCAACGGCGCCGCCGAGGGTCGCATCGAGGTGCGCGTCGGCATCGAGTGGTTGCCGCTGTCGTCGATCGGGCTGCTCCACGACGCGAGCGCACTGGCCGCGGACCTGGGCAGCGGCGTGCACATCCATCTCAACGAGTCCGTGGGCGAGGTGCAGAACTCGCTCGAGCGGTTCGGGCGCCGCCCGACCGAGGTCGCCTACGAGTGCGGGCTCCTCGGACCGAACACGGTCGCAGCACATTGCGTGTGGCTCTCGGATACCGAGATCGGCCTGATGCGCGATACCGGCACGCAGATCTCACACAACCCGACCTCGAACGCGAAGCTCGGTGTCGGCGTGGCCCGGGTCCTGGACTACCGGCAGGCAGGGATCAACGTCGGCCTCGGCCACGACTCGACGGAGGGGGTGAACACCGGCGACCTGTTCGAGGTGATGAAGTTCGCCTCGCTCGTGCAGCGAGCCGTGCGGATGGACGCCGACCTGCTCGGCGCGTCGGACCTGCTGGAGATGGCCACCCGGAACGGTTCTGCGGCGCTCGGCCACGACACGGGGATCCTCGCCGAGGGCAAGAAGGCCGATGTCATCGTGATCGACCTGGACGACCTCGGGTTCACCCCGTTGGTCCCGGGGAACCGCGATCACCTCTACTCGCATCTCGCCTTCGCGGCATCCGGTCGAGCGGTCCGCACCGTCGTGATCGACGGCGTGCCGGTGATGGAGGACCGCGAGCTCCTGACGGTCGACGAGGACGAGGTCATGGCCGAGGCGAACGAGGCGTTCGTCAGGGTGCTGGAGAAGGCGGGTGTGCGGTTCGTGCAGGCGATCATGGCCGACCCGTCCGAGCGGGATCGACCGTGATCATCGACGCTCACAGCCACATCCTGTCCCTCGCGGAGGATCCGGAGTTCACGATCGCGTACGGCCGCGAAGGCTCGCTCTGCATCTACCGGAGCATGGGACTCCTGCCCTCGCACCGCATGCCGACCGAGCAGGAATGGGAGGCCAGCGGCTACACCCGCAAAGGGTGGCCGGTGATCGGACCCGCCGAGTCGCTCCGCGATCATCCGGGGTTCGACAAGGTCGTCGTGCTCGCGATCTCGCCGCAGTGGCTCGATGGGCGGCTGATCGGCACGGTCGACACCGAGGGGATCCTCGGCCTCGAGGGGCCGCCGCACCCCGATCTCGCGAACGACTACATCGCGGCGGTGGTTCGTCACGACCCGGAGCGGGTGATCGGGTTCGGATCGGTCAATCCGGCCTACCGCGGGCCTGAGGCGGCGGTCGAGGAGTTGGAGCGCGCCTTCGTCGAGCTCGGGCTGGCCGGGATCAAGCTCTATCCGATGTACCAGCACTGGGCCGCGAACGACCCTGACCTCGCGTTCCCGGTGTACGAGAAGGCGCAGGAGCTCGGCATCCCGGTGATGATCCACCAGGCAGGTTCCACCCGGATCGACGCGAAGCTCGAGCTCGGTCGTCCGGCGATCCTGGACGACATCGGACGCGTCTTCCGCGACCTGCGCGTGATCGTCGCGCATTGCGGATGGCCGTGGGTCGACGAGGCCCTCTTCCTGCTGACGAAGCACCCCAACTTCTACGCGGAGCTCTCGTACCTGATCGCCAGCATCGGTCGCCGTGATCTCTTCCTCCTGCTGTCCCGTTGCGAACCGATGTTCGTGCCGCTGGAGAAGCTCTTCTTCGGAACCGACTACCCCGGGTTCCTGTACGACCCCGTTGCGCTGCGCGAGAAGCTGCTGACCGTCAACGAGGAGGCGGAGGCGTGCGCGATGCCGCCGGTCCCTGAGTCGAAGTTGGACGGGATCATGGGCGATCACTTCGCGCGCTTCTTGGGGCTCGTCGACGACTAGGTGCGGTCGGGCCACGGGGCGACGTCGACCTCATTGCCCTCGGCGTCGGCGAGCGTCCACCACTCGGGCGCGTTCTCGTCGCTGACGAGGTGACCGCCCGCGGCGAGAGCCGCCGCGACGCGCGCCTCGGCCTGGTCGTGCGGGACGTACACATCGATGTGGATCCGGTTGCGCTGGGGACGCGGCATGTCCATCTGCTGGAACCAGAACGGCGGGCCCTGCCGGCGCGGGTCGAGCAGGTCTGCGACGTCGACCTGTTCGTAGCCGAGCACGGCGCGCCAGAACGGCAGCACATCGGGGATCACGAGCGCATCGATCGCGATTTGGACGTGTTGGAGGCCGGTGAGGTCGACGTCGATGCCCAGGTCGCGCGCCGCATGCGAGATCTCCCGAGCGAGTGCGACGTCGCCCTCGCTGAACCGGCCCTCGCGCGATCTCAGCCGAACAGCGACGCCATCGGGCCGGAGGTCGACGTCGGGCAGACGATCTGCGGCCGCGGCGAGCCTGGCGATCGCGTCCACCAGCGCGACCCCTGATCCGAACGATCCGGTGCGGAAGTAAGTGGACGCGTCGTCCCGCACGACCCGCCAGTCCACTTCGTGGAACTGTCGCGGTGTGATCTGCTCGGTCATGGACGCAACGTAACAGCGTCGGCGACCAAGTAGCTTCTGTTCATGAGCTTCGATGTGAACGCGTCCGCGTACGACTCGTTCATGGGGCGGTACTCGGTCTTGCTGGCCCCGCAGCTCGCCGATCTCGCCGGAGTCGCCCCGGGCCAGCGAGCGCTCGATGTCGGTGCCGGCACCGGCGCGCTCACCACCGAGTTGGTCACACGTCTCGGCGCCTCGTCAGTTGCTGCGGCCGACCCGTCCACACCCTTCGTCGGATCCATGCGACATCGCTTCCCCGAGGTCGACGTGCACGAAGCGCCGGCGGAAGCACTGCCGTTCCCCGATGACACGTTCGACGTCACCATCGCGCAACTCGTCGTGCAGTTCATGTCCGACCCGATCGCGGGCGTCACCGAGATGGCTCGGGTGACGCGTCCCGGCGGTGTCGTCGCAGCGTGCGTGTGGGACCACGGCGGTGGTCACGGTCCGCTCTCACCGTTCTGGAACGCCGTGCGCGACCTGGATCCTAGCGCCGCTGGGGAGGCTGCTTCCGTGGGCGTCAGCGAGGGTGATCTCACGACCGTGTTCAGCACGGCGGGATTGCGGGACGTCGAGGAGTCCGCGCTCTCCGTTGCAGTCGAGCACCCGACCTTCGAGGAGTGGTGGGGGCCGTACACGCTTGGCGTTGGCCCCGCCGGCGCGTACGTCGCCGGCCTCAGCGACGACGACCGTGCGAAGCTCCGCGAGCATTGTCGTGAGGTGTTCCCGCCTGCCCCGTTCGTCCTGACCGCGCAAGCCTGGGCCGCTCGCGGGCTCGCCTAGTTCGGAACGCCATTGGCCCGCCCCGCTCCTCGTCACGTCTCCCCTAGATCCCGAGGGACGATGAACCGAACGAGCTCGCCCGGTCGATCCGCTAGCGTGTCCCACGTTCCCTCCTCGAATGCGATCTCGGCGAGCCCGGCGGTCGGGTACTTGCGCGAGAGGTCGGCCAGAGCATCGCCACGGTCGGCGATCCGGGTCGCGAGATCTTCGATCGCCGGGTTGTGGCCGACGAGCAGCGCCGAGGTGACATCGGGGGAGATGCGGCCCAGTCGCTCGATCAGGACGTCCGCACTGAACGTGTACAGGATCGGCTCGATCCGGACTTCCAGTCTGGTGCCGAGCGCGGGCAGGACGAACGCCAGCGTCTGACGCGCTCGCAAGCCTGATGAGCACAGGACGAGCTCAGGATGGATCCCTTCGGCGTCGAGGTAGTCGCGCATCCGGGCAGCTGCTCGCTCGCCGCGCGGCGCGAGCGGTCGATCCTGGTCGCGCAGACCCTCATCGCTCCAGCTGGATTTGGCGTGACGCAACAACCAGAGGCGCATCGCTCGAGTCTGGCGCTTGCGCGGCATCCAGCACAAGAAGGGCGGCGTGCGAGCTACGCGCCGAGGTCCCGGATCGCCCGAAGCAACCGCAGCCGCGCAACCTTGTCGGTGTCGGCGATCGCGATCAACTGTGCGACCGGCTCGGTGCCTCTGCGACCCACGAGCGCACGAAGCAGCGCATCCCGCCGCGGCTGCGGCCACGTCAGCACGTCACGCAGCTGGCGCAGCGCCGCGGGGCCGAGCGCCGCTAGCTTCGAGCGCAGGCCGGCGTCCTCATCGATCAACGGTGGCCAGTCATCCGGCGCTCCAGGGAAGCGAGAGACCGGGCCCCGGATCGGGTGCCCGGCCTCGAGCGCCGTCCGAGTCTCAGTTGACCTTGAAATGCGCGCCACCAGCGAGCATCAGCGCAGCGATCGACCCGAGACCGATCACGATCCTACGAACGACCTTCATGGGGGACCTTCCTTTCCGGGGTTGCTGAGGGGCTCCGGGGGTGGGCGATCAGCCCGCCCGCCAGTGAGCACCACCGGCCATAGCCAGAGCCGCGATCGACGCGAGGGCGAGTGTGATGCGACGCACCAGCTTCATGTGAGGCCTCCTTCCCTGTGCGCTCGGTGAACCTCTCCAACACGGCCATCGTGCCGGGAGGCGCTAACGCGGCCCTAACGCGTGGCTAACCGCGTCCGGAAGGAGGGCCCGATGGGCCATAGCGGCGGCGCGAAAGCCTCGATACGCTGCGCGCGAACGAACCTGCAAGGGAGCCGGAGTGCCTGGGCGCCTCGATGTCCGCCTGCTGGGCCCGGTCGCCGTCTATCGGGACGGCGACCTGCTCGCGCTGCGTGGGGGGAAGGGCAAGGCGCTGCTCGCCCTCCTGGCGCTCCGCGCCGGCGAGGTGGTCTCCGCCGACTCCCTGGTGGAGGCCCTGTGGGGTGAGATCCCGCCTCCCACGGCGCGGACCGGGCTCCAGATGCAGATCTCCAAGCTCCGGAAGCTGCTCTCGGCCGCGGATGGCGGGCTGGAGACCCGGAGCCCCGGCTACGTGCTCGCCGTCGACCCCGAACAGATCGACGTCCTCCGGTTCGACGACGCCGTCGCGGAGGCGCGCGAGGCTTCCGCGGGCGGCGACGCGGCCCGCGCTCGGAGCCTCCTGGAGCGGGCGCTCGCCGAGTGGCGCGGCGAGCCGCTGGACGGCATCGACGCCCCGGGGCTCGATGAGGCCGTGTTCACCGACCTCATCTCGCGCCGGACTGCCGCTCGGGTTGCCATGGTCGAGGCCGAGCTCACCTTGGGCGAACATCGCGAGGCGGTGCCGACGCTGGAGCGGCTCATGGGCGACGAGCCGTTGGACGAACGCATCCACGCGCTCGCCGCCACCGCGCTGTACCGATCCGGACGCCAGGCCGACGCGCTCGAGGTGCTCGCCCGGCTCCGTCGGATCCTGTCCGAGGAGCTCGGGATCGAACCCGGTCCCGCGATCGTGGATCTCGAAGAGAGGATCCTCCGCCACGACGCCGACCTCGAGCTGCCGGTCGACGACGCGGCCGAGCCCGCGCTCGCGATGCGAGAGGGCCGCAAGACCATCACGGCGCTCGCGTGCCGACTCGACGCCGCCAAGACAGATGGGGGAGCGCTGGACCCGGAAGCACGCGGCAGCGTGACGGCCGGCATCACGGAGCTCGTCCACGGCGTGTTCGCCGCCCACGGAGCGGTCTCGTTCGATGTTCCGGGCGAGCTGCTCGGTGCCGTCTTCGGCGTGCCACAGGTGCACGAGGACGACGTGGAGCGAGCGATCGAGGTGGCGATCCAACTCCTGGAGCTCGGGACCGACGGAGACGACACGTCGCAGGTGCGACTCGACATGCGGGTCGGGATCGCCACCGGAGAGGTCCTCGTCGAGCTGCCGCAGTCCACCCCCGAGGACGTCGAGCGGGCCTACGCCGCGGCCCGGGCCGCCCAGGTCGAGTGGGCCGCCCGACCGCTCAAGGACCGCCTGGCGGTGTTCAAGCGCGCGCA
>Ga0207648_10004337_pt1 | contig 14610 bp, 10 predicted proteins | sample KBSMisM32_FD_184310 | JGI IMG/M metagenome (GOLD analysis project Ga0207648, IMG submission 184310) | Miscanthus rhizosphere microbial communities from Kellogg Biological Station, Michigan, USA - KBS Miscanthus M3-2 (SPAdes) (version 2) | ecosystem: Host-associated > Plants > Roots >...
AGGTAAAGCCTAATAGAGGCCACCGGTGCCTTCACTGACCGTTGTCGGCGGCGCGGAATTTGCGGATGCCGATCCTGCCGCACTCTCGTCCGACGCCGGCGCATTAGCTTCGCCCGGAGCGGTGCCCGCTTTGAAGGCCTCCATCACCGCTCCCGGCGTGCCCGGTGTTACGGCATTGCCGCCCTTCCAGTCGATCGGCACTTCCTCGATGCCCGGTGCGACGCGGAACGGCGTGGGCGGCGCATCCTTGAGCGCCTCCTTCATGAAATCCCGGAAGATCGGCGCCGCCACGGTCGCACCCTGCTCGTGAGGCCCCAAGGTGCGCGGCGTGTCGAAGCCGACATAGACGCCGGCGGCGAGATCGGGCGAAAAGCCGATGAACCAGACAGACTGGGCATCCTGGGAGGTGCCGGTCTTGCCCGCCAGCGGCTTGGCGATCTGCGCCCCTACCGCATAAGCAGCGGTGCCGCGCTGGACCACGCCTTCCAGCATGGAGACGATCTGATAGGCGGTGCGAGGATCAATGATTTGCTCGCGCGTGTCGGCCAGGAGCGGCTCTTCCTGGCTGTGCCAATTGCCGTCGTTGCAGCCCTCGCATTTGCGTTCGTCATGCCGCCAGATGGTCTTGCCGTTGCGATCCTGGATGCGGTCCACCAGCGAGGCGCTGATCTTCTTGCCGCCATTGGCGAATTCCGAATAGCCCGTGACCATGCGCATCAGCGTCGTCTCATACGAGCCCAGCGAGTTGGCGAGCAAGGTCGGCAGCTTGTCATAGACGCCGAAACGAATGGGCAACTTGACCACCTGGTTCATTCCCAAATCGTTCGCCAGCCGCACCGTCATCAAGTTGCGCGACAATTCCAACCCGCGGCGCAACGTCGTATCGCCGAGATATTCGCCTCTCTCGAAATTCTCCGGCCGCCAAATGGGAAGGCCGGGGCCCTGGTCCATTTCGAAGGGCGCGTCCAACACTTTGCTGGAGGGCGTGTAGCCACTGTCCAGCGCCGTGGCATAGACGAAGGGCTTGAAGGCGGAACCCGGTTGACGTTGCGCCTGCATGGCGCGATCGAATTGGGACGAGGCATAGGAAAAGCCGCCCGACATCGCCAAGACCCGGCCCGTATGCGGGTCCATCACCACGATCGCGCCGTTAACTTCGGGCACCTGGCGCAGGCCGAATTCGCCCGGCTTGGCCGGGGCCGGCATGGGTTCGACAAAAAAGGCGTCGCCCGGTTTGACCACCTCTTGCGGCGTGGTCGGCCGAGGACCCCAAACCGCGCCAGGCAGCTGCCGGTTTGCCCACTTGTAGCCGTCATAGGTTATCTGGCCGGTGGAGCCGTCGACGAAACCGATCTGAACATTCTTGCCGTCATAAGCCAGCGCCGCGGCCAAGCGCCAGGTCTCGATGCCGGACTGGCGATTGGGGTCTGAGGCGAGTTTTGCCAATCCTTGCTGCCACTGCGCCAGGTCGACATGCATCTTGGCGCCGCGCCAGCCATGGCGGCGGTCATAGCGCACCAAGCCGGAGCGCAGCGCGCCCACCGCATAGTTCTGCAAGCGCGTATCCAAGGATGCGCGCACCTGCAAGCCGCTGTCGTACAGGCCCTTGCCGCCATATTGCTTGTAAAGCAGCCGGCGCACCTCCTCGACATAGTAATCCACGTCGGCGGCCTGGCTGCCGAGCGCGCGAGTCTGGGTTACCAGCGCCTCGGCCTTCGCGGCCCTGGCCTGCTCGGCGGTGACGTAGTTGTTTTCCTCCATCTGGTTGATCACCCAATTGCGGCGATCCACAGCGGCTTCGTGATGGAAACGCGGGTCGTAATGCGCCGGCGATTTGGGCAGCGCCGCCAGGAAGGCGACTTCCGAGATGGTCAATTCGTCGAGGGATTTGCCGAAATAATTCAGCGCGGCGGCGCCGACGCCATAGCTGTTCTGGCCGAGATTGATCTCATTCAAATACAGTTCAAGAGTCTTTTCCTTGGGATAGGTGGCATCGATGCGGATGGCCAGGATGGCTTCGCGCACCTTGCGCGCCATCTTCAGTTCCGAGTTCAACAGGAACAAACGCGCCACCTGCTGGGTGATGGTGGAAGCGCCTTGCGGACGCCGCCCTTCCAGCACCAGCCCGACATCCTTGATCGCGGCGCGCAGGATGCCGGACGGATCGACGCCGGGATGGTTGTAGAAGTTGCGGTCCTCGGCGGAGGTGAAGGCCTCCTTCACCAGTTTGGGAATGAAGGCGGCGGGGACGAAAATGCGCCGCTCATGGGCAAACTCGCCCAGCACGGTGCCATTGCCGGCATAGACCCGCGTGGTGATGGGAGGCTGGTAATCCTTGAGCGTTTCCAGGCTGGGGAGATCGCGGGTCAGCGTGATCAGCCAGAAAGCGGCAATGCCGATCGCCACCACGACCAGCGCCGCGGCCGCCAGGCCCAGCCATCGCAAGATACGGGGAAGGAGATTCTGCATGGGAACAACCATTTTAGGTCCCCGGCACCCGGCTTGCAAAGGTCACCGCAGGGCCTGCGGGGGTAAGGAACCCGGCGCAAATTGGGCATCCACGGCATCGGCAATGGCTTGGGCCACCTTGGCCCGCCATGAATCTGTGTTCATCTGGGCGGCATCCCCCCCGTTGGACAGATAGCCTAGCTCGATCAACACGGCGGGAATATCGGGCGCTACCAGGACCGCGAGCGAAGCCGATCGGTGCGGACTGCGGGCCAAAAGGTCGGTCACCTGGCCCATGGATTTGAGCGCATTGCTGGCAAATTCCGAGGATTTGTTGCGCGTATCGCGCTGCGCCAGATTGATCAGAATCGGCGCAACGGGATTGTTTTCGCCCGACAGGTCAACGCCGGCGATAATGTCGGACTGGTTTTCGCGCTTGGCCAACGCCGTCGCCTCCCGATCCGACCGGCCGTCATTGAGGGTGTAGATCGATGTCCCGGTGATGGCGGGGTCGGGATTGGAGTCGGCATGAAGAGCTATGAACAGATCGGCCCGGTTGGCGCGGGCGATGGCAACGCGCTGGCGCAAGGGAATGAAACTGTCATTGTCGCGGGTCATGACAACCCTGTAGCCCCTGCTGCGCAGCAACCGCGCCAGCTTGAGGGATTCCGCCAACGCCAAGTCTTTTTCCATCAGGCCGTTGACGCCGATGGTGCCGGCATCCAACCCACCATGGCCGGGATCCAGCACGATCACTTTCTTGCCGCCGCTCGCCGGCGCCTGCTGGGCCGCGATCATCGCCGCCAGTTTCTCGGCATCGCTCTCGCGCTTTTTCAAATCGGACGGCCAGCCGGCCAAGGCATCGAATTTGGGACGCGTGGTGGGAAAGAGATCGATCACCACGCGGTAGCCGAAACCTGCGGACGGCGGCAGGACCAGCGCGTCCGACACGCTGACCGGCTGGTTGAGATCGATCACCATGCGCGCATTGCCAGTGCGGAACTGACCATAGCGATAGGACTTGATCGCGCCATTGCCCGAAGGCCTTGGAGGCGCGCCCAGCCGCCAGGACACTTCCGGCATGTCGATGACGACGCGGTCGGGATTGGCCAAGGAAAAGGCGCGCAAATTGACCGGATCCGACAATTCGATCACCAGCCGGGTGCGGTCCTGATGCTCGCCGATCCGTGCACTCATCACGATGGGCAACGGGCCCTGGGACTTGGTCCCCACGCTGGGCCCGGCGCCGGGCTGCGGAACCGGCTTGGGCGGCGCCGCCGGTAAGTTCTTTGCCGGCTCCTCCTGCCCGCGGACCAGCCGGCCAATGGCATCCTCGGCGCCGCGAGCCTCCATGACCGCCGTCGTGAAAAGCGCGGCCGCAAACAAGGCACAAGCAGGAATACGCCCAACGATCAAATAGGCCGGCTCCGAATCGCGTCTCTTTAGGATAGCACGGTCATTTGTTTCACTGTTTTGCTTTTGCTACTGTTTGCGCGCCGCAGGGGGCATTCGATGTTTTTGGAATTAAAAGATTTTCTGAAATCCGAAGAGGTTGCACGGCTGCGCGAGCTCAGCCAGAAGGTTCAGTTCGTGGACGGGCGGATTTCCAATCCCCACAACAAGGCCAAGAACAACCTCCAGGCCAGCGAGACCGATCCCCATTACGCGGAATCCTCAAGCATTGTGGCGGCCGCGTTTGCGCGGTCGGCGCCGTTCCGGGATTTCGCTCTTCCCCGCCATGTCGCGCCGCCGCTCTTGGCCCGTTACGAAATGGGCATGACGTATGGCGTCCATGCCGACGTGTCGCACATGCGCTTCGGCCCCGAGGTCCACCGTTCCGACTTGTCCGCCACGGTGTGGCTGAACGACCGCGCCAGCTATGACGGCGGCGAATTGGTGATCTATCTCGGCAGCAAACCGATGGTGATCAAGGGCGATGCCGGCAGTCTCATCGTCTATCCTTCCACCCAGTTGCATGAAGTTACGCCCGTGCGCCGGGGGCAGCGGCTGGTGTCGATCACCTTCATCGAAAGCCTGATTCCCGACGAATTTCTGCGCACCCAGCTTTATGAGTTGAACGAAGTCGCAGCCTTGGAAGGGCTGAAAATGGACTGGTCCAACCGGGTCCGGCTGGAAGCGGTGCGCAACAATCTGTTGCGCCTCTGGTCACGGACCTAGGTTAAGGCTTTGATTTTATTATATTAATTTTCTGACAGGCGGCGCGCCTCGCAAACCCGCCATTAATCGCTTGTTGAAACCTTGGTCGCACCCTACAAAAACCGCGTTCGGCAAGGCTTTCGCGATTCCCGCAAGCCCGCCGCCGCCCTGACCCGGCCCGACCGCCCCGCGACAAACGCGGGCCCCAACGGCCCATCAGGTAACTCCTTTGGCCTTCCAAGGCCCAGACTAAAGTAATGACTGTCAAATTTGCGCATCCGTTCGACGCTGTCCCAGCCCAAGACCTGCTGACTCTTGCGGCCGTTTCGACGGACGGGTTCGCGCGCCTGGCTTCCATCAACAATTTGCGCCGCCCCTTTACGCCCGCCGCCCGACCTGTCGGTGGCCGCTTCCGTGCGAGCGCCGGAGATTTCCATGACCAAACGCATGCTTATCGACTCCAGCCACCAGGAAGAAACGCGGGTAGTCGTGCTCGACGGTTCCAAGGTCGAGGAATTTGATTTCGAATCCGCTTCCAAGCGGCCGCTCAAGGGAAACATCTATCTTGCCAAGGTGACGCGGGTCGAACCCTCGCTCCAGGCCGCCTTTGTGGAATATGGCGGCAACCGCCAGGGTTTCCTGGCCTTCGCCGAAATCCATCCCGATTATTACCAGATCCCGATGGCGGACCGGCAGGCGCTGCTGGCCGAGCAAGAGGCCGAGGCCCGACGCCGCCAGGAAGACGATATCGAGAGCTTCGACATTACCGGCAGGCCTTCCGAGGATGCCGAGCCCGATGAAGAGGCCGAGGAGGAAGCGGACACCGGCGAGGAACAGGCAGAGATGGCGCCCCTGGTGCCCTTGGATGCCGCGCCCGAAGGCGAAGAAACTCTCGAAGCCTCTGCCGAGGAAGACGATACCGACCCGGACGAAGTGTTTGTCCATTTGGGCGGCGCCCCGACGGAACAGGACCATGGCGGCCCGGATCGCCCCGAACAGGGGCAGGACCAAGACGACGAGTTGGAGACCACCAAGCCGGAAGCCGCTCAGGAAGCGATGGCCGACTATCAGGGTGATGCCGATGTGGCGGCGGCAGAAGCGGCGGAAGAGTATGAAGGTGAGATAGAGCCGGTATCCACGCCGGCTTCGGACGACGCGGCGGCACAGGCCGTGGACCTGCCGCCGGAAGGATCGGAAATCGGCGCCGAACCGGCGCAAGGCGAAGTTCCGGCGGGCGAAGGAGAAACGTCTGCCGAAGCCCAGGCCCTGCAAGCCCAGCGTCCGTCCCAGAGATGGGTGCGCCGCAAGCATTACAAAATTCAAGAAGTGATCAAGCGCCGGCAGATCATTCTGGTGCAGGTCGTCAAGGAGGAGCGCGGCAACAAGGGCGCGGCCCTGACCACCTACCTTTCGCTGGCGGGCCGCTATTGCGTGCTGATGCCCAATACCCCGCGCGGCGGCGGCATTTCGCGCAAGATCACCAATGCCGCGGACCGCAAGCGCCTGAAATCCGCAGCCCAGGGCCTGGACCTTCCCGAAGGCATGGGACTGATCATCCGCACGGCGGGAGAAAACCGCACCAAGCTGGAGATCCGGCGCGATTATGACTATCTGCTGAGATTGTGGGACACGATCCGCGAAAAGACGCTTTCCTCCAACGCGCCTGCTTGCGTGTATGAGGAAGGCGACCTGGTCAAGCGCGTGATCCGCGACCTGTACACCAAGGATGTGCAGGACATTGTGGTGGAAGGCGAACAGGGCTTCCGCAATGCCAAGGACTTCATGCGCATGCTGATGCCCAGCCATGCCAAGCATGTCCATCACTACAAGGACGGCGTCCCGCTGTTCCAACGCATGCATATCGAGGCCCAGCTGGACTCGATGTTCTCGCCCACCGTCACCCTCAAGTCCGGCGGCTATATCGTCATCAACCAGACCGAGGCGCTGGTCTCGATCGACGTCAATTCCGGACGCGCCACCCGCGAGCATTCCATCGAAGAGACGGCGCGCAAGACCAATCTGGAGGCGGCCAGTGAAATCGCGCGCCAGCTTCGCTTGCGCGACCTGGCCGGCTTGATCGTCATCGACTTCATCGACATGGAGGAAGGCCGCAACGACCGCGAGGTCGAGAAGCGCCTGCGCGATGCCGTCAAGAACGACCGCGCGCGGGTGCAGATCGGCAAGATTTCCCAGTTCGGCCTGTTGGAGATGTCGCGCCAACGCCTGCGCGCCGGCGTCATCGCCGGTTCCACCGTCACTTGCCCCTATTGCGCGGGCGTGGGCCTGGTGCGTTCCACCGAATCCACCGCTTTGCGGGTGCTGCGCGGATTGGAAGAGGAAGGCGAGAAGAACCGCGCCGCCGCGGTGACGGTGAAGATCGCCAATGAAGTGGCGATCTATATCCTCAACCAGAAGCGCCGCGAATTGTCCCGCATCGAGACCGAGCACGGCATGCAGATTTCCTTCGAGCCGAAGGAAGACCTGGCGGCCGGCACTTTCGAGATGGAGCGCACCAAGAGCCGCGATCCCGGCGACCGGCCGCGTCCTTCCGCCGTCGGCATCGAGGCAGGTTTTGTCTCCTCCGACGAGCCGGAGCCCGATTATCCCGAAGACGTGGACGAGGAAGAGACCGAGACCGAGGAAGAGGAAACGGGTGAAAGCGAAGAGGTCGTGGAAGCGCAGTCCTTCGACCGTCCCGAGGGTCCGCGGGAGAACCGCGAGAGCGGCAGGCGCCGCAGGCGCCGGGGCGGTCGCGGCCGCAACCGCGATCGCGAGCGCGGGGAGCGCCCGGAACAACAGCAGCCGGTGCCGGCTCAGCCCATCGAAGCCTCTGGCGGCGAAGGGGTGGAAGGCGAGGCCCCCCCTCCTCCGCAACCTCAAAATGAGCAAAATGGTCAAGCGCCGGCTTTCGGAGAAAACGGCGAGCCGCGCCGCCGCCGCCGCCGGCGCCGGGGTCGTCGTGGCGGGCGAGATCGGGGCGCCCATGGTGATATCGCCCCGCAAGGCGAAGGCGCGGAAAATCAACAGGCGGCCTTCGTCAGCGAAGCAGATCGGTTTGGGGCTCTGCCGGATGAAATCGATACTACGCCCTCCGATGCCAAGCACATTCCGGGCACACCATCGGCTCCGGTCTGGACACTGAAGGACGATATTCCCGACACCACGCCGCAGGACGAACCGCCGGTCAACGGTGACGACAAGCCAAAGAAAAAAGGGTGGTGGCAGCGGACATTCAGCAGCGAGTAATTGCTCTCACCATAGGCCGCTTAAGCCGCCCTTGGTGAGCAATTTACGGTGTGATATCCGCCACCGCGCCGGCGCCATGCGCGCCGGGATCTGTCAGGGCGACACAAGACTCCTCGCTGCATGAAATCATGTTCACGGTGTCGTACGGCGCCCTGCCCGTGCCACGCAGGTCTCCCCGTTTGCCCAACGGCCGTCCTTGCGCCGCCTCGATCACGGCACTGAGAGCCGCTGCGGCGCCATTCGGTCCGCCCGCACCTGCACCGGCCAGAGCTGCTTGGCCATTGCCGGTGGCGATGACAGGCGTGAGGAACGCGCTGGCGACACCTGCAGGGCCGGAGGGATTGGCGCCCAGCACCACGCCCGTGCCTGTCGCGGTCCGTCCCGAACCAAACGGGCCGTTCAGAGTGACCGCGCAGGCGGCAGCCTGGCCATTGGCATCCACCGCCGCAAAGCCGGTCGAGCCCAAATCGCCCGGCAAGCCCGCGACTCCAAAACCGGCGAGCGACTGCTGCACCGCTGAATTCATGTTCGCGGTGCGGCCGCGGCCCGACATGTTGTTCAACAGGGACGCGCTGAAGGCACCCGCGCCGGTGCGCGCGCCGGGAAGCCAGGTCGCGAAACGGCCGGTGCCGCGCGAGCGCGCCGGACCTTGCACCGCTTGGGTCGCGGCGAGTTCTTCGGCCGAGATCGCCCCGCCTTGCGCATTGGAATAAGCAACGATGCGTTCGGCCACTGGGCCGGCATAGAAGCCGTCGGCGCCATTCTGCCGGATCTGACCCAGCGTCTCGCTCAAGGGCACATTCTTGGCTTCACTGCCTGCCGCACGCGGACGTCCCGCTTCGTCCAGGAATTCCGCCGCCAGCGCCGCATCCAACCGGACAATGTTCTGCGCACTGGCCAGGCGGACAGCCAGGGCTTGCGAAACCGGGAAGCCGGTGGCGGCATAGGCCTCGCCGGGCGCCACGACGCGCTGCCAAGGCAATGCGCCATACAGTTTGTGAATCGCGGCAAAGCCTTTGACGGCGCCCGGCAGCGCATAAGCGCCGGCGCGGCGCGGCGCCTTGGTGAGAAAATCGAATTCCGTCACTTGGCCGTCTGCGTCGCTCACCAGACAAATGCCGCCGCTGCCCAAGCCCGCCGCGACCGGATAGGTGGCGGCAAGGGTGAAGAAGATGGTGGCCACGGCGTCCACCGCGTTGCCGTGCAGGGTCAAGGCGGATGCACCCGCGCGTGCCGCCAGGGGCTCATCCGCCACCGCAATGCCGGTGCGGTTGGCTTCGCTTTGCTGGCTGGCTGTATAGGCGCGTGGAACATCGTCGCCCAAACCCAGCGTGGCCGCGGTATGATCACCGAGATTGGAGATGGTCTGGCAGCCGCCCAACATCAGGGCTGGGGCCGCAAACAGGGCAAATAGGCGTCTCGACCGCATGAAAAAGGCTTAAATCCTTGAAACCAGTGTTTCGGGGGCCCCTTATGCCCCAGCAGACGCGCCTTCGCCAAGGTGACTTTAGGTTTGGTCGGTTTGACCTTGCGGGCCCATCCTTTTAGGTTCGCGGGGCCAAAGGGTTTGACTGGGTCACGGGCGGGGCAACGGGAGTAAGGGCTTGTCGCTGAGAACGCCGGAACCGGTCTTATTCCAGTCGAATTGGCGGAAACCGACTTTGCGAAAACTGGCTTTCGCCGCGGGTTTTGCCGCGGCTTTCCTGGTGACCTCGCCGGCGCTGGCGCAGCTGCGCGATACCGAAACCGAGGAAATGCTGAACAGCTATGAGCGTCCGCTGGCCCGGGCCGCCGGTCTGGACCCAAGCCCGCGCGTCTGGCTGGTTGGCGACAACGTCATCAACGCCTTCGCCACCTATGGCGAGAATGGCGAAAATATTTTCATCTTTGCCGGCATCCTGCTGTGGCTGCAAAAGCCCAATGAGCTCATCGGGGTGATGGCGCATGAGACCGGCCATATTTCGGCTGGGCATCTGTCGCGCGGCATGTATGCGATGAAAAAGGCCATGGTGCCCATGCTGCTGTCGATGGTGGCGGGCTTGGGAGCGATGATCGCGGGCGCGGGCGAAGCGGGCATCGCGATCATGGGGATCGGCCAGGCCTATGCCATGGGCCAGATGGCTGCCTTCACCCGGGTGCAGGAATCCACCGCCGACCAGATCGCGGCCAAGCTTTTGCTCAACACGCATCAGTCGCCCATGGGCATGTATCGCACCTTCCAGCGTTTCGCGAATGAAGAAGCGATGAGCGCCTATAAGGTGGACAAATTCGCGGTCGACCATCCCAGCGGCCAGGATCGCGTCTTCGATCTTAACGACATGGTGGACTCCTCGCCCTACCGCGAAGTGCAGGATTCGCCGGAAGTCTTGCACACTTTCCAAATGGTGCAGGCCAAGCTTGCCGGATACATCCTGCCCGTGAAGGAGGCGCTCACCCGCTATCCGGAATCCGACACCAGCGAGCCGGCCCGCTACGCTCATGCCATGGTCTATATGCGCCAGCCCAACTTTCCCAAGGCGCTGGCCGCCGTCAACAGCCTGATCGCGGAAGAACCCGAAAATCCCTATTTCTATGAAGCGCGCGGTCAGATCTACATCAGCCTCGCCAAGCCGCAGTTGGCCATCCCCGATTACCAAAGGTCGGTCAATCTGCGGCCTCGCGCGCCGCAATTGCGCCTGGCGCTGGCGACCGCACAACTCGCCACCTACGATCCCGCCTTGGCGGCGCCGGCATTGGCGAATCTCAAGGCCGCGATTCTGGTGGAAGACAATGATCCCTTCACTTGGTACCAGACGGCCCAGGCCTATAGCGTGCTCAAGAATGAGCCGATGGCGGCCTTGGCCACCGCCGAGCTTTGGTACAATGTCGGCGACATGAAAAAAGCGCTTATCTTCGCCACTCGGGCGCGGGGCAAGCTGCCCCAGGGAACCGCGGACTGGCAGCGCGCCGGCGACATCATCGGCGCCGCGGCGCCGCTTGCTGCGCAGCAGCGGGGTTGAGAGCACTCCAATGCGGCCCTTCATGCTTGTGTCGGCGGGAGCGGTGGGGGGAGCCTTGCTGGGGGTGGCGCTTGTGCTGGCGATGGCCCGGCACGGGCTGGTGCCCATCAACGACGCCCAGATGCGGAATTATCTGATGCGGCATGCGGATATCTTGCCCGCCATGATGAATCGCGCCCAGGCGATGGAGGATGAAAAGCAGAAGATCGCGCAAAATGCGGCGATGAAGAAGATCGGCCAAGCCGCCTTCTTCGATCCGGCCATCGCCTTTGTCACCGGGCCCGCCGACGCCAAGAACAGCTTGGTGGAATTCTACGACTATGACTGTCCCTATTGCCGCGCCTCGGTGCCGGCGGTGAAGAAATTCTATGAAGCGCACAAGAACGACACGCGCTTTTCCTTCATCGAGTTCCCCATCAAGCAGCTGCATGGCGAGAGCGCGATCCTGGCGGCCAAGGCCTCGCTGGCCGCACGGCGCCAGCCTGCCCATTACATGGACTTCCATTTCGCGCTGCTTGGACGGGAGGAGGCCATTACCCAGGACGATATCTATGCGGAGGCCGCCTTCGCAGGCATGGACGTGAACAAGCTCAAGGCCGACATGGCCGATCCCGAAGTCGAGAAAGCTCTCCAGTCCAGCATCGATCTGGCGCACAAGGCCGGCGTGGACGGTACGCCGACCTTCATTCTCAACGGCAAGTTCCGGCCCGGCGCGTTGGACGACGAGACGCTGGCTTCAGAGATGAAGAGCTAGCGCTGGCGACTGGGTTTTGCTGCCTGGAAAGTATTCGACAAGCTGCTCGCCATTCACTCAGCGGTCAAAAGGCAAGCGGCGTCAAATAAGTCCGCTTAAGGGACTCGAAGGGTCCGCATACGCCTTTTTGGGCATGCGGCCTGCGAGCCAAGCAAGGCGTCCCGCCTCGACCGCCAGTTTCATCGCCGCTGCCATCTTCACCGGATCCTTGGCATGGGCGATGCCGGTATTGGAGATCACCGCGTCGCAACCCAATTCCATCGCAACAGCAGCATCCGAAGCGGTGCCGATGCCGGCATCGACGATCACCGGCACTTTGGAATCCTCGATGATCATGCGGATGTTCACGGTCGATTGGATGCCCATCCCCGAGCCGATGGGCGAGGCCAACGGCATGATGGCCACAGCGCCGACATCCTCCAGCCGCTTGGCCATCAAGGGATCGTCGCTGCAATAGACCATCACCTCGAAGCCGTCCTTGCTCAGCATCTCGGTGGCGCGCAAGGTCTCGATCATGTCGGGATATAGCAGTTTCTTTTCACCCAGCACTTCCAGCTTGACCAAGGACCAGCCGCCGGCCTCGCGCGCCAGTCTCAGCGTGCGTACGGCCTCCTCGCCGGTGTAGCAGCCCGCCGTGTTGGGCAGATAGGTGACCTTTTTGGGGTCGATGAAATCCACCAGCTTGGGCTGGTTGGGGTCGGTAAGGTTGACCCGGCGAACCGCGACCGTGACGATTTCCGCGCCACTGGCTTCCAGCGCAGCGGCATTGTCGGCATAGGTCTTGTACTTGCCGGTACCGATGATCAGGCGGGATTTGTATTCCTTCCCGGCCAGCATAAACGGCTTATCCACCTTCGGGACCTCGACCGGCGCGTTGCCGCCGCCGATGAAATGCACGATCTCCAGCCGGTCGCCATGCGCCAGCGCTACCTCGCCATAGCGGGAGCGCGGCACGATCTCGAGATTGCGCTCGACCGCGATCTTGGCCGGGTCCAGCCCTAGGCTTTCCAGCAAGCCGCGCACGCTCTGGGTCTTATCCAGCAGCCGCATCTCGCCATTCAGGGTGATTTCCAACGTCATTGCCAAACTACCTTAAGCATTTTCTTATCCGGGAGGATGCGATTATAAGGCTTGAATCGCTTACCCCGCACGGAAAGTCTATGGCAAAAAAAACCAAACAAACCAAGACCTTACCCATATATATCCTCAACGGCCCCAACCTCAACCTGCTTGGGCACCGCGAACCTGAGGTCTATGGCTACACCACCTTGGCCGAGATCGAGCGGATGTGCGCGGTCCAGGCGGCCTCCCATGGCCTGTCCATTGTCTTCCGCCAGTCCAACCGCGAGGGCGAGATCGTCGATCACCTGCAGGAAGCCCGCACCGCGGGTTCGGCGGTGATCATCAATCCGGCGGGTTACGGCCACACCTCCATCGCCATCCTGGACAGCATCCAGGCGCTCAAGATCCCGGTGATCGAGGTGCATCTGTCCAACATTCACCGGCGGGAGCCCTATCGCCATAACTCCTATGTCTCCAAAGGCGCCACCGGCATCGTGATGGGCTTAGGGGCACAAGGCTATTTGCGCGCCGTGGATGCCATCGCCGAAATCCTGTCCCAATCCTCCAAGAGCAGGTCGAAATGAGTTCCAAAGGCGACAAGCAGACCAAGGCCGACAACAAGCCTCGCGTCGATGCCGATGCGGTGCGCGAGCTGGCGCAGCTGCTCAAGGAAACCGGCCTCACCGAAATCGAGATCGAACACAATGGCGCCCGTATTCGCGTCAGCCGTGGCGGCGGAGCGGTTGTCGCGGCGGCGTCTCCCGCAGCCGTAGCCGCCGCGCCTGCGCCTGCCGCGCCGGCTTCCGGCCCGGCGCCGGGCGCAGTCCCCTCACCGATGGTCGGCACCGTCTATCTTTCGCCAGAACCGGGCAAACCTCCCTTCACCAGCGTCGGCAAGACGGTGAAGGAAGGCGACACGCTGTTTATCGTCGAAGCGATGAAGACCATGAACGCCATCACCGCGCCCCGCGGCGGCACGGTGACCGAAATCAACGTCACCGACGGCACGCCAGTGGAATTCGGCCAGACTCTCTGCGTCATCAGCTGATGTTCGAAAAAATCCTCATCGCCAATCGCGGCGAGATCGCGCTTCGCGTCATCCGCGCCTGCAAGGAGATGGGCATCTCCACCGTGGCCATCCATTCCACCGCCGACAGTGACGCGATGCATGTCAAACTGGCGGATGAAAGCGTCTGTGTCGGCCCGCCGGCGGCGGCGCAATCTTATATGAATATTCCCGCCATCATCGCCGCCTGCGAAATCACCGGCGCGGAAGCCATCCATCCCGGTTACGGCTTTTTGTCGGAGAACGCCAAGTTCGCCGACATCATCAAGGAGCATGGCCTCACCTTCATTGGCCCCACTCCCGAACATATCCGCATGATGGGCGACAAGATCACCGCCAAGCAGACCGTGAAAGAGTTGGGCATTCCCACGGTTCCGGGATCGGACGGCGAGGTCAGCGACGCCGACGCGGCGAGGCTTGCGGAAGCAATCGGCTATCCCGTGTTGATCAAGGCCACGGCCGGCGGCGGCGGACGGGGCATGAAGGTGGCGAATAGCGCCGCCGAGCTTTCCTTCGCCCTATCGACCGCCCGCGCCGAAGCCAAGGCAGCCTTCGGCAACGACACCGTCTATATGGAGAAGTATCTCCAGAAACCGCGTCACATCGAAATCCAGATTTTGGCCGACGCCCATGGCAATGTTGTGCATTTGGGTGAACGCGATTGTTCATTGCAGCGCCGCCATCAGAAAGTATGGGAAGAGGCCGGCAGCCCCGCCCTCAACGCCCAGGAGCGCGACGAGATCGGCGGTATCGTCACCAAGGCGCTCACCAAGCTGGGCTATCTGGGTGCCGGCACTATCGAATTCCTGTATGAAGACGGCCGCTTCTATTTCATCGAGATGAATACCCGCCTGCAGGTGGAGCATCCGGTGACCGAG
>Ga0207648_10004338_pt1 | contig 14605 bp, 15 predicted proteins | sample KBSMisM32_FD_184310 | JGI IMG/M metagenome (GOLD analysis project Ga0207648, IMG submission 184310) | Miscanthus rhizosphere microbial communities from Kellogg Biological Station, Michigan, USA - KBS Miscanthus M3-2 (SPAdes) (version 2) | ecosystem: Host-associated > Plants > Roots >...
GTCCCCCGCGATCGCCGGCGGCACGACGAAGCACGCCTCGCTCTCGTCGACGTACCGCTGCGAGAGCTGCGAGTAGGCGAACCCCGCGCGGTGCCGCACCAGCTCGTGCGTCAGCGAGCGGCTGATCCCCTCGAGCAGGAGGGAGTAGTTCGCGTGCTCGAGGACGCTCCCGTGTCCCTGCTTCTTGATGTTCTCCAGATACTCGCGGGTGGCTCGATTGGCGGGATTCTTCTGGCTCATGTAACACAGGCGACCGGCGAATTCGGCGAGTCTCTCGCCATCGGTACTCTCGCCGAGCCAGCGGACCTGCAGATGATCGGGCTCGATGAAAACCGGGCGAGCGAGGAGAGTTATTACCGGTTCGGTATAGTACAAGGCTGAATCCGTAGTAAGGAAAACAAAAGACGACCAGCTTGCGGCCTGCAAGCTAAGACGGTCCGCCTATCAGCGACAGCCGGAAACGATCGTAGGCTCGGTCCTTCACGATCTCGTCCAGAGCTGCTCTCGCTTTTTCAGGCAACGGTGGCAGCGAAGGGTCGTACTTGATATCCGTGATCGGCTTCTGATCCTTGAGAGGAACCTTCACGCCCGGATTGAAGATGTTCTTCGGATCGAACGCCTGCTTGATCAGCGCGAACGCCTTGATCGCATCCTTGTGCCAGACCTTGTGGAGCAGAGGAGTGCGAATGCGGCCGTCGCCGTGCTCGCCGGTCAGCGTTCCACCGAGCCGGGCAGTGAGCGCGACGACTTCATCCAGCAGCTTCAGAACACGCTCGCGCCAGTCCGATTGATTCACATCGATCAGCGGGTTCACGTGAACATGGGCGTCACCAGCGTGCCCGAAAATCACACCGGCGATCTCCCCGTCGGCGAGCGCCTGCTTTACGCCTTTGACGTACTCCGGAAGCTTGGCCAGCGGCACCGCACCGTCTTCGATGAACTGCATCGAGGTCGAATGCTCGAGCGCGGCGAGGATCGGACTGGCGGAGTGACGAAGCTTCCATAGCTCGGCCTCCGCTTCCGGAGTGAGAGCCACGTCGACTTCCTTCGCTCCGGCCTGTCGAAACGCTTTCGCCAACTCCTCGGCGGCCGCGGCGGCTGAATCAGTGCTGTATGACTCCACCTCGGCCAGCAGGATGGCAGCCGTGCCCTCCATGCGGTCTTTGAACTTCTGGTCGGCGGTTTCGTTGGCTGCCGCGTATGAAAGAAAGGTCTTGTCGAGGAGCTCGCACGCGCTGGCTCCTTCGTCGACAGCTTTGGTAGCCGCTGCCGTTGCCTCTTCGATCGATGCAAAGGATCCAAGAATGCTGCTCGTCGCCACCGGTAACGGCGACAGCTTGAGCTGGATCCCGACGATGATCGCCAGCGTGCCTTCGCTGCCCACCATCAGATCGATGAGCTCGGCCTTGGTCCCATATTCGTGAACTGCGTACCCAGACGATTCCTTTCGAACCCCGAGGTGCATGATGGGGCGCCGCTTATCGCTCGCGACGATCTCACCGTGGACGTCGCGCATGAATCGGTTCACGGCCTCGATTCGCTTCGGTGGCGGTTCCCCACGCGTGATCACCGCGCGGTCACCATCGCTGAAAACGCAATCGAGGGCGTTCACCCAGGGGCGCGTCGCGCCGTATCGCAGACTATGGGCTCCCGACGCGTTGGTCGAAACCATCCCGCCGAGTGTACAGAAATCCCCACTCGACGGATCGGCGGGAAGGCGAAGACCCTTTCGTCGCGCGGCGACGTCGAGAGTCGACCACAGAACCCCGGGCTCGGCCCAGACCGTCTGATCGCGCTCGTCGATGCGGCCGAGGTGATTTATCCGCGAAAGATCGACGATGACGCCGGATCCGATGGCGCCGCCGCCCATGCTGCTACCCGATCCACGTGGAATGAGGGTCGTCCCTGATTCTGCCGCCCATTTCACGAGAACCACTACGTCTTCCGCGTCGACAGGAACGGCAACCGCAGACGGAATCGCGCGTCCGATGCCGGCTGCCTCGGAATAAACGGCGCGGGCGAGCTCGTCCTCGCGGAAGTAGCCGCGAAATCCGGGGAGACTCACAATCCCAGATTGCTGACCCGCGGTGGGTTCGACGAGTAGTCGTAAAACCCTTTGCCGGATTTCTTGCCCAGCATGCCGGCGAGCACCATCCGCTTAAGGAGGGGCGGCGGCGCGTAGCGACTTTCTCTGTACTCGTCGAACATGATCTCGGCGATTTTATAGACCGTGTCGAGCCCGACGAAATCAAGGAGCGTGAAGGGACCCATCGGGTGGCCCGCGCCGAGCTGCATTCCTTTATCGATGTCCTCTACCGAGCCGACCTTCGACTCGAGCGCCTTGATCGCATCGATCATGTAAGGGATGAGCAGCAGGTTTACCACGAAGCCGGAGCTGTCCCGCGCCCGAATCGGCTCCTTGCCCAGCGCGCGGACGAAATCCATCGCCCGCTCTTCGGTTTCCTCGCTGGTGGTGATGGTGCGGACGACTTCCACCAGCTTCATCAACGGCACTGGATTGAAGAAATGAAGTCCGAGCATCCGGTCCGGTCTTCCACTCGCCGCCGCCATCGCGATAATGGTCAGGCTCGAGGTGTTCGAGGCAAAGATGGCGTCCGGTCTGGCGATTCCATTGAGCTGGGACCAGAGCGAGTTCTTGACGTCCAGATCCTCGACTACCGCTTCGATGAACAGATCTGAATCAGCCAGCTCCTTGAGCCCGGTGACGAATCGCAGGTTGGCGAGAGTTTTGTCTCGTTCAGCCTCGGTGACTTTCCCCCGTTCGATTCCCTTGGCAAGCGTCTTCTCGATCGATTGCCGGGATTTCGCGCCGAGCTCGTCGGAGATTTCGCGAACGACGGTTGGAAAGCCGGCCGCTGCGGACACCTGGGCGATGCCGCTGCCCATCAGACCACCGCCAAGGACGGCTACTTTTTCGATCTTCTTCATCAGGCGTTCGGACCGTTGGGCAAGTTCGCTTAATCTATCGCGGCGGCAGCTTGGCTCGTGAAGAAAGCGCGCCAAGAAGTCCTGCTGACCTCTCGAACTCGCCGTGCTCGAGGCGATCGAGAATCTGCTCGAGCGCCAGCTGCACTCCGGACAGGACACCGCGATGCGTTCGTGCGATTCGGTACCCGCCCACCGCTCCACCGGCAAATGGCAGGACGGCGACGCCCGCGGCAAGCAGGAGTGGGAGATGAGCGATGACAAGGCCGAGCCCGAGCACGCCACTCGCCACTGTGCCGACCGCGCCAAGCGTCCCACCGGCTGCTACTCGACGCCCCCTGCTGGCGCGGATGTCGGCATCCAGTCTGACGACGGCGCGTGAGGCGTCCACTGCCAGGACCGTCGCGGATACCTGTTCCGCATCCATCAAATAGTAGGCGCGGCCGGTGAAGTTGACCGTGCGGCGGAATTTTCCGAAGAGACCGCGCTGCGGCTCCCATGTGATGCGATCGGCGAAGCGCCTCTGAACCTGGAGACATTCTTCTCGCAGCATCCAGGCATCGATCCTGGCGAGAATGTCACGCGCGGAGCCCGGCACCGTTCGCGTGGCGGTGGCGAAGCCTGCTCCGGCGATCTGGGCGACGAGTCCGCGTTCCTCGGGAACGTTGATTCGAGTTCGCTCTTCGGCGAGCGCCTGGTTGAGGACAGCCGGGCTGAGACCGACGTCGTTGCCGATCTCCAGCAACTGATTCTCGCTGATCAGATCACCGGATTCGGGCATGGCACTGGCGCCCTGCAGCTCCGCCGCGCGAGCCAGCACGCGTTCGAGGGCCTGTCTGTCCAGCGGTGGCTGCCGCGCCGGAGAAGGCGCTGGCAGCGGAGACTTTTCGTCAGCCATGCAGAATTATATCTGCTTAAATCCCTCCCAGTACGAGCTCCAGCTGACGAATCAGCGCATCGCGAATCGTGTCGGGAATCACGAACGCGGCAAGGAACGCCGTCTGGACGTTGGAACCGGCCGGCCGGTTCACGGAACGCAAATAGTAGCGCATGTAGGCGTCGAGGTTTTCCGGCGAGATGCGCTGGATGAGAAGGGCACCGGCCCGTACGGCAGCGGCGCTCTGATAGCGATCGCCGAGTCCGGTCCGGCGTTGTTCCGGCGTGATGTTGTCCGTTACGGCGGTGGCGGCTAGCTGGCCGACGGCCTCGTGGGCAATCACATAGAACGCGTCCGCGGCGTCGTTCGGCCGGTCTGGAAAGGCGACCGCCATGATATTCGACCGCGATCCCGCGGTCTGGGTCCTTCCTTCACCGTCGAGTGGCAGCGACAGCAGAATCTCGCCTTGTGGCTGCTGGGTGTTATTCAGGAATCTCTGCATGCGGGGCCGATAGGTTCGCTGCCAGAGCGTATCAGCCAGCTCGAGGATGTTGGCCCGCTCCCGCTGTTGCTGCAGCCAGTACGAGTGATAGAACCGGTTGCTCTCGTCTGTGAGGGATTGAACGAAGAGTCGCAGCCAGTCGCGGTCGGGACCCGTCTGGAAGTACGCAGCGAAGAACGCAATCGCCGCCGCCTGCTGCTGCGATGAAGCCGCGCGCGGATCGCCGTTGGCGCGGATGAAAAGATCCACTGCCTGGGCGAGCTGATCCCAGGAAGCAAAATTCAACGGTACGAACTGCGCGTTGACCAGCTGCGGGTTGGAGGTCAGCCTCGCGCGCAACTTGTCGCGGTTCGCATCGAGCTGCGTCACCACGTTTGCGCGGTTCTTGAGCACGGTCATCTCTGTCCCGTAACTGCGCTTGAAGAATGGAACGAAGCTCGAGTCTTCCTGCAGCAGGGCGAATCCGTGCAGCCAGAGATCGACGTGTTCGCGCACTTTGATCGGCCAGATCTCGTCCGGCCTGCCTTGATTCGGGCCGGGTACGGCGGGGACATTGCCGCCGCCGCCGACGGATGCGCACGCTGCCACGGACGCCACAACCCACGCCAAGGCGAATGCTCTTACAAGTCGCTTCATGTTTTCCTCGATCGCTGCGCGATGCGCAGTTTTATTGGATGGATTCGATAACGAGCGCGATTCCCTGACCGCCACCGATGCAGGCGGTGCCAAGTCCGTACCGCTTACCCTGAGCGCGCAAAGTATGCAGTAGATGGGCCGTTATTCTCGCCCCGGACGCGGCAAGAGGGTGGCTCAACGCGATGGCCCCGCCGTGGACATTGAGTCGCTCGCGCGGCAGCGAAAGCTCACGTTCGACCGCGCATGTCTGCGCGGCGAAAGCTTCGTTGACCTCGATAAGATCCATGTCCGCCATGGTCAATCCGGCCTTGGCGAGCGCCGCTTTGGACGCGGGTACGGGTCCGATTCCCATCACCGATGGATCGACACCCACCACACCCCACGATACCAGGCGGCCGAGCGGCTTCAGGCCGCGATCGGAGGCGAACTTCTGGCTGGCGATGACGAGCGACGCGGCGCCGTCGCCAATCCCTGAAGCGTTGCCGGCGGTCACGACGCCGCCCTTTCGAAATACGGGCTTGAGCGCCGCCAAAGCTTCCGCCGTCGTCTGGGGTCGCATGTGCTCGTCCGACGCGAGCTGCTCGGTCTTTCCGCTTTTCGGGTTGGTCACCGGAACGGGAACGACCTCGTCATCGAACACGCCTTCTTCCCACGCCGCCTTCGACAGCTGCTGCGATCTCAGCGCAAACTCGTCCACACACCCGCGATCGAGTTTGTAGCGCTCGGCGAGGTTCTCCGCGGTCTCGGCCATGCCAATTCCGACGAAGGAATCGGTCAGACTCTCCCACAGGATGTCTTCCATCACCGGCGCCTTGCCAAGTGGAGTGCCCCAGCGGAGTCCTCGCGTGACGTGTGGGGCCTGCGACATTGATTCCGCTCCGCCGACCAGGCAAAGCTGCGCATCGCCGAACATTATCTCCTGCGCTCCGCTCACCACCGCCTGAAATCCGGATCCGCAAAGGCGATTCAGCGTGAGAGCCGAGGTCTCCTGCCGGCAACCCGATTTGAGCGAGACGTGCCGCGCGAAGTAGATCGAATCGCGCGTGGTGTAGAGCACGTTGCCGAAAATCGTCTGGTCGACATCAGTGGCGTCGACACCTGCCCGCTCGATTGCGTGCTTCGACGAGTGGACGGCGAGATCGACTGGCGAGAAGTCCTTGAGCTTTCCGCCGAAAGTGCCGAACGGGGTGCGAACCGCCGACAGGAAGACAACATCGGTGGACCGGTCCATCACGTCTTCTTTCCGCAATTGATGCAGAATTTCCAGAGAGGATCGAGCTCGGAGCCGCAGCCGGCGCAGTGCTTGGCAGACAGGTTTTGTCCGCAGTGCGGGCAATAGGTGACGGAACGTCCTTCAGGCAACGTTCCGCCGCAGAATCTGCACGCCACCTCGGCTTCCGTCCCGGGCACGACGAAGGAAGAGCCAGCCTGGGCAGGCGCGCCTCCATTTCCATTGCCGACGGCGTATCCACCCGGATTCTGCGCGGGCACCGAGACGCCGAGTTTCTGCAGCGCGTCGGGAGCGAGAGAAATCCTGGTTTCGGCATAGTCACGAAAGGCGCCGACGTCGGCGTGCGCTGAAGTCATCTCCTGCTTCAGGCGATCCTGCATGGCTTTGTCGGCGCGGACGTAACCCTTCTCGCCCGAGAGCAGGCGCGTGACGGCAGCCTCGTAATCCTGATTCGTCTCGATACCCAGATCGCGCCGGTAATGACGGTAGGGAACGAGCGTGTCGTAGAGCTCCTGGACCGTGAACGGCACACTCAGATACTCGGCGTGGCCGTTTCTAATGTTGTGAACCAATCGCTGAAAAAGCCGGTCTAGATCGTCCATGTTCGCTTCATCGGACGGAAAGTTTGAGGGTCAGGGAAAGGCGAAGGCTCGTTCAAACGGACGCGAGTTCCTTTCTGCTTTTCCACCCAGCTTTCATACTCTGACTGACGTAACCCGCCTGAATTCGATAGTTCCGCCGCGGCGCGCGTGGCGAGGTGGTTTGCGTATTCATTCTGCGGATGGCCAGCGTGGCCGGCAACCCATCTGAAATCGACTTCGTGCGGTGACACTGCTGCTACCGCCTCCTTCCAGAGCTCCAGATTCTCGATCGGCCCACCCTTTCGCTTCCATCCACGTTCAATCCATGGGCCAACCCACGATTTCATGCCTTCCACGATGTACTTGGAGTCGCTGGTGAAGAGCACCTTGTAGGTGTTGCCGCGTCGCGAGATTTCGCGAAAAGCCTCGATCACTGATCGAAGCGCCATGCGATTGTTCGTAGTGGCCGGGTCGGAGATCCAGTAGTCGAAGCGTTCAACCTTGTTTGATTTGGGATGGAGCCACTCGATTACTCCCCCGGCACCGCCCGGGTTGTCGCCGTCGCGGCCGTTCCCCAGGCAGGATTCATCGGCATAGATCGCGACAAGGTCACCGGGTTTGGCTTTGCTCTTGGTCAACGCACTACCTCGAAGCTTTCCAGCTCGTCGAGGTAGAGAGTGATCGCGTCACCGGTGGTGGGATGCGTGGCGTCGACAGCCTCGCGGCCGCTGATGACGCGAAGACGGGTCGGAACTACGACGAACTCGGTACCGCGGCGATAGGCGGCGATTCTTTTCCCGTTCGTGATCGCGCTCTCGAGCGCATCGTACTGCTTATGGTTCCATTCGGTCATCGGGATTTACCGTCGGTTACCTGTTCCGCACCATTCTCGAACGACCCTCGTCAGGACTTTTCGCGCGACATCGATCTCCGCCACCGGGACGAACTCCTCCGCGGCGTGAGCGAGGGCGATATCCCCCGGACCAAAGCACACCGTCGGGATTCCGGCTTCATTGAGAAGAGCCGCATCGGTCCAGGCGGACAGGCCTTCGATCCGGACAGCGACGCCTTCCTGCTCCAGCGCAGCGCGCAGCGTTTTCACCACCGGTGAATCGGTCGCTACATCGCTCGGGAGCTGCGCCGTAGTCAATGTAACGCTGGCGTCGAGCTGTGGGTGAGTCGCCTTCACGGTGGCGCACGCATCGACGACCTCCTGCATGGCTATCTCGGTGGACTCACCCGGGAGCGTACGTCGCTCGATCGCCACAATGCATTGCTCCGGATAAGTCGACATTCCTACGCCGCCCTGGATCGTTGAGGCATGGAGTGATCCCCGGCCGAGGAGCGGGTGTCGCCGCCCGGATTCGCGGGAGCGCTCCAACTTCTCCAGCTCGGCGAGCACGAGCGCGGCGTGGGTGATGGCATCGACGCCGATGTCGTAGCGGCTGCCGTGCGCCGCTCTTCCCTTGAACCGGACTTCCATCCAGACGAATCCGCGATGCGCAGGACAGATGGCGAGTCTCGTAGGCTCGGTGATGATGCCGAAGTCGGCGCGAACTCCTTGTTTGATCAGGGCGCGCATGCCCACGCTATCGTATTCCTCGTCGACAACGGCGGTGACGAGGATCTGTCGGTCGTCGGCATCCGCCGCGGCGAGAGCCGCGGCGCACATGGCGGCGATGCCGCCTTTCATGTCAGCCGATCCCCGACCATAAATGCGACCTTCGCGCAGCTCGGCGGCGAAGGGGTCGTGCGACATACCCTGCACGCCCACGACATCGAGATGGCCGTTGAGCATGAGGGCAGGAGCATCGGCCGAGCCCAGTCGGGCCACCACGTTGGGCCTGCCGGGGACGCCCTCGATCAGATCGACAGAAAATCCCCAGTCGTGGAGAACAGATGCGAGAAAGCGGGCGCAGTCGCCCTCCCCGGGCGAGTCAGGGGCGAGCGTGGGATTTCTCGAATCGATTTGTACCAGGGCGCGGGCGAGCGCGATTGCATCGCCACGCGGTATTGCCACGGACTACCTTCTTTTCGCGGTCTTGCCCGAGGCTTTCGGCTTGGACTTGGCGGCCGCCTTAACCGCGTGCTTTTTCGCAGCCGGCTTCATCGTCGGCTTCTTGGCGGCGGGCTTCTTCGCAGGCTCGTGAGCCTTTGGCGCTGCGTGCTTTACCGGAGCGTGCGTGGTCGGAACGTGTCGAACCGGGGCAGGCGCGTGGTTCGTCGCCGCCACTGGTGCCGCGGCTTTCGGCGCGGGCGCTGCGGGAGGGGTCACCGGTTTCCGCTTGGCATGTGACGCTTCCACTTCGCGCATCAGCTTGTCCGCTTCTTCCTGCGTCATCTGACCGCGGCGAACCATGTACTGAAGGAGGTCGCGGGCGCTTTCAAGGACGAGCCCGGTAAGACCGGCTGCTGCGCCGATCACATCCTTCATGGCGGCGGCCATTTTGCTGCCCGCCTCCAGACTAATTTCGTGCGCCTTCGCCGCCATCTCGGCGACCGTATCTTTAACGTCGGCGCCGCGGTGGCCGGGGCTGCGTTTTGGCGGAATCGGAGCCGTCGCAGTCGCGCCGACGGGGGCGCCGGCAGCTGGAGGTGGCGCGGGGACCGTGGCAACTACAGGCTTTTCTTTTTCGATCATTGAGGGGCTCCGGTCAGCTGAAGAGCGGCGCTGACGGGGTCTGAACATCACAGAAGTGGGAACCAGCCCAGCATGGACCGGAATGGCGCTAAGTATATGATTTTTCGTCACTAAAACAAGGTGGCATAATCCCGCTTCGCCGACCTCTCTGACTACGCGATAACAGGCATAAGTAACGACAGTCTGCTGCCACTTATACAACAATAACAAGCCATAGCGCCGAAATGAAGCTTAAAGTGCTGGATCTTAGCAGGGTGTTGGCCGGACCGGTATGTACTATGGTATTGGGCGATCTGGGCGCCCATGTCATCAAAGTCGAGCGACCGGGGGAAGGCGACGAAACGCGTCGATGGGGACCGCCGTTCGCCGACGATGGCGAGAGCGCCTACTTTCGGGCGATCAATCGAAACAAGCTGAGCATTGCCCTGGACCTGTCGGAGGCCAGGGAGAGGGAGGTAATGCTCGAACTGATCGAGACCTGCGACGTCGTGCTCGACAACTTCCTTCCGGGCGCACTCAACCGCCTGGATCTGGACGTGGATGAGCTGCTTGCCGGCCACACCGGTTTGATCTGGTGCACCATCTCGGGATTCGGCGCGACGAGCCCGAGGCCTGGATACGATTTCGTGGTCCAGGCAGAGTGCGGATGGATGGCGATTACCGGCGAGCCGGAGGGGTCGCCGATGAAAGTCGGGGTGGCGCTGGCCGACGTCATCGCCGGGAAGGACGCCGCGATTGCGATTCTGTCCGCCGTCGTGGAACGCGCCTCCGGAGAGCTGCCGCCGTCGAAAAGGCGAATCAACATCTCGCTAGCCGACAGCGCTCGGGCGGCGCTCGTGAACGTCGCGCAAAACGTTCTCGTCTCCGGTGCGGATGCCCAGCGGTGGGGGAATGCGCATCCAAATCTGGTTCCGTACCAGTTATTCGATGCGGCTGACCGGCCCATCGTGATCGCCGTGGGAAGCGACGGACAGTGGCGGGCGTGCGCCAATGCTCTCGGACTTGAAGAGCTGGCGGATGACGACACGTTGAAGACCAACGCCGGACGAGTAGCGAATCGCGCTAAGCTCACCGGTGCGATCGCCACCCGCGTTGCAGAGATGGGAGCGGAGCACTGGATAGGCCGTCTCGAGGGAGCGGGCGTGCCGTGTGGATTGGTGAAGACGGTAGCGGAGGCTCTCGAAGGTACGAATGCAGACGCACGAACCGGAGTTCCGCCGAGTGTGCCAGGAACTGTGCGCCTCGCGCCGCCGCGCCTCGATGAGCACGGGGATGCCATCCGCAAGCTGGGGTGGCGCGCGTTTGAGCGATGACAGATATTATCAGCCGCTTGTTTCCCGCCCTCGTCGCACGTCCGAATCGCTCACCTTTTGGAGAAGTTATGAAGCGTAACTGGTCCCTGGCTGTCGGCGCCCTTACTCTCGTCTTTTTCGCTTCGTGCGATGAGGACAGGACCACAGGTCCGGCGGGACAGGAAGCGTTCCAGCGCTACGTCGCGATTGGTACGAGCGTCAGCATGGGCGTTCAGTCGGATGGTGTGTATTACGCGACGCAGCAGCACGCCTGGCCGGCGCTCCTTGCGCATCAGGCCTTCGCGCCCAGCTTCACCGAGCCACTGGTGGCCGGTCCGGGATGCTATTCGCCACTCATTGCCCCGCTCCAGTTCCAGCGCAGGTTGAGTGGAGCGCAGTATCCGAGCATCAGCACCAGCACCAACCCGCCCGGCGATCAGGTCTGCACACTACTCGGCAGCATCACTCTGCCGACCAACAATGTCGCCATCGATGGGGCTACGACGTACGCGGCGCTGCGCGTGACACCCGACACAGTTGCCAATGCCCCGGCCAACGTCGAATCAGATCAGCGCAAGCGGTTGTACAAGGCGGTACTGGCTCCGAAGCTGAGCCAGGTCACCTCGATGATGCAGCAGAATCCGACGCTGGTTTCCGTCGAGCTGGGAGCCAACGAAGTTCTGCGCGCGGTCAGCGCCGGCATCCTCGTTCCGGCACAGGCGTACAGACAGCCGGACGGAACGTTCACGTTTTATCCGATCACTCTGTGGCAGCCGGAGTACGATGCCATTGTCGACAGCGTCGCCAAGACGGGAGCGAAGGCGCTTCTCGTTTCAGTTCCACAGATTGCGAGCCTCGTTGGCTTGTATCCGGGCGACGACTTCTATCAACAGGCAGCGGCGTTCCAGCAATTCGGCATCATCGTGAACCCTGATTGTCAGGGTAATACGAATCAGATCTTTGCCTTCGGCAAAGTTTTCACCGCTCTGGCGAGTCCGAAGCCGGCGAACTTCAGCTGCACGGACAATCCGAGCGCAGCCGACTTCATTCTCACGCCCGCCGACGTCGCGTTCATCACCAATCAGATTACGCAGATGAACACGCACATCTCCGCGGCAGCCGGCGCGCATGGCTGGTCGTACCTCGATCTCAACACTGCCCTCGCCAGCTTTGTGGCAGTCAAGACCCACTTCAGTCTGTCGAATTTCCTCTCCTGCACGAGGCCGTTCGGCCAGTTCATCAGTCTCGATGGCATCCATCCAAACGCCGAAGGCCAGCAGATAGTCGCCAATGCTGCGGCCGATGCGCTGAATGCGACGTACGGATTCGCCATACCGAGAAACGAAGTGGCAGTGCTGACGCCCGCTCAGATCTGCCCGTAGTGAGGTCGTAATACGTGTCAGAGGGCGAGGCCAAGAACCTCGCCCTCTTTGCATCATGAGGTATATCGGAAACAAAACCCGGCTCCTGCCATTCATCCTTCGCACGCTGGAGAAGGAGAAGGTCGGGGTCGGGTCGGTGCACGATGCGTTCGCCGGCACCGCAAGCGTGAGCAGAGCGCTCAAGGCAGAGGGGTGGCGCGTCTGCTCGAGTGATCTGCTGATGTCCTCGTACGTCTTTCAGCGCGCGTACGTTGTTGCGGACACCGCTGACCCTTCGATACGCGAAATGGCGGAGGAGCTGGCGGAGGTTGCTCCCGTGCAAAGCTTTATCAGCCGCCATTTCTCGCCGGCGGGAGGAAGCGTCAGCGAGGGCCGGATGTATTTCACGGCGGAGAACGCGGGTCGAATCGATGCATCCCGCGAGACTCTCGAGTGCTGGCGAAGCGCTGGCAGGCTGGGCGACGACGACTACTACCTGCTGCTTGCCGCGATCATCGAAGGCGCCGACAGGGTGGCGAATACCGCGGGCGTATACGCTTCGTACATGAAGCGGTGGCAGCCGAACGCGCGGCGGCCGTTTGAGATCGATCCGGAGCTGCCGGTAGCCGGCCGGGCGCCGGCGCAGGCGTACCTTATGGATGCGGCCGAGGCGGCGCGGGAGGTGGGTGAGGTGGATCTTCTTTACATCGATCCGCCCTACAACTCCCGCCAGTACGTCGCCTACTACCACATACCGGAGATTCTGGCGCGGGGGTGGTCGAAAGGTTCTCCGGCGATACGGGGGAAGGTGGGACTGCTTGCCGGCGAGGAGGGACGCAGTCAGTGGTCGCACGGCAGACGCGTCCAGAAGCTATTTTCGGGGTTACTGGCCGATTCGGGGGCCAAATGGGCGTTAATCAGCTTCAATTCCGAGGGTCATTTGAAGCCGGAAGCCCTCCAGCTACTGCTTGGCAGGGCGTCTGCGGATGGAAAGGTATCCCACTTCACCCAGCGCTACCGGCGGTACCGGGCCGACAGCGACCGGGAGGGGAGGCGGTATCACGCCGATATCGCGATCGAGCACCTGTATCTCGTGCGGCTGCGTTAGTTTTGTTGCTTCCACGAGCCGATGATCGTCCGAATTGTGTAACGGTGATAAGGTGTTATCCCGTCGCCATTTCGGTCTTTGCAGGCGCTGGCCAACGGGTTACACTAGGCAGGTGAAGATGACAGCCACACCGCTGCAAAACCAGGGATCACAAACGTTGGGCGGAGGGGCCTCGACGCCGGATGCAGCGGCGCCGGGCATCGACGCCGATCAGGAGATCATTGCCAAGGTTCTGGCTGGTCACAAGGACTCGTTCGGGGTTCTGATTACCCGATATAGCGATCCCTTGTACCGACATGCACTTGGGATGACCGGAAGTCCTGATGTGGCGGAAGACATACTCCAAGCGTCTTTTATTAAAGCATATCAGCATCTCGGCGAAGTTCGGGGGCGTTTTGACGCCTGGGTGTTCCGAATCGTCGCTAATAGCTGCAAAGATTGGCTGAAGAACATTCGGCGGACGCACGTGAGCTACGATGAGGATGATCAGCCCTCGACGTACTCGACGCCGGAAGAAGAGATGGATCGCAACGAGCTGCGTACGGACCTGCAATTTGCTCTGGCCAGACTCGCTCCCTCGCTGCGTGAAGCATTCGTGATGAAGCACGTCGAGGGAAGGTCGTACGAGGAAATGGCGCTGTTGCTGGAAACAACGGTTGGCGCGTTAAAGATGCGAGTGCATCGGGCGCGGGAAGCGCTCCAACAACTGCTCGAGGAGAAGTACGCATGATGCTAGATGACGCTGGTTTCGAAAACGAAAAGATTACGGGCCGCGAGCCCGCTCCCAGACGGGATAAGCCCGCCGAGCCGCTCTACGACCGCGAAGTTCCGCTCAATGGAACTTCTGGTGGTCATGGGCTGCTACACGACTGGCTTGATGGCGAAGTCGACGTGATGCGCGCCAGTGAAGTCGAGGGCAAGTCGAAGGTCGAACTCTGGACCAGGATCAACGCAGAGAGCGAGATGCTTCGCCGCCGCGTGACTCCGGTTGGCGTCCAACAGCGGATCATGGCCTCGCTCCCCGAGACCCCGACGGCCACCAGCTGGTGGAAGCAGGTTACGCCGGTTTCGGCGATCGCAATCACCGTAGCACTCCTGGCAGTCGGCGCCCTGATCATCCAGGCGCTGCGCTAGAGCTACTTGTCTCCCGAGCAGAAACGCCCGACTTCTTGCGAGTCGGGCGTTTTTTTTGTCCATTACATTGCAGCAGAATCGTTCGCGCAGACGTAGACATTGCTGCGAGAAGCAAACGTCGGCGTAACCCTTGCAACTGGACTGCAACTCTTTACTGTATTAGCAGTAGAGACCATACCTGATCGGAGGCGTTTCAAGATGAAGAAGACCATCGCTGTAATCGCACTAATGGCTGTCCCAGCCCTGGCTTCTGCTCAGGCTGGACTCTCAAAGATCCAATTCCTCGCACTGCAGCA
>Ga0207648_10004339_pt1 | contig 14604 bp, 12 predicted proteins | sample KBSMisM32_FD_184310 | JGI IMG/M metagenome (GOLD analysis project Ga0207648, IMG submission 184310) | Miscanthus rhizosphere microbial communities from Kellogg Biological Station, Michigan, USA - KBS Miscanthus M3-2 (SPAdes) (version 2) | ecosystem: Host-associated > Plants > Roots >...
GCGGGGCGTCATCATCACGCCCGCCGTGCACCGCCAGCATCACAGCCCCGACGCGCCGCTGATCGACCGCAACTACGGCCAGGTCCTCTCGGTATGGGACCGCCTGTTCGGGACGTATGCCGAGCCGGCATCCGACCTGCCGCCGGCCTACGGCCTGCGCAAGCTCGATGCGCCGAAGTGGCAAACGGTGACGGGCGTGTTGCTCACCCCGTTCCGCGTGCGATCGGTGCCGGGGCCGTTGTAGGCTTCAGCGCGGCCTCGGATCGGCCTTGCGCTTCCGAGTTCGACGACGCGGCGACGCGCGCTCGTCGGCGTGCGTTGACGGACCCCGTGCGTTTGCGATTGAATCGCCGCACGGCCGCGTTTCGGGGGGAAGCGCCATGCGACGCCTTGTCGTCCTGTTGTCGTTACTCGCCACTGCCTGGCCGATCGGCGTCCCCGCACAGCCGGCCGCGACGCCCGCGGCTTCTGCTACGAAGCCGGGTGCGACGACGCTGGGTCCCAAAAAGCGCATCGCGGTGCTCAAGTTCGACGCCGGAGGCCTCAGCGCCGCCCCCGGCATCGACCTCGGCGGCGGTCTCGCCGCTCAGATGACGACGGCGCTGGTCGACTCCGGACAGTTCATCGTCGTCGAACGGGCGGAGCTTGCGTCCGTCCTGCGCGAGCAGGAGCTCGGCGTGCAGAAGCTCGCGACCTCCGAGACGAGTGCGCAGGTGGGCAGGCTCGTCGGCGCCCAACTGCTCGTCCGCGCATCGATCACCGAGTTCGAGCAGAAGGCCGGCGGTGGAGGCGTTCGCGTCGGCGTCGGCGTCCCGCTCGGAACGGGCGCGCTGGGCGCCGCGACGAACATCGGGCTCAACTTCCTCCTGATTCCGCGCTACGGGATCATCGGCGCCGCCTGGGCGAACGCGGCGGCGTACGCCCTGCAGGCGGCAATCGCCTTCGGATTCTCGCAGCGCCTGTATCCGGTCGACTACGAGCTCGGCCGCCTGGCGCGCGCGATCGCGGCCGCGGCCGTCGCGTACGTCGCCGCCGCGCAACTGCCAGGCATGCCGCCGATCGCCGGGGTGGTGGTGCGCGGGGCGACGGTCACGGTGGTGATGGCCGCCATCTTGTGGGCGACGGGGTTCTTTCGAGCGGAAGAGCTCCGCGGCCTCAACGCGATGCGCCGGCGCCTCTCCGGCGCGGCGCCGGTCACGGCGCCGCCCGACTCGACCGAAATGGCCGGGGAGATTGTCTCGGCGGATGTGCCGGACGAAGGGGTGCCGCGATGACCTCGATCGATGAGTCCGGAAGAGCGTTCTGGAAGCCCGTCTGTAGGGACGAATCGAGCCCGTGCCGATAAGAGGCGATATAATAGATAGGATCTGGCCACGGCGCTGCGCCTCGTCTGGCGCTGGCCGGAGCCGATCATTCATCATTCACAGACATGGCCCTGGCCGGTAACGTCACGGAGCACGCGGTGGACCACGGGGCGTCCCGTGGTCCGCTTCGTTCGTCCGTGGCCAGATGGCGCGAGGCGCTCACCACGCGCGCGCGCGGCTGGCCGATCGCGCGGCACGCCTGGGCCCGCTACCGCCGGCGTCTGTACGAGCGCCGCATCCAGCGCTTCGTCGACGAGAAGACCGGCCGCGCCGATCGGCTCCCGATGGGGGCCGTCTACGAAGCGACGATGCGGTGCAACCTGCACTGCGAGTTCTGCTACGTCGGCGACCTGCTGAACCTCGAAGGGGAATGGCGCCAGGAGCTGACGCTCGACGCGCTGTCGAAGGCGTTCCCCGAGCAGAAGGATTTCCAGATCAGCCTGACCGGCGGCGAGATCTTCATGCGCAAGGACATCATGTCCGTGCTGGATCTCTTCCGCGAGAAGGGCTACGCCTGCGGCTACCTCACGACCAACGGCACGATCATCACCGAAGAGCGCGCGGAGGCGCTCGCCGATCTCGCCGCGAAGGGGTTCCTCAAGCACATCAGCGTCTCGGTGGACGGCCCGAAGGAGCTGCACGACGTCGCGCGCGGCCTCAAGGGGACCTTCGAACGGACCACCGCCGGCTTGAAGCGCCTGCAGGAGGCGGCCCGGCGCAAGGGAGCGCCGCTGCGCGTCAGCATCAACACCACCGTCGCGCACGAGAGCCTCGACGCGCTCGATCGGATGGTGGACGTCGCGGAAGAGCTCGGCGTCGACGCCATCGGCCTCAACCACCTGATGTTCAGCACGCCCGAAGAAGTCGCCGAGACGGTGAAGATCATCGGCGCGCCCGACCCGTCGGTGATTGCCACCTTCGTCACGCCGGACCCCGGCCTCGACGTCGCGCAGGTGCGCGCCAAGGTCGGTGCGCTGGCGCAGAAGTGCCGCGAGAAGAACGTGCTGTTCGACTTCCGCCCGAAGGTCCACGCGCCGCTGATGGACAGCTACTACACGCCGGGCACGAAACTCGACGGGCGCTGCCTGTATCCGTTCCTGCACGCGCGCGTGTCGTTTTCCGGCAAGGTCTATTTCTGCCCGTTCATCCGCGTCGAAGTGGGCGACCTCACGCAGCAGTCGCTCGAAGAGGTCTGGAACGGCGAGACCTACGTGGAGATGCGGCGGCGGCTGCTGGAGCACGGGATCTTCCCGGTCTGCCGGCGCTGCTGCAAGGTGGAGCTCGCGCCGACGCCGGCGGTCGCGACCGCGGACCTGCCCAGGCGCAAGGCGATCCCGATGACGGTGGTGCACAGTTGATCGGCCGCAAGACCCTGCTCGTGAACCCCCCGCTGGTGAACGGCGTCGCCTTCACCCGCCAGGGGCGCTGCCAGGAGCGCGAGGAAGTGCTCGGCACGACCAAGCCTCCCTATACGCTCGCGCTGATCGCGGCGCTGCTGCGCGATGCCGGCTGCGACGTGCGCCTCGTCGATCTCACCGCCGAGCGGCGCACCGCCCACGACCTGGTCGCTCGTCTCGAGCGGGAGTCGTTCACGCCGACGCTCATTCTCTTTCCGAGCACCACGCCGACGCTCGACGTTGACGTCGAGGCGATGGCCACACTCAAGGCACGCTTCGGCGCGCCGATGTTCTGCTTCGGGCCGCACGCGTCGACGACGCCGGCGGCGTCGATGCAGCGGGCGCCGGCGGTGGACGGCATGTTCGTCGGCGAGCCGGAGGACGCGGCGGTGCAGCTGGCGCGGCTGGAGTCGCTCGACGACCTCGGCGCCATCCCCAGCCTGACCTGGCGCCGGAATCCCTCGATGGACCTCGGGGCAGGCCCCTCGACGGGGCTCGGGGCGGGTGGCATGATCGTTCCGCACACCGCGCAGGGGCAGTACGCGGGCTTCCAGCAGATGCCGTATCCGGCCTGGGACCTCGTGCCGCTGCGCTCCTACAGCCTCCCCCTGGTCAACCGTCCCTACACCATCGTCGAAACCAGCCGCGGCTGCCCGTACTCGTGCGACTTCTGCGTCGCGCCGATCCACCAGGGGCACAAGTTCCGCGAGCGCAGCGCCAAGGCGATCGTGGACGAGATCGAGCGCGGCTACCGCGAGTTCGGCATCGACTTCTTCTATCTCTGGGGCGACACGGTGACGCTGAACGTGAAGTCGTTCACCGCGTTCTGCGACGAGCTGATCGCGCGCAAGTTGCCGATCCAGTGGTTCGGCAACGCGCGCGCCGACAACCTCACCGACCCGGCGTTCGTGCACCGCCTGCGCAAGGCCGGCTGCTGGATGCTGGCGATGGGGATCGAGACCGAGTCCGAGGAGATCCGCAAGGACATGGTCAAGAAGCTCGAGCGGACGAAGATCCAGACGGCGATCGACAACATGCGCGCCGCCGGCATCCGCTCGTTCGCCTTCTTCATCTTCGGCTACCCCGGCGAGTCGCTGGCGACGATCAACCAGACGATCGACTACGCGATCGAGCTCAACCCGGACTTTGCCAACTTCTACCCGGCGGTTCCCTATCCCGGCACCGAGCTGTACAACAAGGTCGTGCGCGACGGGATGCTGGTCGAGGAAGACTGGTCGCGGATGGAATACTCCTACTACCTGCTGCGCGGCAACGGCCTCGACGAGCAGGTCGTGATGGACGCGATCAACCGCGCCAAGCGCCGCTTCTTCATGCGGCCGGCCTACATCGCCAGCCGCCTCGGCGACATGTTCAGGCTGGCCACCACCAAGCCGTCGATCTTCGGCCAGATCGCCACGCGCACGATCTTCGGTGCGCGCATCCCCGATCCGCCGCGGCCCGCCGCGCCGCGCGACGTCCGCGTCTGAGCGGCTTCCTTTACTGGTTTGACGTCGTCGGGCTGAACGCGGTAATGTGGTCACATGAGTGACTACCCACCTCCGTACGGCGCCGGCCGGGTGGGCGTGCGCGAGCTCAAGACGCACGCGGCGCGGATCGTCCGGATGGTGCGCGAAACGCAGGCCTCGTACGTGCTGACCCATCGCGGTGAGGCGGTCGGCATGATTCTTCCGATCGATCCGAAAGCGCCGGCCACCGCGCTCCCCGAGACTGGCGACGCGGACGAGGCCTGGACGGCACTCCTGCGCGCGGGCCGGAGAATCCAGGACCGCTTCAGCCGCCGCAAGAGCGGCGTGCGCATGCTGTCCGACTCGCGCCGGTAGATGGCGCGTCAGCGTCGTCGCGCGACCGCTCCTTCCGGAGACGCCGTCTCGACGCAGCGGTTCACCATCGACGCCAGCGTCTTCGTCAACGCCTTCAATCCGCACGAGGCCGGCCATGCGGCCAGCCTCGAGTTCCTTGCCGCCGTTCATCGGCAGGCGGTGCCGGTCATCATCCCGTCGCTCGCCGCGGTCGAGATCGCCTCGGCGGTCGCGCGAGCCGCAGACGATACCGACGGTGCGCTGGGCTACGTCAACGCGGTGATGGCGCTGCCGTACCTGTCGGTCGTACAGCTCACCGGTCCGCTGAGCCGGCTGGCGGCGACGCTGGCGGCGACGCATCGGCTCCGCGGCGCGGACGCCATTTACGCCGCCGTGGCGCGGCGCTACGGCACCACGCTGGTCTCGCGGGATCGCGAGCAGCGTGCGCGCGGCGGCGAGGCCGTGGACTGCCGCACGCCGGAAACCGCGTTCAGGTGATGACGCGGTGCTGGGGCCGCGGCAGCGCGTGGCTGCGGCGGTAGGCGTGCAGGTCGCGGAGCTGGGCGAGGTAGCCGAGCGCTTCCTTCAGGTTCATCTTGCTCTCGCCCGCGGTGCGTCCCGTGAAGACGTAGGGCACTTCGATCACCAGCTTCGGCGCGCTGCGGATGAGCAGCTCCAGGCAGATCTTGAAGCCGCCGGCCGAGATCGTCACCCCTTCGGCGAGCTCGCGCTTCATCAGGAAGAACCCCGACGTCGCGTCGTGGACCGGCGTCAGCCCGCGCGCGAGCACGCAGGCGAACTTCGACATCAACACCCGCGACAGCTCCCAGTCGCGCGTGCCGCCGCCGCGGACGTAGCGGCTGCCGATGACCACGTCGGCCCCCTCGCGCTGCATCATCGCCAGCATCCGCGGCACCAGCGCCGGCGGATGGCTCAGGTCGGCGTCGATGACGCCGACGTAGCGCGACGACGAGGCCTTGAAGCCCTCGATCACGGCGGTGCCGAGCCCGAGCTTGCCGGCGCGGTGGACGACGGTGATCGGATGGCGCGTCGCGAGCTCGTCGGCGAGCTCGCCGGTGCCGTCGGGGGAGTTGTCGTCGACGATGACGAGCTGCCCGTCCACGCCGCCGGCGGCATACGCGTCGAAGATGGCGCGCACCAGTTCCGGCAGCCGATCGCGTTCGTTGTAGGTGGGGACCACGAGTGAGAGCGTGGTGGCGGAGGCGCGTGGCGAGGACAAGGAAACAGGCTCGCCAAGCACTATAATTCAGCCGTTCGGCTGTCGTATCCCCTGAATGTCCACACGCCTGCTGCTGGCGCTCGTCGCCGCGCTGCTGATCTTCCGCCTGCCGTCGCTCGTTCAGCCGATGGGGCCCGACCAGGGGCTCTATGCGTACGTCGGGGAGCGCATCCTTCACGGCGATCTCGCCTACCGCGACGCATGGGACCAGAAGCCGCCGGGCATTCATTACGTCTACGCGGCGCTGCGCGCGATCTCGCGCAGCGATGTCATGATCCCCGCTGCCGATCTCACGGCGGCCGCGCTGGCGGCGTGGCTGCTCTGGCGCATCGGCGCGGCGCTCGGCGGCGCGGCGGGGGGCGGCGTGAGCGCGGCGATCTTCCTGCTGCTGTCGGATCCGAGCTTCGCGCGCTACGGCGGCGTCCGGGTCAGGGCGCAGTGCGAGACGTTCATCGCGCTCGCAATCACGGCGGCGCTCGCGCTGGCCTGCACAGGTGCTAGAGGTGCTAAGGGTGATCAGGGTGCTAGGGGTGCTGGTGCTAAAGGTGGTAAGGGTGCTCGAGGTGCGATCGAATTGCTCTCGGCAGGCGTGCTGGTCGGGGTCGCGTTCGCGCTGAAATACAACGCGGGGCTGTACGGGGTCGTCGTCCTCGCCGCGCTCGCGCTGACGACCGGCGTCACGCTGCTCGAGATCGGGTGGATCGTCGGCGGCGCGGCGATCGTGCCGGCGATCCTGTTGGTGATCTTCTGGTCGGGCGGCGCGCTGAACGATCTCTACCAGGCGACGATTGCCTACAACGTGCGCTACTCGGGAGAGACCTACGCGAGCCGGTGGGACATGCTCGCCTACCTGCTGCGCTTTCCGATCCAGCACGCGCGCGTGGACGCACTCTGGTTCGTGGGAGGCCTGGGCTGCCTGGTGCTGCTCGTCGCCGGCATCCGGAGGCGCATGGTCTGGCTGCCGGTGATCTGGGTGGCGGCGGCGTGCCTGTCGATCGCGATCAACGGCAGCCGCGGGCTGCCGCAGTATTTCCTGCAGGCGGCGCCGGCGCTGGCGCTCGCGGCGGGGATCGGCCTGACGCTGGGCCTCCGTCCGCTGCCGGCGGCGGCACGGTGGATCGTCGTCCTCCTCGTTGCGGTGGGCGTCTGGCGCGCCGGCAGCGATCCGTTCCCGAAGCTCGCCGGCAATGTCTGGCACGACACGCAATACCTGCTCGGCCGCATGGATCGCCGCGCCCACCTCGCGCGCTACGGCGGCGCGCGTGACGAGGACAAGTTCTCGGCGCTGGACAACCGCGATCTCGGCGCGTTCCTCGCGCAGGGCAGCGATCCGGCGGCCACGGTGTTCGTGTTCGGGTTCTCGTCCGGCGCGTACGTCTACGCGGATCGCCGCAGCGCGTCGCGCTTCTTCTGGAGCCGCCCGGTGATCCTCGACTTCAACCGCGAGGACGCCCGCTACGGTGTCGCCGGCCTGCTCGCGGATCTGCAGCGGTCGCAGCCGGCCTACGTCGTGCTGCAGCAGCACGACTGGTCTCCCGACGTGCAGGACTCGGCGCCGTTCTTCCATGCGCAGCCGTCGCTCGACGGCTGGCTGCGCGGCCAGTACCGCCAGGTACCGGCCGTCGAAGGGTTCGAGGCATGGCAGCGCACGAGCCGATGACCCGGCGCCGGTTCGGACTGTCGCTCGCCGCGGTGATGCTCATCGCGATCGCGCTGCGCGCGGTGTTCCCCACCGCCGATCCTCCCTGGCGCACCACCGTCGGCGTGGTCTGGCACGACGAAGGCGCGTGGGTCCACAACGCGCGCAACAAGGCGCTCTTCGGGCAGTGGCGGCTCGACGAATGGAACCCCGTTTTCGTCGCGCCGGTCTTCACCGCGCTCGAGTACATGTCGTTCGCCGCGTTCGGGGTGGGCGTCCGCCAGGCGCGGCTGGTCTGCGAGGCCGCCGGTGCGCTCTCGGTGCTGCTGCTCGCGCTGGGGATGCGGCGCACGGCGGGTCACACCGCGGGGCTGATCGCGGGCGGGCTGCTCGCCACCAACTACGTCTACGTGATGTACGACCGCGCCGCGATCATGGAGGCGCTGATGGCCGCCTTGATCGTCGCTTCCTGGTACTGCTCGGCACGCGCGGAGCGCGAACCGGCATGGGGAGCCGCGGCGGGGGTCCTGGCGACGCTGGCGTTCTTCACCAAGGCCGCGGCCGCGTTCTACCTCGGCGCGCTGGGCCTGGTGGCCGTCGCGCGGCTTGTGCTTCCGCGGGAAGGCGGAACCGGCGGGACCGAGGGTCAAGAGCAGGTCCGTCCACGTCGCGCGGCGATGTGGACGCTCGCCGGCCTGGCACTGTCGCTCGCCGCCGTCCTGATCGTCTTCGTGCTGCCGCACTGGAGCGACTACCGTTTCTACAACTGGCAGATGTCGGTGACGCGCAAGCCGTCCTACGACCTGAAGTCGGTGATGGATCGCGTCACGTGGTTCCCGATCCTGCACGACACGTTCACGCGCATGTGGGCGGTCCTCTGCCTGGCCGTCGCCGGCGCGTGGGGCATCGCGCTGCGCTGGCGGCGCGCGCCCGACGCCGAGCGCCTGCTGCTGGCCTGGGTGGCCGTCGGCACGCTCGAGATGCTGGTGCACGACGTCGGCAACGAACGCCGGTTCGTGTTTCTCATTCCGGCCGCGGTGGCGCTGGCGGCGATGGTCCTCGCCGACGGCCGCGTGCTTCCCGAGGCGGCGGCGGCCACGCCGCGCGCCTGGCTGCTCGTGGCCGCTCCCCTGGTGATCTACAGCGCCTATGTGATCTGCGGGCCGATCGCGCGGCTGCCGTTCCTCTACGAGGTGAGGCGCCCGGTGCGGCTGGCGGCTGCAGGCGCAATACTCCTCACCGCCGCGCTCATCGTCTTCTGGCCACGGCTGAGGCCGCGGCTCACGCGCCATACCGTCGCGCCCGCCGTCGCCATCGGGTTCGCCGCCCTACTGATGAGCGGCGACCTCGTGCAGTTCGCGCAGTGGGCCGTCGGACGCACCGACCGCAATTACCAGGCCTCGCTGGCGCTGGGACGGATCCTGCCGCCCGGGACGATGGTCCAGGGCAAGCTGGCCAACGGCCTGTCGCTCGAAAACCGCATCCGGCCGATCTTCATCGGCCACGGGTTCGGCAATTTCGCGGATCGGTTTCAGCGTGAAGATGTGCGGTATATTTTGACGTATACCGCGCCCGAGATTGGCTACGAGGGATCCCAGATCGAGGATGTGCTCGCCGCCTACCCGGGCTGGCGGGTCATCATGACGTTCGACGTCGCGGAAACGCCAGGCGGACACGATACCGCAGCCTTGATCGAGAAGCGTGCGCGCCATTGACGAGCGCGCCATCAAGGCGCACGCCGACCGCCGGTTCCGTTCCGAATACGATTACGCGCTCTTCGAGTATTACCGGAGCGCGAAGGTGATCGCCTTCCTGGAGCGCGCCGGCGTGCGCGTGGCAGGCCGCGTCCTCGACGCCGGCTGCGGCGGCGGCGGCATGCCGCTGTCGCTCGCGGAAGAGGCGCGTGAGGTGGTCGGGATCGATCCGATCGATCGTTTCGGCGACGCCGGCGTGCGGCTGGCGCGCGAGCGCGGGATCGGCAACCTGCACTTCGCCCTCGCCGACGGCATGGCGCTGCCCTTCGACAACGCCGCCTTCGATCTCGTGCTGTCTCACGCCGTCATCGAGCACGTGGCGGACGCGCCGCTCTACCTGCGCGAGTGCGCCAGGGTCCTCGCGCGCGACGGCCGCGTCTATCTCTCGACGGCTCCGTATCTCTCGTTTGCCGGCGCCCACCTGCCGCGGCTGAAGCTGCAGGTCCCGCTGCACCTGATCTTCGGCCGCCGCGTCGCCTTCGCCACGTTCACCTGGCTGGCGCGGCATGCGCCATGGACACTGAAGGAGCCGGAGCACGAGAACTCGTTCATCCAGCTGGCGCGCAAGGGCATCGTCAAGCACGACGACCTGCTCGAGAAGGTGACCGTGAAGAGCCTTCGCGCCCAGATCGCCGCGGCCGGCTTCCGCATCGTCCGCGAAGAGCTGCACGTGACCAGCACCGTGCGCCGGCTGCCGTTCCTGACCAAAGCGCTCAAGGCCGACGGGCTGATTCGCGACGTGTTCATCAGCAACATGGAGTACGTGCTCGCGCATGCCGGTGCCTGACGTCGATCGCTACCGCCCTGACGATCGCCGCGCGGTCGAGGCGCTGTACCGCCGCGTGTTCGGCACCGATGCCGCCGACGCGAGCCGCCTGCGCTGGGAGTGGCAGTACCGCCGCAATCCGAACAACCCCGGCGGCGAGCCGGAGATCTGGATCGCGCGCGAAGGGCCGGCGATCGTCGGCCAGTACGCCACGATGCCGGTGCGGCTGGCCGTGAAGGGACGGGAGGTGCGCGGCTCCTGGGGCATGGACGTGATGGTCGCGCCGGAGCGGCAGCGGCGCGGCCTCGGCGAAGTCCTCTTCCGCACGTGGGATCGCAACGTCGGCGCCTCGCTCGGTCTCGGCCTGTCGGATGCGTCCTACCGCCTGTTCCAGAAACTGAACTGGCCGGACGTGGGGCCCGTGCCGTGCCTGGTCAAGCCGATGTCGCGCCGCGCCTTCCGCCACCCGCGCTGGCCCGTGCCGATCAACCGGCTGATCTCCGCGCTCACCTGGCCGATCGTCCTCATCGTCTCGCGCACGCGGCCGCTCCGCGCCGAAGTGCGCATCATCCAGCGCTTCGACGACAGCTTCACGCAGTTGTGGGAGAAGCTGGCGCCCAGGTTCGATCTCGCCGTCAGGCGCGATGCCGCCTACCTCAACTGGAAGTTCTCGACCGCGCCGCACGTGCGCTACTCGATGGTCGCCCTCGTGCGCGACGGCCAGAACGCCGGCTACGCCGTCTACCGTCACGTCCACGAGCCGCGCGGCCGCGTCACGCTGCTCGTCGACTTTCTCGCGGACCCCGACGACGAAGAGGGCGTCGAGACGCTGCTGCGGTGGATCGATCGCGAGGCGCAAAACGCCGACTCCGACAAGATCCGCGCCTTCATCCTGCACGAAGGCTTCCGCCGCATCCTCCGCAAGTCCGGCTACTTCGTCGTCAAGTCGACGATGGAGTTCGTGGTCAAGGTGAATGACGCGGCGGTGGGCCCGGAGTTCTACGAGAACACCGACCGGTGGCATGTCACGCTCGGCGACTCGGACCAGGATCGCTGATGCACCTGCTCGTCGGCATCGACACCGAGGGAGACAACCAGTGGGACGCCGCGGCGCGCGCCAACCAGCGCTTCGAGAACCTCTACGCGCTGCCGCGCCTGCATGCGCTGTTCGCGCGGCACGGCGTCAGGCCGACGTATGTCGTCACCCATCCCGTGGCGACGGACCCGCAGTCGGCGCAGGTGCTGCGTGAGCTGAAGGCGGGCGGCGACTGCGAGATCGGCGCGCACCATCACGCGTGGGAGACGCCTCCCTGCACCGCGGAGGACGTCCGCCGCCATCCATACGCCTCGAATCTTCCCTTGCCGCAGTTCGAGGCGCAGCTGGCGTCGTTGACCGCCGCGATCGAGCGTGCGGTCGGCGAGCGCCCGGTGTCGTACCGGTCGGGCCGCTTCGGGTTCTCCGCGGCGCACGTTGCCGCGCTCGAACAGCAGGGGTATCTCGTCGAGTCGAGCGTCGCGCCGCTCTTCTACGAGGCGCACAAGAGCGGACCGGATTTCGTCGAGGCGCCGCTGCGCCCCTACTATCTCGCCTACGACAGCGCGACGACGCCGGGCAGCAGCGGCGTGCTCGAAGTGCCGGTGTCGGCCGCACTCAACCGGCGGCTGCCGCGGCGGCTGCAGTACATCTATGCGCGGGCCCCCCGCAACTACACGACCAAGCGCGTGCTGAGGAAGCTGGGCATCGCGCACGTGCGCTGGCTGCGCCCGTCGTACTCGTCGCTCGACGACATGATCGGTCTCGCCAGGGATCTGGCCGCGGCCGGCGAGCCGGTGCTGAACCTGCTCTTTCATTCGAGCGAGGCGATCGTCGGCGGCAGCCCCTACAACCGGACCGACGCGGAGCTGACGGCCTTCTGCGATCGGCTGGAGCGATTCTTCGAGTTCGCGCGCGCGACGCTCGGCGCGACGCCGGCGACCTTCATCGAGTTTCGCCGCGCCTACACGTGAAGATCGTCCACATCACGCCGCACCTGCCCCCCGACCAGGCGGCGAACGCGCTGCTGCCCTATCACCTCGGCGAGTGGGCGAAGGCGCGCGGCGACTCCGTGCACTACCTCGCGCACCCGCCGATCGAAGGCGATCCTCCGATTCGAGAGGACGTCACCTGGATTCCGAGGACCGAGCGGACGCTGCTGCAGAAGCTGATCCGGACCGGGTCGATCGCCTCGGCGTGGCGCATTCGCACCAGGGGCGCCCCGGTCATCGCGTCCGCGGACCTGGTCCACGTGCACAGCAACGGCGTGCTCGCCGAAGTCGGCGCCGCGATCGCGCATCTGCTGCACAAGCCGGTCGTGCTCACGCTCTACGGCACCGAGATCTGGCACTACCGGCCGCGCCGCTTCGGGCCCGATCTCTTCACGCGGGCCTATCGCCGCGCCAGCGCGGTCACGTTCTACAGCCGGCGGCTCCTGGAACGCGCGAACGAGCTCGGCCTGGCGCGTCCCGCCTGCCACGTCATCTATCCGCCGGTCGCCTCGTCGTTCGCGTTTCACGACAACGGCGCGCAGGCGAGGGAACGGCGCGGGCTGCGCCTGACCTCGGCGCACGTCCTGATCAACGTGAAGCGCCTGCACCCGCTTGCCGGGCAGCGATTCCTGATCGAGGCGATGCAGCAGGTGGTGCAAGAGGAGCCGGGCACGCACCTGGTCATCTGCGGGACAGGCGCGCTTCTGCCGGAGCTGCAGGCTGTGGCACGATCCGCCGGGGTGGAGCGGCACGTCACCTTCGCGGGGCTCGTCGACAACGCGCTGGTCGCGCGATACTGCGCCGCCGGGGACCTCTTCGTGCTGCCCTCGATCCTCGAAGCGCTGCCCACGGTCGCCGTCGAGGCGCTGGCGTGCGGCACGCCGGTGATTTCCGCCGACAATCCCGGCGGCGTCGAGCTGCACGGCGTGTTTGGAGAAGACGTGCAGGTCGTCCCGAAGGAGCAGCCGGCCGCGCTCGCCGCCGCCATCGTCGCGGCGCTTCGCCGGAAACGGCGCACCACCGAGGCGACGCGCGGCATCGTCGAACAGCAGTTCCGGGCCGAGGCTGTGGCCGCGCAGTACTGGAACGTCTACGCTGACGTGATCGGCCGGTCCTGATGATGACCATGGCGTTCGGCCGCGCGGCCGCCGCGGCAATCCTCGCGGCCCTCTTCGGGGCCGCCTGGGCCGCGCTGCTCTATGCGTGGCGGCCGGCGCTCACGATTGACTTCGATCGCGACCTCCCGCGCAACGTCAGCGGCATCTATCCGGCGGAGCGTGACGAGGCGGCCGGTCTCACCTTCGCGTGGACCGGACCGGAGGTCACGCTGCGCCTGCCCGGGCTCGACCGCCGCGCCAACTGGACGCTCGACCTGCGCGTCCGCGGCGCCCGGAGCGTCGCGTCGGAGAATCCCGCGCTCACCGTCGTCGCCGACGGCCTCGTCGTGTCCACCGAGCCCACGACGAGGGATTTCTCCGATCTGCGCGTGGTCATTCCGTCGCGCGGCGAGCGCCGCGGCCTGACGCTCAACCTGCGGCCGTCGGCGACGTTCGTGCCCGGCCCGGCCGACGCGCGCGCGCTCGGCGTGATGATCGACCGGATGTCGTTGACGCCGGATCGGGTGCCGCTGGTGCCGCGCCCGGCGCTGACCGCGGCGTCGCTGTCGTCGGCGGCGATGGGCGCGGCGCTGGCGCTGCTCGGCGTGACGGCGGGATCGGCGATCGGCGGCGCCGTCCTGCTGAGCGCCGGTGTCGCCGCGGTGGTGGGGCGCGGCTTCGGCCCGTTCACCGACTACCCGAGCCTGGCGCTGTCGCTGGGGGTGTGGATCGCGATCGCGCTGGCGACGCTCGCGCTGGCCGCGCAGCAGTGGCGCGGCCTGGCGTTTCGCAACACCGCCCGCTTCGCGGCGGCGTTTTCCGCGTGCGCGCTCTTCCTGAAGCTGCTGATCCTGGTTCACCCCGACATGCCGATCGGCGACGCGATGTTTCACGCGCACCGCTTCCAGGGGGTGCTGGCAGGACGCTACTACTTCACGTCGATCGCGCCCGGTGGTTACGCCTTTCCATATCCGCCGGGCCTCTACGTGTTCGCGTCGATCTTCGCCGGCCTCGTCCACCGCGGCGCCGCGGACGTCACGCTCCTGCGCATCGTGACCTGCGCGGCTGACGCCCTCGCCGGACTGCTGCTCTACGCCGCGATCGTCCATGCGCCGCGTGACACGGCAAGGGACTCGACGACCAGGCTGGCGGCGGCGATCGCGGTCGCGATTTATCACCTGGTCCCGGTAGGTCTCGCGGTCCTGACGACAGGCAACCTGACCAACGCGTTCGCCCAGTCGGTGGCCGTCGGGGCGCTCGTGTTGATGGCGATCGATCGCACGCGCCTGGAGCGCCGGGCCTGGACGCTGGCGCTGACCGCGACGCTCGCCGCCGCCTACCTGTCGCACACCGGCACGCTCGCGATTCTCTTCGCCGCCACCGTGCTCATCGCGATGCTCTTTCTGGTTCGCGGAGGAGCGTCGCTGCGATCGCCCGCGGCGGCGGTCGCGCTCGCGACGTGTGGCGCGGCGGTGTTGGTAGTGGCCGTCTATTACGCGCAC
>Ga0207648_10004340_pt1 | contig 14597 bp, 13 predicted proteins | sample KBSMisM32_FD_184310 | JGI IMG/M metagenome (GOLD analysis project Ga0207648, IMG submission 184310) | Miscanthus rhizosphere microbial communities from Kellogg Biological Station, Michigan, USA - KBS Miscanthus M3-2 (SPAdes) (version 2) | ecosystem: Host-associated > Plants > Roots >...
AGATGTTCGGCCCCGAGGCGCAGCCGCCCGTCGTGTGCAAGGCATACCCGCCGCTTCCGGCTTCGAGCGGCGGCGTCTGGATGTCCGGCAAGACGACGACGTCGCTCGCCTGCGGTTGATCACTGGATGCATCGAACGCGGAGCCGTCACGGACCTCGAGATTGTCGAGCCCGCTCACGAGCCCGCAGCCGCACACGAGTGCGATGCTTCCGAGCCCCACCAAGCGCATTCGCTCATTTTAGCAGGGACGGGCCGCCCGCGAAAACGATCGCGTCGAGGAACAGGTCGTCCGGAACGAGCGCCAGCGTCGGGTGACCGCGATCGATTTCGATGTCCGGGCCGGTGCCCTCGAAGCCGCAGGCGTTCGCGCCTTGGATCGAGCCTTCGCGCCAGAGCTGCTCGGCGGGCGTCCCCGTCGCTGGCGAAAAAGTGACGCGGCTTCGCGTGCGGAGGCGCTCGTGGGTCTCGAGCGCGCGCATGTCGTCGAACGGATCCGTGATGACGTGGCTGTCGATGCCGGTGCAGAGGCGCACGCCCGACGATCGCAGCGCCGTCAGATCGGGCAAGCCGTCTCCGAGATCGCGCTCCGTGGTCGCGCAAATGCACGCAAAGGCGCGGGCGTCGCCGAGGAGCTTGGCTTCGTGCGCGAGCAGGTTGGTGCAGTGCACGCCCGTGAAGCGATCGGAGAGCGCGCCGAGATCGGCGAGGAGCTCGACGGGGCGCTTCTTCGTCTCCGCGACGCACTCGTCCACCTCGCGCGCGACCTCCGCGACGTGCATGTGAAACGGCATCGCGTGCTTCTTCGCATGTTCCGCGAGCGGCGAAATCCACGAAGGCGGCACGGCACGAACGGAGTGCGGCGCGATGCCCACACGCACATCCGGACTGTCCTTGTATTTTACACGTAATGCTTCGACGTCGCCGAGGACGTCGTCGACGGTCGGATCGCAGAAGCGCTTCTGACCGGGCTCGGCGTCTTTGCCCGGACCGGCCCGGTGATACGCGACGCGCAAGAGGCAGACGCGCAAACCGCAAGCGCGCGCGGCCTCGATGACGATCTCGGACAGGAGCGTGCGCTGGTCGTAGGGCGTGCCGTCGGGCTGGTGCTGGATGTAATGGAACTCGCCGACGGTGCGCACACCCGCGGCGTGGAGCTCGCGAAAGGCGACGCGCGAGATGCGGTCGATCGACTCGGGCGTCAGCGACGTCGCGAGCGCGTACATCTGGCCGCGCCACGTGAAGAAGTCGTCCTTCTTGGAGACTGGGCGCTGCGCTGCGCCGCGCATGCCGCGCTGGAACGCGTGCGAGTGCGCGGTCGCGAGCGCCGGCAATTTCATTGGCGCATTTGCTGGGTGGCCTGCTTCGTCACGTAGAAGCCGCGCGGCCAGTGGCGGTAGTACGTCGCGCGCATGATCGCGCCTCCGTCGTTCGGGTCCGTCTCTTCGCCGAACGTACCGACGATGCGAAGCAGCGAGCCACCGCCGATGGAATGCTCACCGACGTCGTCCTCGCCGTGCGCGACGACGAGCACGTGCACGAGACCGAAGTCGGCGTCGCTCACGGTCGTGCGACAGGTGTCCTCGTCGGCGTGGCTCTCGCACGCGTTGCGCGGCTCGAGACGTCGCACGCTGATCGTCACGTAAGCAGCGCCGCCTGGACCCGAGCCGCGGTTCGTCACGATGCCGAAGAGCGCGACGGGCTTGCCGCGCCACTGATCCGGCTGGCGCTGGAACATGACGGGGTCGTATTCCTTCGCCGTCTTCGTCGCCTTCTCTTCGTCGGAGACTGGAACGTACGTGACGGTGTGACCGTACTGTCCTCCGCCGCCGCAGCCGGCGAGGAGCAGCGCGAACGACATGAGGGCGGGCCGAATCATCGAGGCCCAGTGTTACCAAAGTTTCGATCAGTCCGTGGCGGCGTCTTGCGGACCCTTGCCGAGCGCGGTGTCGATCGCGTTTTTCAGGCCCGGCGTGTCGTATCCGGTCGCCTCCGAGACGATCTGCATCGTGCTCGTTCGAACGACGACGTGGAACGGGTAGCCCATGTCCGGGTTGTAGGCGTTGAGCACGTGCGGCTGATCGCCGATCGCCACGTCGTAAGGCTGCTTGTATTTCGTCGTCCAGTTCTGGAAATTGTTCATCGTCGGAGCCGTGCCCACGAACGTGCCGTCGAGCAGGACCTCGAGGAACGCCACGTGCCCGCCGTCGGCTTGGTAGCTCTGATAGAGCGACACGAGCTCGGGCTCTTCTTGGTTGCACGGCTGGCACCAGACGGCGGAGCCGATGATGACGAGGACCTGGATCTTCGGATTCTGAAAAGCCGTGGCGAAACAAAGCGTCGTGTACGCGTCGTCGCTCACGATGCCGTTCATGTTGCTGTCGGTCTTGCCCGTCCAGCTCAGGTTCGTGATGACGTCGCCGACGTTCGCTCCGTACGGCCCGACCGGATAGCTGCCGTTGCAATCCTGCGCGACGGCTCCATCTGCAGCGTCGAGCGTCGCGTCTCCAACATCGGCGTCGTTCGACGTCGAAGCTTCGCTCGCGTCCGCGATGCTCGCGTCGGGCGTGGGATTGCCTGCGTCGGGAGTCGAATTGTTCGACGAGCACGCCACGCCGACGCACGGTAGCCAAACGAGAAGGAGCCGGGTCCCCCGCATCGCGGGAGACGTAGCACGTTCAGCTACCGAGCGTCGCGCGTGCGTCGATTTCGAGAATTCTATAAAGAGCGCTCTCGAGATCGTGCTCGATCGCGTAGAGCGTGTGGTCGTCGCGCCATTGGTTCGAGACCCACGAGAGCGTGCGCGGCGCGCGCGTGATCGTTCGCGCCACGCCCGTCTCGAGATCGACGAAGGACATCTGCGCGGTGCCGCCGAGCGCGAGGATGCGCGCGCTGCTGAGCGCCACCGACGGACCCGAAGGGATCGTCCAGGCGTGCCGCTCGGTGCCCTCGGGGAGATCCAGGACGTGGACTTCCATCTCGCCGACGCCGGTGTGACCGAAGAGGACGCCGGTCCTTCCGTCGTCGGATTGGCGCATCTCGATGGCGGTCGCCGTCGTCATGCAACCGAGCGACGTCGCCTCGCCCGTCGCGGCGACGACACGATAGGCGCAGCCACCGCGATCGCGCGGCGCGGTTGCGTGATCGTCGTCTCGGCTCGCGACGTACACGTACCGACCGTCGGGCGAAAACACGGGAGGCTGCGGATCGATGACGCTGCGGACGTCGATTTGCGGGCCCTCCACAGGGCCGACGAAGAGGCGATACGTGCATAATGCAAGCTCATCTCGAGGGATGGTCGCGCGCTTCGTGCAGCCCGTGTACGCGATGCTCGCGCCGTCGGGCGAGAAGATCGGGTGATATGCCGCCGAGAGCCTCGCGCCGAGACGACGCGTACCGCCGCCGCCGCGATTGGCGACGAGCAGCGCGTCCTCGGCGGCCTCGTACGCGATGTGATCTCGGCTCACCGCGACGTGAGGGCCGGCGTAATTTCTCGACCGCGTGGTGAACGGGCCGGTGCTCTCCACGATGTCGGCGTACGCGACGAGGCCGTGTTCCAGTGTCGCCGTTTGGACCGTGGAAGTTTGTGCCGTCAGGTTGATCGACTCCAGCGAGTACGCACCTCGTCCGCGTGCCTCGTGCGTGACGTAGGCGACGTCGTGCGCGCGATCGACGCCTTGTAGCCACGTCGTCGCGCTCTCTGCTCCCGTGAAGAGGACCTGAACTGCCCCAAGAAGAATTGCAGCGGGGTTCATGCCCACGTCTTCGAAGCAAGGCGTTTGCCAAGAGCGCCACAGTCGCGGCGAACGTGCGTCCATGTGTGGCTCGACCTTCGCGAACGCGAAGGTGACATACTGCGCGAATGCGGACCGTGTGGCTCTTGATGATCGCGAGCGCGTGCGCGGGCGGCACGCACGACGAAGCCACACACACCGCAACCACGGCTTCGGCTTCGACGTCGAGCGCCGCACCGGAGGCATCGGCGTCGAGCGCCGCGTCGCACGTGGTCGTGATGCCGTCGAATCCGACGGGCAAATGCGACGATCCGACGTGGTGGCTCGCGTACCTCGTGACGCTCGCGAAGAGCGGCGACGCGCGAAAGATCGCGTTCGTCGCGCGGCAGACGTCGACACGCTCCGACGAGATCCATCGGGCCGAGGATGCGCTCGCGAAGGCCGACGACGGCGCGCGCGCGCGTTCGATCGCCGACGCGGAGGCCGTCATCACGAAGGACCGCCCGGCGTGCGCCCCGCCGTTTTCGCTGCCGCCGCGAAGCACTCCGGTGCGCAACGACGCGGGCGTCGTGAGCGGATGGCTCGAGCCGCGCGTCATCCAGCACGTCGTGCGCGCGAGCTTCGGGCGGACGAAGCTTTGTTACACGGCGGCGCTGAGCGCCCATCCGTCGCTCAGCGGCCAGGTCCGGACGAAATTCGTCATCGAGCACGACGGAACGACGTCGAAGGTCGAGGACGTCAGCGCCGAGGACGCGCTCGACGATGCGACGGCGCGCACGTGTGTTCGGAACGTCTTCGCGTCGCTCGTGTTTCCTCCGCCCGCGGACGGGGTCGTGACGGTTGTCTATCCGATCATCTTCTCGCCCGGCGACTGACCCGCGCGCAGGCGCAACGCGAGCTCTGCGAAGAGGAGCAGCAGCAGCGCGACGGCCACGTACGGCGAGATGTCGACCTGGGCTTGCGTCGCGCCGAGGTGCGAGGACGCTTCTTGTGATTTCAGCGCGCGCGGTCGGAGATCCGTTTCGCGTGCGATGGGCGCGGCGACACGGAGCTCGTCTTTTCCGTCGATCGTGACGTGATACGCGCCGACGACCGGCGGGGAGAGCTTCGCGCGGCCGCCTTCGCGAACGAGGTCGATCGCTCCCGAAGGGCCTTTCGCGGCGGACGCGCCGGAAGGAAGCGTCCACGTGGCGCCAACGTCCGCGCGCCTCGGCGCGGCGTGGGTGTGCGTCGTCGCGACGAACGCGTCGAGGAGCGCGATGAACGCCGGCCGCAGCGGGAGATCGCTCGCGTCGAGCGCGAACGGGAGCGTCACGATCCACGCTTCGCCGCGACCGATGACACGACGCGCGACGAGCGGCGCGCCGTCGCTCCAGGCGACGAGGTTCTCCACCGATCCGACGTCGGCCGGCGAGAGCGTCGTTCGCTTCGCGGCGCCGAGATCGACGAGGCTGCGCGTGGCCTCGCCGAGGAGGACCGCGTCGGCGTCGGGCTTCGCGCCCTTCGATTTCGCTTCGCTCCACGTCGTCGCGTGATCGAGCAGCGGCTGGAGCGTCGCGCCGAGCGGAGCGGCCGACGCGCGCGGGCCGAGCGCCACGAGCATCACGCCGCCACCTTCGAGGTACTGCGAGAGCGCGCGGCGCTGCTCGGGCGTGAAGCCTGGCGGATCGTCGACGACGAGGCCGAAGAATCCGTGGAAGTCGCCCGGCTGATCGGGGACGGCCGGGAGCGGGCGCGTCGCGAGATCCGAACGAAGCGCGGCGAAGGCCTGCTCGACGACGGGCGGGCCGCCCGTGACGGCCGTCTCGTCGGCGGCCTCCGCCACGACGCCGATCGCACCCGATTGAGAGACGAGGACGGGCGCGACGTCGTCGGTCGCGATCGCGTCTCCGCCGAGGAGGTGCGCGGTGAGCGCTTCGCCGGGCGTCACACCCGTCACGTCGACGGAGAGGTCCGTCGTGGTCGTGGCCGTGGCCGTTCCGCTCCCGACGACGCGCTCGCCGGCTCGCACTTCGACGCGCCGTCCCGACGCCGAGACGTCCTTGCCGCACGCGAGCCGCACGATGACGCGGCCACCCGTATCGTCGGCAGAAGTGATCGCGCAGTCCGTTTCTTTCGTGTCGCGGATCTCCGCGAGCGGCGCCCAGATCGGAACGACCGCGTTTTCGCCGAGGGCCGGCGCGTCTGGTTTTCCATCCGCGAGATCGCTCAGGACGACGACGCGTTTGTCGACTTGCGGGAGCGCCGCGAGGAGCGTCTCCGCCAAATGAATCGCGCCGTCCAGATCCGTCGCGCGATCGCTCTCGGTCGTGGAAGAGATGATCGACGACACCGCGTCGAGCTCCGTCGTCGGCGCGAGCGCCACGCGCGGCGGCGACCCTGCGAGGACGACGCCCACGGCGTCTCCGTCTCGCGTTCCTGCGAGGAGCTCCGACGCGGCGGCCTTCGCGCGCGCGAATCGCGTCTGGTTGCCCGCCTTCGCGCGCATGCTCATCGAGTCGTCGATGACGATCGCGACGGCCATCGAGGCGCCCGACGAGCGCGAGAGCGACAAACGCGTGCAGCGGACGAGCGGCGAAGCGCCGAGCAGGGCGAGCGCCGCGATCGCGAGCGCGCGCACGCCGAAGAGCGCGCGATCCTCGAGCTTCGCGCGTCGCCGCGCGCGAGGTGGAGCCGGCGGAACGAGCGCGGCCGCGGGAAACGCACGTTCTTCTGCGCGACGTCGCCGGAGGCGGTGCGCGAGGATCGGCAACGCGATGAACGCCGCGATGCCGAGCGCGAAGATCGTGACGAAGCTCATCTCAGCGCACGGCTCCGACGATCGCCCGCACCGAGGCGACGGGATCGTCCGCCGTCGAGACGCGGAGGAATCGCGCGCCGCGCGCCATCAGCGTCGTCTCGTAGTGCGCGGCGAGACCGCGGAGCGCCGCGAGGTACGCGTCCCGCGCGACCGCCGTGTCGGTCTCCACGACGACGTCTCCTTCGAGCGCGCGCAGGCGCACCGTTCCGTCGAACGGAAGATCGATCTCGTCCGGCGCGAGCACCTGCACGACGACGACGCTGCGACCGCGCGCGGCCATCGCCGAGAAGTGCTCCGCCGTGTCTCTCGGGAGATCGAGGAGATCGCTCAACACGATGACGACCGATCCGCGACGCGCCGCGCGCTCGAGGACGCCGAACGAGCGCTCGAGCATCTCCGGATCGCGGACGGCGTCGCCTTCCGCTTTCGCGATCTCGAGCGATCCGAGGAGACGATCGAAGGCTTCCCGACCGCCCGAGAGCGCGACGGGACGCGCGCTTCCTCCGCCGAGGTACGCGAGGCCGATCGGATCTCCGCTGGAGACGGCGATGCGCGCGAGCGCGGCGGCGAGCAGCGACGCGACGCCGAGCTTCGTCTCGGGCGCGCGAGATCCGCGGTAGCCCATCGACGCGCTCGCGTCGACGACGAGCCGGAGCGCGCGATCCGTCTCCGTCTCGAACTGGCGCACGAGGTGGCGGCCGTGACGCAAGAGCGCGCGGCGATCGAGCCATCGAAGATCGTCTCCCGCGACGTACTCGCGGTGGCCGCCGAACTCGATGCCGCTGCCGCGACGCGCGCTCCGGTGCGCGCCCGCGTAGACACCTTCGGCGACGAGGCGCGACCGGATCCGCAGCGACGCGATGTCGCCCCACGGAAAGGAAGTGGTCACGGGACGGACGCGAGGACGGACGGCGGCGGATTGAGCGGCGTCGGCGGCACGAGGAGCTTCTGCGCGACGTCCGCTTCGATCAAATCCACACCCGCGCCCGCGGCCACCTGCTTGAACGCTTCGTCGGCGCCCGCGCGATCGCCTTTGCCGCGCTTGTCGAGGCCGACGTAGAAGAGCGCTTCGGCCTTCTTCGAGGGGCTCTGCGCCGCTGCCACGAGCGCGTCCGCGCCGAGCTTGCCGGTGCCGAACATCGCGAGCTTCGACGACCAGCTGCCGTCGTCGTGCACGGACTCGAAGACGCGCTCTGCGACGCCGTCCGAGATCGCCTTCTGCGTACGCTCGACGGCCCGCGCCCAAAGCGCGAAGTAGACGAGATCGTCGTCGTCGAGATCGGCCGTGATCGCCCGGTGCAGCGCGTCGCGCGACGCCTTCAGATCGCTGCGCACCACGGCACGAGAGCCGGCGAGGGCGAGCGTCGCGGCGAGCGAGGTCTTGTCACGCGGCGCCGCTTCGAGCGCACGCACGAGCGCTTCGTCCGCCTGCTTCGTGAGACCGAATCGATCGTAGATGCGCGCCATCGCACGCTCCATGCGCGCGCGAATGCCGGGCTCCCGCGCTTGCGGTCGCGCCGCGACGAGCGCCTTCAGCGCGGTCTCGAGCTGCTTCTTCGCGCCCTCCGTGTCGCCCTGCGCGACGAGCACGTCGCTCGACACGAGCGTGATCTCGCCCTTGATGGCCGGCTCCTGCGCCGTATCGAGCGCGGTCTTCAAGTGCGCGGCTGCGTTCGTCATGTCGCCGTCGTGGCGCTCGATGCGCGCGAGGTCGAGGAGCAGCGAAGGCGAAGGCTCCGCGCTCGTCGCGTTCTTCAAGAGATCGCGCGCGACGTCGAGGTGACCTTCGCGCAGCTCGATCTCCCCCATCGTCCCGCGAATGCGCGCGGGCGTCGTCTTCAGCTGGATCTTCGACTTCTCCGCGATCGCGAGGATCGGCTCGGCGGCCTTGTACGTACGGCGCGCGGCGCCTTCGTCATCCATCTCGGTCGCCGTGTCGAGCGCGCGCTCGGTGATCGCGAGCGACTGCTCGAGCGAGACCGCGTCGGGATGAGCCTTGCACGTGTCGACGAGCACCGCGGGGCTCGCCTCGCCCATGCCGAACGACTGGAGCAGCTCCGCGAGCGTGAGCGCGGGCTTGAGCGACGAAGGATCGAAGCGGTACGCCTCGGTCGCCGTCGTGATGAGCGACGCGCCGAGCAAATCGCGGTCGATGACCGGATCGTCCTCGCCGTCTTCGCTCGGAAGGAGCGCGTCGAGCACTTCGCGCCATCGCTCTCCGTCCGGCTTGTCCGCGAGCGCGGCTACGGCTGTGAAGAGACGGCGTGGCGCGGTCTGCCGCAGGTGCTCGTTGTGCTCGATGATCTGAACGGCGCCGCGCGGATTCGCTTCGCGCAAGTGAAGCGCGAGGATCGTCGCCGACGCCGATTGCAAAGCACGCGCGCGCTCGACGCGATCCCAACGTGACCATGACGGGAGCGGATGGAGCGCGGCGTTGAACCACGCGACCGTCGCCTTCGTGGCGTCGTCCAGCGCGGCCGCGCTCGGCTCGAGGAGCGCGCGCGTGAGCGCCACGCGTTGCGCCTCCGAAGACGCATCCATCCCCGCACCCGCGCCGCTCTCGACGCTCACGGCCGCTCCGTCTTTCGTCCACGAAGCGAGCGCCTCGAGGTGATTCTGTACGTCCGCCTTCTTCTGCTGCGGCGTGATGCGCAGGAGCACTTCGTAGAGCGCGCGGCTGCGTCCTTCGTCGCCGCGCTGCGCGACTTCCTTCACGGCCGATTCGAGCGCCTCCGAGCCATGCGGACCGAGCGTCGACGTTTGCAAATCACCCGCGCGCGCGAGATAGAGCCCGCCCTTCACGGCCGTGAGCCCACGCTCCGACGACTTCTTCCGGAAGAGCGCGTGCGCCCGATCCATCTGCCGCGCGAGCACGCCTTCGAGGCGCGTCTGACGCTCCGCCGTCGACGGCGCCGAGCTCAGCAGATCGCGCACCGCGCTCGCGAACTGGTCCTCGCTCACCTCGACCGAGGCGGTCGTACGCCCTTCGTTCGGAACGTGCGTCGTTCCGTGCCCGGACGGGCCGCACCCTAGGGCCAGCGCGAGCACGATCGCGGAGAAGAGCCTGATTTTCATGCCGGTGGCAGTCTACACAAGGAACCCCAACCGCGCCCGTAGCTTGGGCTGGAGCGTCAGAACACCACAGTCGCGCTGAGACGGCCCGAGATCCATTGCGGATCCGTGAGCTCGCCCGCGAACGGCACGAGGACGCCGGCCGTGACGCGCCATTTGTCGCCCCCGACGCGCACCTCGGGCTCCACGACACCGATGTTCAGATCGCCCTCGTGATCGGTGAGCGTGAAGCTTCCCCACACGCGCGCGCCCACGTCGATTCGCGTCTTCGACTCGCCGCTCTTGATCGAGGCGACCTGAACGGCGACGCGGCCGCCGACGTCGAGCTCCACGATCGCGCGCTCCTCCGACTCGGGGCGGACGGAGAACATGTTCTCGAGCTTCACGTACGGCTCGATGCGCACCGGCCCGAAGCGAAGCTTCACGCCGATCGCCGGGATGAGGCCGAGATAACCCGCGAGCCACAGCGCGTTGTTCTCGAAGCCGTACGCGCTCGCCACGGCCTTGTTGGCGGAGAACTTGTCCGACGCGAGCGGATCGACGCTCGCCGGATCCGTCGCGAGCGTAGCCTCGCTCGGGAGCTCGTTGCCGAACGACGTCGGCAGCGCGACGTGCGCGCCCATGAAGAATTCGACGTGCTCGTTGAGCTCTTTTTCGTACTCGGCTTCGAGCTCGACGTTGCCGAGGTTCGCGATCGTGCGATCGAGATCGTCCGCCGGCCGCAGCGTGGCGACGACGATCGGGATGCGCATGCCGAGGTTGAAGCTCTTGCTCACGTCCCACCGGCCGGAGAGCACGATGCCCGAAGCGATGACGTCCGTGGGGCGGCGCTCGTATCCGATCTGCCCCGTGAGGCCGTTCGCGATCGGGTTGATGGCGTCGACTTTCCCTCCGCCGATCACCACCTCGAGATCGACCGCGCCGCGCTTCTCCTCCTCGTTCGCTCCTTCTTTCTTCTCTTCTTTCTTCTCGTCCGTCTTCGTCTCCCCTTCCGCGTGTGCAACGTTGGAGGACAGCACGACGGCAGAAATGGCGAGGAGCGCGACCGAAGACCGCGGAGCGAAGCGTAGCGGGCTGAGCCTCTTCGGGGGCTTGGGGGCGGAGCTCCCATCGATGAGTCGCATCGATCCCGTGTATATCAAAAGGCAGCCATGGCACGCGCGCACTTGCTGGTGGTGGACGACGAGCCCTCGATCCTGACGACGCTTCAGAAAGCGCTGACGCTCGAGGGCTACGCGGTGGACGTGGCCGGAGGCGTGAAGATCGCCGAAGAGAAGCTGAAGAAGCGCGCCTACGACCTGTGCCTGTTCGACGTCGCTTTGCCGGACGGCGACGGCCTGCAGCTCCTTCGATCGATGCGCGCGGCGAAGCTCGAGACACCCGTCTTGATGATGAGCGGGCACGCGACGATCGACGTGGCGGTGCAAGCCACGCGGCTCGGCGCGCTGAACTTCCTCGAGAAGCCGCTCAACACCGACGCGCTCTTGATCAACGTGGAGACTGCCCTGCGTTTGGATCGCGCCGAAGCCGAAGCGAAGGAGCTCCGCGCGCGCGCAGGCGATGGCGGGCTCGTCGGCGACAGCGTCGCGATCAAGAAGCTGATGGAACAAATCGCGCGCGCTGCGAAGACGCAGGCCACCGTGCTCGTCACGGGCGAGCGCGGCACCGGCAAGGAGCTCGTGGCGCGCGCCATCCACGAGATGTCACCGCGCGCGAAGGGCCCGCTCGAGAAATTGAACTGCGCGGCGCTCCCGAGCGAGCTCATCGAGAGCGAGCTCTTCGGCCACGAAGCCGGCGCATTCACCGGCGCGACGAAGCAGCGCCGCGGCAAATTCGAGCGCGCCGGCGGCGGAACGCTCTTCCTCGACGAGGTCGGCGACATGCCGCTCGCCGCGCAAGCCAAGCTCCTTCGCGTCCTCCAAGAGCGCGAGGTCGAGCGCGTCGGCGGCAGCGAGACCTTCAAAGTCGACGCGCGCGTCGTCGCCGCAACCAACAAAGACCTCGTCGCCGCTTCCAGCAAAGGCGAGTTCCGTCCCGATTTGTACGATCGCCTCAACGTCCTCCCACTCTCCATCCCGCCTCTGCGCGCCCGCCGCGAAGACGTGCCCATCCTCGCGCGCCACTTCCTCGACGTCGCAGCGAAGCAAAACGATCGCCGCGGCATCCGCATCGACGACGCCGCGATCGCCGTCCTCGCGGCGTACAGCTTCCCCGGCAACGTGCGCGAGCTCCGCAACCTCATCGAGCGACTCGTCATCCTCACCCCCGACGACGTCATCTCCGCCGACGACGTCCAGACGTGCCTGCCCGGCGGCGCCGCCGCCAAGACCGCGGGCCTCTACCGTCCCGGCGTCCCCTTCCGCGTCCTCGTCGAAGAAGCCGAGCGCACCATCCTCCAAGAAGCCATCACCCAACACTCCGGCCAAATGGCGGCGACTGCCCGCGCCCTCGACCTCGAACGCAGCCACCTCTACAAGAAAGCCCGCTCCCTCGGCCTCCGCGACAAAGAGGACAAGGACGACGAGGGCTAAAAAAATCGGCGTTCAACGCCCGAAAAAGCACCAGAACGTTCGGATCCTCACGCTCGGCCGTTGCCTCGCGTTCGTGCGTTCGCCTGGCGGCTCACGCTGTCGGTCTCGTTTCGAGGGCTCTACCCTCGAGCTCCTCGTTCCAAACGTCAGAAAATCGTACGAAACGCTCGGATCGACGCTTTTTCCGCGGTGGGCAGTCGGTCGGACGGTCGGCGATCCGTCCGGGAAATCGTGCAGATCGTTCGGATCCGAACGGTTCGTACGATTTTTGGGCGTTGAAGGTGGTCAGCCGGCGGGCGTGACCCCGTCCATCAACGGTACGAGGCTCCGTGATGGCGACTACGACGAAAATTCTGAGCAAGAGCGCCGCGCCTGCCGGCCGAGCGCCGAGTCTCGTCCTCGTCGATCCACGATTCCCGCACAACGTCGGGATGACCGTGCGGCTCGCCAGCTGTTACGGGTTCGAGCAAGTCTGGTTCACGGGCGACCGCGTTCGTCTCGAGCTCGAGGCCAAGAAGCGTCTGCCGCGTGAAGAGCGGATGAAGGGTTACCGCGACGTCGAGATGATCAACTACGACAGGCCGCTCGAGCAGTTCGTCCGCGACGTCGTGCCGGTCGCCGTCGAAGTGCGCGCGAACAGCGAGCGGCTCGATCAGTTCGTGCACCCGAAAAACGCGGTGTACGTGTTCGGGCCGGAGGACGGAGACATTCCGGCGCCGATCTTGGCGTGCTGCCACCGCTTCGTGATCATCCCGACGCGCAACCGCTACTGCCTCAATCTCGCGACGGCCGTCGCCACGATCCTTTGGCATCGCACCGAACAACTCGGCGAGCTCCCCGACACCATCGACGCGGTCGGCCACGAAGACACGAATCCGCACGAGATCGGCATCTACGGGTGACGCGGAACGCCCCGCGTTCTATGATTCGGGCATGCTTAGGAAACCGGGGAGGAAGCTGCTCGTCGCGTCGATTGGCGTGGCGGCGGTGAGCTATGTGGCGTGCGGGACGAGCACGGTCGCGAACCTCGCGCCGCCGCCTCAAGATGGGGCGACGGACACGCCGAAAGACAACGCGACCTCGGACGTGATCGACGCGCTGGTCGCGAACCTCGCGCCGCCGCCGCAAGACTCGGGCATCGAGTGAGAGCCGAGCTGTTCGAGCTCGAGATGCTCGGAGATCTCTTCGAGCGCCGTTATCGCAAGATGCGACCGGAGGTCGAGGCGATGCCGTGGGGCACGCTCGACACGACGGGCATCCCGGAGCCCGCGGTGATCCTGGCACGCAAGGCGTGGACGGGCGCGGCGTTTCAGGAGCATCGAACGGGCATCGCGTGCGCGGCGACGTTGCGCGCGCTCCTCGAGTGTCGCGCGCCGCTCGACTTGATCGCGCTCGCGGCGCGTTTCCCGCTCGACGAGGTCGTGCACGTCGAGCTCTGCGCGCGCATGGCGATGGAGCTCGGCGGCGGCACCGAGATCGTCCACGACCCGGACGCGATGATCGCGGACGCCGACGACACGCTCGATCCGCTCGTGCGCGCCGCGGATCTCGTCGTGCGATTCTTCTGCGTCGGTGAGGCGCTGAGCATTCCGCTCCTTCGTGGGACGTGGCGCGCGGCTCGACATCCGCTCCCGAGGGCGGTGCTCGCGCGCGTCGTGAAGGACGAAGCCGCGCACGGTACGTTCGGCTTCACGTTCCTCGACTGGGCCATCCCGAATCTGCAGAAGCGCGACGTCGAGCTCCTCGGCGACCGGGTCGATCAGACGATACGTGTAGTTTACAAGCAGTGGGACTCGATCAAGAAGAACCGCAAAGGGACGTGGGACGACAAGGCGGGGGACGCGCTCGCGTGGATGCACTCCGACCCGTACCTCGATCTCGCGAAGCGTTCGCTCGAGACGCGCGTGCGCGAGCCACTTCGAAGGCGCGGCGTTCCCGTCACGGCTTGAACGAAGCGATCTCTTCTTCTCGCACGACGTGACCGTGAGCGTCCGGGTCGACGGACACCGTCTGTCGAAGCGCTCGCACGCGAACGACGCCGGCTTTTCCGAGCGCCCTGAAGTACGCGCGGAGGCGTGACTCGCTCGGCTCGTGCGTCGCGCCGACGAGCGCGAAGACCGTTCCCCATTGCCTCTGCGTGCGGTGACCCTCGGCGTCGCGCGCGTGCGGCACGTCTTCGACGCGGCCGTCCTCGAACGTCGCGACGAGGCGCAGATCCGGCATCGTCGTGCCCGGATCCCACTGGAAGGTCGGGTAGCAAGCGAACGGATACGACTGCGTCTGCCCGCGCGCGCCTTGAATCACCACACCCAAGAGAAGCGCGGCACCCATGGCGAACGTCCAGCGTGATGGCTCGGCAGGCTCTTCTTTCGGCTCCGGGCTGTTCGGAAACGTGACTTTCACGTCGACGAGGACGACGTAACAAGCCCAGAGCGCGGCGAACGGAATGAGGAAGACGAGCTC
>Ga0207648_10004342_pt1 | contig 14590 bp, 12 predicted proteins | sample KBSMisM32_FD_184310 | JGI IMG/M metagenome (GOLD analysis project Ga0207648, IMG submission 184310) | Miscanthus rhizosphere microbial communities from Kellogg Biological Station, Michigan, USA - KBS Miscanthus M3-2 (SPAdes) (version 2) | ecosystem: Host-associated > Plants > Roots >...
ATCGAATACGGCCTCATGGCCGCCTACGCCGAGGGCCTGAACATCCTGAAGAAGGCCAACATCGGCAAGGCCCACGAAAGCCATGAGAAGGACGCGGAGACGACGCCGCTGCGCAACCCCGAGCACTACCAATACGACTTCAACCTCGCCGACATCACCGAGGTATGGCGGCGTGGCAGCGTCGTCGCCTCCTGGCTGCTCGACCTCACGGCGCAGGCCTTCGTGGGCAGCCCCAACCTGGACAAGTTCGGGGGCAAGGTCTCGGACTCGGGCGAGGGCCGCTGGACGGTGGCCGCCGCCAACGACGAGGGCGTGCCCGCGTTCGTGCTGACGGCCTCGCTCTTCGAGCGGTTCGCGTCCCGCGGCGAGGACGAGTTCCAGAACAAGGTCCTGTCCGCCATGCGCTTCGGCTTCGGCGGCCACGTGGAAAAGAAATGAGCGACGAGAAGCTCCCCTCGGACGCGCTGGTCTTCTTCGGCGCGACCGGGGACCTCGCCTACAAGAAGATCTTCCCCGCGCTGCAGCAGCTCGTGAAGCGCGGGAAGCTCGACTCCCCCATCATCGGGGTGGCGAAGTCGGGCTGGAACCGCGACCAGCTCGTGGAACGCGCCAAGAAGAGCGTGACCGAATACGGGGGCCTCGACGAGGAGGCGTTTCCCAAGCTGGTCAAGCTGCTGCACTACGTGGACGGCGACTACGGCGATCCCGGGACGTTCGCCCGGCTGCGCGCGGAGCTCGAGGGCTCGAAGCGCCCGACCCACTACCTGGCCATCCCGCCCAGCCTGTTCCCGGTCGTGGTCGAGAACCTGGCCAAGGCGGGCTGCGCGGAGAACGGCCGCGTCATCATCGAGAAGCCGTTCGGCCGCGACCTCGAGTCGGCGCGCAGCCTGAACGCGACGCTGCACAAGGCCTTCCCCGAGAACGCGATCTTCCGCATCGACCACTACCTGGGCAAGGAGGCGGTGCAGAACATCCTGTACTTCCGCTTCGCCAACGCGTTCCTGGAGCCGATCTGGAACCGCCACTACGTCGAGAACGTCCAGATCACGATGGCGGAGAACTTCGGGGTGGCCGGCCGCGGCAAGTTCTACGAAGAGACCGGCGTCGTCCGCGACGTGATCCAGAACCACATGTTCCAGGTGATCTCCTACCTGGCCATGGAGGCGCCCTCGAGCACGTACGGCGAGGCCATCCGCGACGAGCAGGCCAAGGTCCTGCGCAACGTGCGGCCCCTCAACGTGGACAACATGGTGCGCGGGCAGTTCCGCGGCTACCGGGACGAGCCGGGCGTGTCGAGGGACTCGTACATGGCCACCTACGCGGCCCTGCGCCTGTACATCGACTCCTGGCGCTGGCAGGGCGTGCCGTTCTACGTGCGCGCGGGCAAGAGCCTCCAGATGACGGTCACCGAGATCACGGTGGAGCTGAAGGTCCCGCCGCAGGTCGTGTTCAGCGAGGCCACGCCTTCGGTGGGCAACTACGTGCGCTTCCGGCTCAGCCCGCAGGTGCAGATCGCGATCGGGGCCCGGGCCAAGCGGCCCGGGGAAGGCATGGCGGGCGAGCCGCTGGAGCTCTCGGTCGTGGACCATCAGACCACGCAGGGCAAGGTGGGGCACCTCGGCGACTACGCGCGGCTCATCGGCGACGCGATGTCGGGTGACGCCACCCTCTTCGCGCGCCAGGACGTCGTGGAGGCGGCCTGGGCCATCATCGATCCCGTGATCCACGGCCCGAGTGCCATGTTCGAATACGATCCCGGCAGTTGGGGCCCGCCCCAGGCGGATCGCCTGGTGGCGGACATCGGAGGTTGGAACACACCGAAATGAAGGTCCTCGTCATCGACGTCGGCGGCACCAACATCAAGGTCAGCGCGACCGGGCTGGACCAGCCGTTGAAGATTCCCTCGGGGCCGGAGATGAACGCCCAGCGCATGGCGGACGAGGTGAAGAAGGCCACCGCGGGCTGGGAATACGACGCGGTGTCCATCGGCTATCCGGGACCGGTCTCGAACGGCCGCCCCGCCCTCGAGCCCAAGAACCTGGGCGCGGGCTGGGTGCGCTTCGACTACGACAAGGCGTTCAGCAAGCCCGTGCGCGTGGTCAACGACGCGGCCATGCAGGCCCTGGGGGCCTATCAAGGCGGACGCATGCTCTTCCTCGGGCTCGGTACCGGCCTCGGCTCCGCCTTCGTGGCCAACGGCCAGCTGGAACCGCTGGAGCTCGCCCACCTGCCCTATCGCAACAACCGCACCTACGAGGACTACGTGGGCCTGCGCGGCTACGAGCGCCTCGGCCGCAAGAAGTGGCAGAAGCACGTGGAGAAGGTGATCGAGCTGCTCAAGCAGGGCCTTCAGGCCGACTACGTGATGCTCGGCGGCGGCCAGACCAAGAAGCTGAAGGAGCTGCCCCCGGGCGTCCGTCTCGGTGACAACTCGCACGCCATCCTGGGCGGGATCCGCCTCTGGGACACGACGGTCTCCGAGGCCACCAACCCGGCGACGACCAAGCCCCCTGCTTCCGCCAGCGGGAAGGCCGCTCCTTCGCGGGCCTGACCTCCGTGCCGTCCACGCGCCTCTACCTCGTCCGCCACGGAGCCACGCAGCTCACCGCGGAGGACCGCTTCGCGGGCGCGGTAGGCGTGGACCTTTCCGACGAGGGACGCTGGCAGGCCGGACGCCTGGCCGAGCGCCTGGCCCCCGAGAACATCCGCGCCGTCTACTGCAGCCCTCTCGGCCGCACGGTCGAGACCGCGGAGATCCTGGCCCGGCCGCATCGTCTCGACGTGAAGCGGCGCGACGGGCTGCGCGAGATCAGCCACGGCCGCTGGGAAGGGCTCACCCGCCAGGAAGTGGAGTCACGCTTCTCCGACGAGTACACGGCCTGGGAGGCCGACCCCTTCACCTTCGCGCCCCGCGACGGCGAGTCCGGCGTGGCCGTGCTCGCCCGTGCCCTGCCCGTCATCCGCGAGATCGTGGTGGCCCACGCCGGCGAAAGCGTGCTCGTCGTGTCCCACAAGGCAACCCTGCGCATCCTCGTGAGCAGCCTGCTCGGGTTCGACGCCCGCGGATACCGCGACCGGCTCGATCAGTCCCCCGCCTGCCTGAACGTCGTGGACTTCAAGGACCCGGTGCGGGCGCGGCTGATGCTGTTCAACGACACCTCGCACTACGCGCACAAGCCGCGGGAGGCGAACCAGAGCCTTTCGAAGTGGTGGGACGCGCCCGAGGCCACGAAGTCCTGACCGAGGCGGAGCCATGACGTTCGAGCCCTTCAAGCTCGAGCAATATTTCGCGCGCTGGGAGTTCAGCGCGCCGTACCTCCTCTGCTCGTCCGACCTCGAAGCGGTGTCGCTGCGCGAGCTCCTGGCCCTGGCCGACGAGGAGACCTCGCGCCTGTGGCAGGACCTGAGGCTCGGATACACCGAGACCCTCGGCCATCCCCTCCTGCGCCGGGAGATCGCGGGCCTCTACGACGGCGTGCGTGCGGAGGACGTGCTCGTCTTCAGCGGGGCCCAGGAGCCCATCTTCGTCGCCATGAACGTGCTGCTCGGCCGCGGCGATCACGCGATCGTCGTCACGCCGACGTACCAGTCGCTCTATTCCATCCCGCGCGGGCTGGGCGCGGACGTGACGCTGGTGACCCTGGACGCCGAGCACGGATGGGCCCTGGATCTCGACCTCGTGGCCGCCGCCATCACGCCGCGGACGCGCGTGATCGTGCTCAACGTTCCGAACAGCCCGACGGGCACGCTCGTTTCGCGCGAGGCCTTCGCCTCGCTCGTCGCCCTGGCGCGCGTGCGCGGGATCGTCCTGTTCTCGGACGAGGTCTACCGCGGGCTCGAATACGACGAGGCGGACCGGCTGCCCGCGGGCGTGGAGGCCTACGAGCGCGCGCTGAGCCTCGGCGTGATGTCGAAGGCGTTCGGCCTGGCCGGGCTGCGCATCGGGTGGATCGCGACGCGGGACGCGGACCGGTTCCGCCGGCTGGCCGAGCTCAAGCACTACACGACGATCTGCAGCAGCGGTCCCAGCGAGATCCTGGCCCTGATGGGTCTGCGCGCGCGCGCGAGCCTGCTCGCCCGCGGGCGCGAGATCATCCAGGGCAACCTCGTCCGCCTCGACCGCTTCTTCGCGGACTGGCGGGGGACGCTCGAGTGGACACGGCCGCGCGCGGGGACCATCGCGTTCCCGCGCTTCGTGGACGGCGCGTCGACCGACAGCCTCGCGTCCGAGCTCGTCGAGAAACACGGCGTCCTGATCCTGCCCGGATCCATCTTCGACCGGCCCGGTCCGCATTTCCGCATCGGATTCGGCCGCCGCAACCTGCCGGACGCGCTCGCCCGCTTCGAGGAATTCCTCGCCGCGCGCCGCCGTTCGGCCAGGCCCGCTGCTAGCCTTCTCTAGAGGAGGCCCTCATGGCCAGCAAGCGAGAATTGATCGAACCGACGCCCGGCGACAAGCGCTACGTCCGCCGCGACGCCGCAGGCAAGTTCAAGGAAGTCGACGACGTGGGCCGCTCGCTCAGCGCGGACCGGAAGCGCAAGGCGAAGACCACGGCCAAGCCCGGCCAGGGCGACCGCGGCGATCGCAAGAAGTAGACCTAGCGCGACGCCCACTTCCGCCACGCGAGCCCCACCGCGAGCAGGCCGATCGCGTAGAGGGCCGTGCGCGTGTCCCCCACGAAGGTGCCGGCCAGGAAAGCCACTGCGCCGGCCAGGACGATCCCCACGATCCACGGATAGCCCCCGGCCCGGAACGGCCGCTCCAGCCCCGGCTCGCGGCGGCGCAGCGCGATGAGGGCCAGGCACGACACCACGTAGTTCGCGGCCAGGAAGAACGAGACCACGGCCACGAGCTTCTGGAACGTGCCGCTGGCGATGAGGACGACGGCCACCGCCGCGGTGATCGCGGTGGCGATGAAGGGCGTGCCCCGCTCGCTCACGTCGCCGGCGCGACGCCAGAGGAGGCCGTCGCGGCCCATCGCGAACAGGATCCGCGTCCCGATCATCATGATGGCGTTGACGAGGGGCGGCAGCGAGACGAGGGAGAGCACCGTGATCACCTGCCCCCCACGTCCGCCAAAGATGACACGCGCCGCGTCCGCCGCGGGAAGGGTCGAGCGCGCCAGCTCGGGAACGGGCAGCACGGCCAGCAGCGCGACGTTGACGAGCAGGTAGATCACCAGGACGGACAGCACGCCACCGATCATCGACCGCGGGAGGTTGCGGCGCGGATCGCTGTCCTCCTCGGTGAAGTACAGCGCGCTCTGCCACCCTCCGAACGTGATGGCGACGGACTGGAGCGCGATCACGAGCCCCACCAGGCCGGCTCTCGGAACGTCCGCGGCGGGCACGGGCGCGGGGACCGGCGAGGACGCGGCGTGCGCGAAGCACATGGCGACGAGGGCCAGGAAGGCCAGGAACTTGATCGCGGTCGTCCATTCCTGGAAGCGGCTGCTCAGGCGCAGACCCGCCCACTGGAGCGCGGTGAAGGAAACGAGCACCGCGATCGCGACCAGCTTGATCGCGGGCGTGAGCGAGGGGACGAGGACGGCCGTGAACTCGCCCATCGCGATGGTGACGTAGCCGAGGATGGCGCAGTACGTGATCCAATCCGACCAGCCCACGGCGAACCCGACGGTGTCGCCGAACGCGCGGCGAGCGTAGACGTAGTAGCCGCCCGCCTGAGGGAGCATGGTGCCGAGCTCGGTCAGGCACACGGCGCCGAGCAGCGTGTACAGGCCCCCGACCAGCCACACCAGGACGATGCTCGTCGGCGAGGTGAGCTGGCCCGCCACGAGGCCGGGCGTCCGCAGGATGCCGATGCCGAGCGTGCTGCCGACGATGACGGCGAGCCCGAAGGCGACCCCGAGGATGCGCAGCAGGCCGCCGGGGGCGGCGGCGGGCGGACGTGGGTCGGCGGCGAGAGCCTGCGCCATCCCTACGGCTTCAGGGTGACCAGGATGGCCTCCACCGCCGGCCCCAGGTTGCGCGCGGAGTGGCTGGATCCTCGCCCCTCGAACTCCACGTCGCCGTGCTTCCAGCGGTTGACCTTCGTCTTGCCATCCGCGGTGTCCTCGATGGTGCCACCCGAGAGATGGACGAGCACGATATCGGACTCGTGGGTGTGGAAGCCTTCCTGGGCGCGGACGTCCATCCGCCCGCGGATCACCTTCACGCGGTCGTTCTCGAAGAGGGGCACGAAGCTCATGCCCGTGAAGACGGGCTTCGCCGCCGCCGGATCGGCCGCGGGTGGCTTCGGCGTGGGCGCGGACGCCGAGTCCTTGGGCTCGACGATGACGAACGTCCCCACCATGTTCGGCCCCGCGCCGTCCGGGACGCGCGACCAGTAGGCGTCACCGGCTTTGCGCTTGGCATCGTCTTCGATCGCCACGAAGACGGCGTCCGGGTGCCCGAACACGGCGGGGGCCGTGGTCACCTTCCACACGCGAACCCGCGCGTTCTCGAACACGACCGCGGGCGGCGGCCCGGCCAGGGCCGTCGAGGCGGCCAGGCACGCCGCGGCCACCAGTAGCTTCCGCACCGGATCCTCCAGGCTGGCTGTCTCTTTCGAGCGCGGCCATGTTATACCCGCGGGCGCGGCGCGACGCAGGCGCGGGCGAACCGAGGAGTGAGCGTGGAGTATCGGCGACTGGGATCGACGGGCCTGCGCATCTCCCGCCTCGGGCTGGGGTGCGGATGTTTCGGCGGGATCGGCTCGGCCTCTCCGTTCTACGGCAAGGGCGAGAGCGAGCCGGAGGCCTTCGCGCTGATGGACCGGGCCTGGGAGGCCGGCATCAACTTCTTCGACACGGCCGACGCCTACGGAGGCGGACGGAGCGAGACCTTCATCGGCCACTGGCTGAAGGAGAAGGGCTCGCACGTGCGCGACCAGATCCTCCTCAGCTCGAAGGTGTTCAATCCCATCGGCGAGGGGCCGAACGACCGCGGCCTCTCGCGGCGGCACATCCTCCGGCAGATCGATGCCAGCCTGACGCGCCTCGGCACCGATCGGCTCGACATGTACCTGATCCACGAGCCCGATCCGGAGACGCCCCTCGAGGAGACGCTGCGCGCCCTGGACGACCTCGTGCACATGGGCAAGGTGCTCTACATGGGCGCCAGCAACATCGAGGCCTGGCGGATGGCGCGTGCGCTCTGGATCAGCGACAAGAACGGCCTGGCCCGATTCGAGTGGGTCCAGAACTCCTACAGCCTTCTCGATCGTGCGCCCGAGGCCGAGGTCTTCCCGCTCTGCGCGGACCAGGGGCTCGGCTTCACCGCGTTCGGTCCGCTCGCGGGCGGGTGGCTGACCGGGAAGTACCAGCCCGGCCAGCCGTATCCCGCGGGCTCGCGGATGACGTTGCGGCCGGAGCCCTACGCGCAATACGCGAACGAGCGCACGTTCCAGGGGCTGGCCGCGCTGTCCGAAGAGGCGCGCGCGAGAGGCGTCGAGATGGGCGCGCTCGCCCTCGCCTGGGTGCTTCATCACCCGCGGATGACGGCGGCCATCATCGGGCCGCGGCGTCTCGCGCATCTGGACTCGGCGCTGGCCGCGCTCGACGTGACGCTGTCGGCGGCAGATGCGACTCGGCTCGAACGCCTGCTGCGATCCTGAGGTCCCTCGAACGCGTACCATGACGGGATGAACCGACACGCCGGACCGCCCTCCGCCGGACCGGTCGTCCCAGAGCCTTCGTACGCCGAGCGTGCGCGCACCCTGGCCCACCTGGGCCGCACCGGAACTCTCGCCACGTTGTCGCGCAAGCATCCTGGGCATCCGTTCGCGTCCGTGATGCCCTATGCCCTGGACGAGCGCGGACGCCCCCTCATGCTCATCAGCTCGATGGCGATGCACACCCAGAACCTGATGGCGGATGGCCGGGCCAGCCTGCTCGTGGCGCAACCGACCGCCGGCGATCCCCTCGCCGCCGCCCGCCTGACCCTCATCGGCGAGGCGCGAACGGTCGCGAAGGCCGAGGTGGAAGGGGCACGGTCCGCCTACCTCGCGCGGCACGCGAACGCGAGCTATTGGGTGGACTTCGAGGATTTCGGTTTCTGGCGCCTCGAGCCTGTCGATCTGTATTTCGTCGGGGGCTTCGGGGCCATGGACTGGGTCTCCGCGGCGGACTACACGACCGCGGGCCCGGATCCTCTCGCCGATGTTTCGGAATCGATCCTGGAGCACATGAACGCCGACCACGCCGCCGCGCTGCTCGCCTATCTCCGCGCGCGCGGAAGCGAGCCGGCGGGTGGCGATCCGCCGGACGAAGCCACGATGGTGGCGGTCGACCGTCTCGGCTTCAAGGTGCGCCTCCGGACGGGCGAGCGCGTCCACGGCGCGCGCATCCCCTTCCCCCGCGAGGTCACCACGGCGGAACAGTGCCGGGCGGCCTTCATCGAGATGTTTCGCGGCGCGCGTTGATTCGCGGCCTGACCGAAAGCAGCTCCGTCAGCGCGGACAGGCGCCGAAGTGGGTCGGTCCCCTTTCGAGCAGCAACGAGCCGGACAGCACCTCCGCGGCCACGCCGCGCCCGGCGACGAAACCGGCCTGGTTGCTGAACTCGAAGTGGATGCCGCCGCCCACGCGCGAGCGTCCCGCCTCCGCCGCCGCCGTCGAGAAGCTGTCGTAGTGGCGAGTCGGCCCGCCCGGCACGACGGTGAGGTCGAAGGGGATCGCGTCGTTGCAGAAGAAACCGGCCAGGACGGCCGCGGCCGCCGCGCTGAACGAGCTGTGACCGGACCAGTGCTCGGGTGACCCCCCGACGGTGCCGGCGCGCGCCGACCAGGCAGGATCACCCTCCGTGCTGGGGTTGGGGTCGAGGTCGCCTTCCCGGATGGCCGTGGTCGGCCGCCAGAAGCGCACGTTGAACTTCGTCAGGTACGTCGGAGCGACCGTGTCCGCCATCGCCATGCTGGCGAGGGCGAAGAGGCGTGCCGTGTCCGCGAGGTCCAGCGATTGGCTCGCCGATACGACCCGCGCGACCTCGATCCACGCGCCCGGCGGCTGGCTCGTGCCCGCGCCGAGAGCCCAATACTGATACGTCGCGAGCTTCGCGGCATCCGGGATCGCGGCGTTGCCGACGATCTTCACCTCCGCATACGCGCCCGCGTAGTCGGTGCTGTCCATGGCGGGCGGGCCCGGGCTGACGTACACGGCGGCGTCCTTGATCGCGAACGGCTTCAGGTTCCGGAACTGCACTCCCGACCAGGCCGCGCGGAAGACGCCGACGCCCGAGCCCGCCGGCTGTGTCTCGTTCGGGCTCGAGCCATCGTCCGCGCGCGCCTCGAGCACCGCCGCGCCGACGTCCTCGCCCCACTGGCGGCCCGCCTGAACACGCGAATCCGGTCCGAGCGCGGCGAGGTCCGTCGCCAGGCGCGCGTCGAAGGCGGCCGCCCGTGCCGGGTACAGGCCCACGAGCACGGCGTGCGCGGCGGCGGCGGCGGCGGCCACCGGATGGCCGAACGCGGGGGCTCCCTGCGGCGGCACCAGGGCGTGGTCACGGTCGTTGGAGCCGCGGCGGGACAGGATCCCGTTCACGGCGTCGTACATGGCGACATCGACCATCGCGTAGACCCGCGCGGCCTGCGCGTCGATCGCGCTCTCGGCGCGCACGGTGTCCTGCGCGATCCCGTTCCAGGTCCGGACGACGTCGCCGGAAAGGCCTGGTCGCGGGTCATGGTCGTGATCCGCCCTCACCGGCAAGGCGGAGAAGGTGGTGCCGAGGATGGCAATGGAAGCGACGAGGGCGGCGTGAAAACGTGGCGTCACGGCAGGCCTCCTTTCTGGAGAGCAAGGGCACAAGGCGCGAACAGTATGCGCCGGCGCGGATCCACGACATCCGTGGATCCACCATGGCTCGACCGTAGACGCGCGGGGCCCGCGCACCAAAATAGCGATGCTCGCTATCGGCGAGTCCGATGGGTATCGGGCGAGATCCATGGATCCACCCATTCATTGCGGATTCCTGGTCTGAACGGGGCCAAACTTTCTTGGGACTCCGCGCTCGGACCGAACTCAGCGCGCGTCGACGAACCCGAAGAACAGGTTCAGAGCCAGGGCCAGGATCACGGTGTTGTACACGAACGAGAGCAACGCGTGGCCGAGCACGGCACGGCGGATCTGCGGGCTCGAAATCGCGACGTCGGAGACCTGGAAGCACATACCGATCGTGTAGGCGAAGTACGCAAAGTCGAAGTCGTCCGGCTTGCGGTCCCCGGCAAACGCGAGCCCGCCCTCGCCCTCCTTGTCGTCCCGGTAGTAGAGGTGGGCGTAGCGGAGCGTGTACGAGGTGTGGGTGAGGGCCCAGGCCACGATCACGGACACGAGGCAGAGGGGAAGCAGCCACGGTTCGCGAGGCGCCTCCCGGTGCAGGTTCCTCAGCACGGACGCGCTGGCGAAGAAGCTGAAGCCGCTCGCGATCAACACGAGGACCCAGGTCGCGGTGCGGCCGGGATCGGCGGAGGCGGAGCGGCAGCGCGTCTCCAGCGGGTCCTTGGTGAGGACGGTGAACCAGATGAACAGGAGGAGGGCGAAAGCGCCGGCATCCCAGCCGAGGAGGAGGCGGAACTGCCAGGCATGCCGGTGCGCGAGGAGCGCGCCGACGACACCGACCACGAGTCCGACGACCAGGCGCAAACTGGCGCGGCGGGGATCGAGGCGACCGTAGAAGCGCTCCGCGGCGGCCAACGCTTGCATCGGGTTCGGCTCCGCCATCGGTTGCACGATAACATCCAGGCCTTACGGATTGAACAAGCCACCCTTTTGACCATGCACGACCTGCTGCTGGACGTTCGCCATGCGCTGCGCGGGTTTCGGAGGACGCCCGCGTTCACGCTGGTGGCCGTCATCTCCCTGGCCCTGGCCATCGGGGCCAACGGCTTCGTGTTCGCGGTGCTCAACACGGCCGCGCTGCGCCCCTTCGAGGTGAGTGAGCCGCAGAGCCTGTATCAGATCCGGTACGGGCCGCAGATGACTGGGAGCAACCTGACGACGTCTTATCCCGCCTTCCAGGATCTCCGCCGGCGCAACACCAGCTTCAGCGACATGATCGGCGTCTGGCAGTACTCGGAAGCGAGGCTCGGCGGGCGTGACGCCGGGCCGAGGGTCACCGGCGTCGCCGTGTCTTGTAATTACTTCGACGTGCTGGGGGTGCAGCCCCAGATCGGAAGGCTCTTCCACGCGGCGGACGAGCGTGGCCTCGATTCGGCGCCGTACGTCGTCTTGAGCGACGCCCTCTGGCGGCGCGTGTTCGGCGGCGATCCGAGCGTCGTCGGGACGACGTTGAGGCTCAGTGAGCAGCCGTTCACGGTGATCGGGGTGGCCGCGGCGTCGTTCCACGGAACGGAGCGCCTCTCGTGGCCGGACTACTGGATCCCCATCGTCAACAACCTCGGGGGGACGGAGTACCTGCGGAAGCGGGACGGGCGCGCAGTCCTGATGATCGGCCGGCTCAAGCCGGGCGTGACGCCGCAGCAGGCGACGGCCGACCTCAGCGCGATCACGGTGCAGCTCGCGAAGGAGTACCCGAAGACGGACAAGGGCGTGTCGGTGCGCCTGATCCGCCCGGGCCTGATGGGAGACGCCGGTGAGGGCATCCGCCGATTCCTCTCCAGCGTGAATCTCCTGTCGCTCCTGCTGCTGGGCGCGGTCTGCGTGAACCTGGCCAGCGCCTTTTCCGCGCGCGCGGCGGATCGCAGCCGGGAGCTGGCGATTCGCGTGGCCCTCGGGTCGAGCCGACTGCGGCTGGTCCGGCAACTGCTGACGGAGGCGCTTGTCGTCACGCTCATCGGGGGCGCCACGGGATTGACGTGCGCGCGCGTGCTGCTGGCCGCACTGAACCGCTGGCCGGCATCGTTGGGCTGGCCTGGCATGCGGCGTTTGGACCTGGACCTGGATCCGCGCGTGTACCTCGCGGGCCTGACCCTGACCGTGGCCAGCGCGCTGCTGATCGGGCTGGTCCCGGCACGGCAGGCGTGGACGGGCGGTCCGATGCAGATGATCAAGAACGGCCTGGCCGACCCGACGCGCCGGCGGTTTTCTCTTCGCGACGGGCTGCTCGTCGCGCAGATCGCCATGTGCGCGCTCGTGGTGACGGCCTCGTTCGTGGCCGTGCGCGGCATGAGGCTGGCTGTGGATGGATCCTCCGCCGGCATCCGACCGCAGGGAGTGATGCTGGCCTCGGTCGACCTCGGCACTCTGGAGGGAGATCGCGCGCTCGAGAAGCAGAAGGAAATGATCGAGGCGGTGCGGAGCCTTCCCGGAGTGACGGCGGTGGGAGCGGTGCGCGAGACGCCGATGAGCTGGCCGAGGCGTGTGACTCACGTCTACCGCCCGGGTACGACGGAGCTCACGCCGGAGAACTCGGCGCTGACCACCCACGTATACCCGATGTCGTCGGAGTACCTGAAGGCCGCGGGCACGCGGCTCCTCGAGGGGCGGGACGTTTCCTGGGAGGACCGGAAGGAGACGCCGCCGGTGGCGATCGTGAACGAGACCTTCGCGCGGACGATGTGGGGCGACACCCGGGCGATCGGGCAGCGCTTCGTCCTATCGGAGCGCTCGACGGAGGTCGTGGGCGTGGTCGAGGACGGCAAGTACTACAACCTGATGGAGTCGCCGGCGGCGGCGGTCTTCGTGCCGCTCGCGCAGAACACGGGCGGCGCGGTCCTCGTCGTGCGATCTTCGCTGGCAACGACGGAGATCGCCGCGGCCCTGCTCCACACGCTGGGCGCCGTCCAGCCGGACGCAAAGGTCACGCTTCGCACGTGGCCCGAGGCGCTGGAGCCAGTGCTCTACCCGGCCCGGGCGGCGGCGTTCGCGCTGGGCGTCATGGGACTCTTCGCCGTGATGCTGGCGATTACCGGCATCTTCGGCACCGCCGCCCACAGCGTGAGCCGCCGCGTGAGGGAGCTGGGTATCCGCATGGCCCTGGGCGCGCGCCAGGCCCAAGTCGTGTCCGCGGCGGTCGGGCGACCCACGGCCCTGCTCGGGTTTGGATCGGCTCTTGGCCTCCTGGCGGGAGTCTTGGCGCACCGCCTGCTGGAACGGATCGTCTATCAGGCGGATCCGGGTGATCCGGCGGTGTTGATCGGCGCCGTGCTGACGATGGCGCTGATCGGCATCTGCGGGGCCGCCATTCCCGCCCTGCGCGCCCTTGCCGTCGATCCCTCGAAACTCATGCGGGACGAGTAGCTCTCAGTCCTGATCGGCGAGCTGGGCGTCTTCAGGAATGGACGCGACACGAGGGCCGACGCAGCGCGGGCTGCCCTCCGTGCTCGTAGAGCCAGATCTCCCAAGGCCCCCTGGACTGGAGCAGCGGATTGCGCGCGAAGCAGGCGACCGGTGTCCACTCCTGGGGCGCGGTGGGATCCGGCGACGTCGAATAGACGCGGCGCCCCTCCGCCTCTCGCGCCGCGACCTCGGCCGGCATCTCCGACAGGCTCACCAGTGCGTGCGGGAACTCCGGCGCGTACTGTTCCACGATCAGGCTGACGACCGGGACCTGGTCCGTGATCACCACCGCCGAGCGGTCGGAGCGCGCGTGCTGCGCGAGGTAGCGCACCCACTGCACACCCGGAAGCGGCGTGCTCCGGTGCTCCCAGGCCAGGGGAACGACGACGGCAGCCAGCGCGGAAGCCATCGCCGCCGTGGAACCCAGCGCCATGCTCCGCCCCGCCGGTGTTCCCAGACCGCCCAGCAGGCAGAGCCCGGCGACGAGAGGGAAGGCGTAACGGGCGAAGGCGACGTCGTTGAAGAGCAGGATCATCGTCAGGTACGGGAGGGCCCAGAGCGCCAGCATGGCTCGCGCCACGGCACAGGTACGCAGCCGGCGTAACCCGGAGACGATGAGGACGGCCCAACCCAGCGTGACCACCATGCGCGTGAGCGGCAGCCCCGGCCACCATCCGCCGAGGCCGTCGACGAGGATCACGCGCGCGAGGCTCGCCGGCCGCGCGAACCAGTTGCCATGCGCAATCACGCGCTCGGTCCAATTGCCGTAATGGGCGGCGAGGCGGAGGTGAGCCATCTCGAAGAAGGCCCCTCCGTCCGTCCAGAGCTGCCATCCCAACCAGCCCGCCACCGGGACCATCGTCGCCACCGCGCACGCGACGAGCGTCCGTCGCGTGCGCCGGCGCTCGCCCGGCGCCTTAGCCTGCGCTCGCACGGCATGGACGACAGGCAGGAGCAAGCTGCCGTACGGCAGCCGGACGCCCAGAAGCACTCCAGCCAGGGCGCCGGCGGCCAGCAGCGGGCGAGGCTTCGGCGAGGGGCTCGCCGCGACGCGCGAGCAGAGCCAAAGCACGATCAGGGCCATCAGCAGTCCGAGGGGGTCGCTCCCGATCTCGGTTCCCACGAGCCAGGACATGGGAGAGAGCATCCACAGGAGACCCGCCATCACCGCAGACCGTCCGGCGTCACCGGAAGGGCTGCCCGCAGAGAGCCGCCAATCCCGGACGAGAGCCATCAGGGGCCATACGCTCAGACTCGAAGCCAGGATCGAGATGAGACGCAGCGAGGCCTCCGCATCGCCGCGCAGGAGCTGGATCAGGTGGCCGACGGCCATGTACACGGGATAACCCGGCCAATGCG
>Ga0207648_10004343_pt1 | contig 14588 bp, 11 predicted proteins | sample KBSMisM32_FD_184310 | JGI IMG/M metagenome (GOLD analysis project Ga0207648, IMG submission 184310) | Miscanthus rhizosphere microbial communities from Kellogg Biological Station, Michigan, USA - KBS Miscanthus M3-2 (SPAdes) (version 2) | ecosystem: Host-associated > Plants > Roots >...
AAGATCGCCCCGATCGGCGTCATCGGCAACACCTGCCACAGGCGCTGGCCGGCCGCGACGAGCCAGTCGACGAAGTGGTAGGCGTCGGGCCCGAAATCGCCGATGCCGTGCGGGCCCGGCAGCGAGGTGATGTGCAGCAGCACGCCGGCACTGCGTTGGTTCAGGATCATCGTGGCGCGATTGTGCGGCGTGGCCGAGCTAACGCGTCAACCCGCGTCGCAGGCCGTAACTGAGGCTGTCGACCAGGCCGACCAGCAGCAGCATGCCGATCAGCACGGTGGCGGTCTTGCCCATGTGGAACAGGCCCATGTGGAACGCCAGCAGCTGGCCCAGCCCGCCGGCGCCGACGACGCCGAGCACCGCGGCGGCGCGGATGTTGTTCTCCCAGCGGTACAGCGTGTAGCTCAGCAGCTGCGGCAGCACCTGCGGCAAGGTCGCGTAGCAGAACACGCGCAGCGCGCCGACGCCCTGCGCCCGCAACGCCGCGGCCGGCCCGCCCGGGGCGTTCTCGATCGCCTCGGCGAACAGCCGGCCGAGCACGCCGGTGGTGTGCGCTGCGAGCGCCAAGGTGCCGGCGAACGGGCCGAGCCCGGCGGCGATCAGCAGCAGCCCGGCCCAGACCAGCTCGGGCACCGAGCGCAGCGCATTCAGCAGCAGCCGCGTCGGCGTGCGCCCATGGGCCCGGTCGGCGGCGTGCATCCGGCTCGCCGGCAGCGCCAGCAGCACGCCGGCGAGTGCCGCGAGCGCGGTGCCGAGCGCCGACATCGCGAAGGTCTCCCAGGTGGCGGTGACGACCTTGCGCAGGAAGGCTGGTTGCGTGTCGGGCGGGATGAACTCGCCAATGAATCGCGCCATGCTGCGCGCCGCCTCAAGCGACAGGAACTGGGCCCACTGCAGGTCGAGGGTCCAGAAGCTCGCGACCACCAGCACCACCGCGCCGACGCTGACCCAGCAGGCGGTGCAGCGCGCGTCGAACAGCGGCGGCGGCAACCGGTAGGGCGGGTTCGCGGCGTCGCGGCGGGTCATCCGAGCACCTTGCGCAGCCAGGCGCTGGCGTGGTCGGCGAGCGCGACCAGCGCGAAGAACACGATCAGCATCGTCAGCACCTCGCCGCCGTTGAGCATCTTCATCGAGCCGTCGAGCTGCTGCCCGAGGCCGCCGGCGCCGACGAAGCCGAGCACCACCGACGAACGGATCGCGCATTCCCAGCGGTACACGGTGTACGAGGTCAGCTCGGCGGCGTTCTGCGGCAGCAGCCCGAAGCAGAAGGCCTGCAGCCGGCTCGCGCCGTTGCGCAGCAGCGTCTGCGCGGCGTGGGTGTCGCCGCTCTCGAGGATCTCGCCGTAGACCTTGCCGAGCATGCCGCCGTAGGTCAGCGCGATCGCCAGCACGCCGGCGGTCGGGCCGAGGCCGACGACGCGCACGAACACCAGCGCCCAGACCAGCTCGGGCACGCTGCGCAGCAGGATCATCAGCGCCCGCAGCGCCTGGCGCAGCCAGAACGGGCCGCGGGCCATGCGCCCGCTCAGCGCCGACACCGACAGCACGCGCGTCGACAGCAGCGTGAGCGGCAGCGCGAGCAGCAGCGCCAGGCTCATGCCGGCGGTCGCGATCGCGACGGTGCGCCAGGTTTCGCGCGCGACCAGCGCGAGAAAATCGCTGCCGAGCGCCGGCGGCAGAAAGCTGCGCAGAAAACGGGCGCTGACCTCGAGGCTTCGCGCCTCGAACAGGCCTCCCGGCCGGAACTCGGTCGCGACCAGCAGCGGCCACAGCAGCACGAGCGCGGCCGCGCTCCAGAACACGCGGCCGGCCCACGCCGGGTCGCGCGCCGGCGGGGCATTGCGCCGGGCGCCCGCACTCACTGGAGCACCTTCGTGCTTCGCACGCCGGTATGCGCCCGGGGTCCACGAAGTGGGCCCCTTCGTGGCCCTTGGCGGCCCGGCGCGCTCATCGGCAATGCATCGCGACCGGCGCCGCCGCGTCGGGCGGCGCGACGCCGGGCGCGCCGGCATCGAGCTCGTCTTCGTGGCGCGCATAGAGCTGCTCGAGCCGCGCGCGCGTGACCTGCGCGGTCGGCAGGTCGAAGAACAGCTGCCCGTCGCGCAGGCCGACGATGCGCGGGAAATGCGCCAGCGCCACTTCGACCTGGTGCAAGGTGACGACAAGCGTGATGCCGCGTTCGCGCGCCACGTCGGTCAGCGTCGCCAGGGCCTGGCCGGCGCGCGTCGGGTCGAGCGACGACAGCGGCTCGTCGACCAGCCACAGGTCGGCCGGCGCGAGCAGCGCACGCGCCAGCCCGACACGCTGGCGCTCGCCGCCCGAGAGGCGGTCGACGCGCTCGAACAGCTTGTCGTCGAGGTCGAAGCGGGCGAGCGCGGCATGGGCGGCCGGAATGTCGCTCGGATAGAACAGCGAGCGCAGGCTCGCCAACAGCCCCATTGCGGGCAGGCGGCCGGCCAGCACCGCGGTGACGACGCGCTGGCGCGGCGGCAGCGGCGGCACCTGCGGCGCCAGGAACAGGCGGCCGCGCAGGCGCTGCAGCTGGCGCGTCGTCAGCTGCCAGGGCGCCTGATCGCCGAGCCGGACCACGCCGGCGGCCGGCGGCAGCGCGCAAGCGAGCAGCTGCAGCAAGGTCGTCTTGCCGGCACCCGACGCGCCGATCACCGCGACCTGCTCGCCCGCGTCGACCTGCAGGTCGAGCGGCCGCAGCGCCGGCGCGGTGCCAGCCCGGGCGGCGGGATGGCGGGCGGCGACGCCCTGCAGCTGCAGCTTCACGCGCCCATCCGCGGATTGGTCAGAGCAGGCCGGCGCTGCGTGCCGCGGCCTCGACGCTCTTGTAGTTCTCGGCCTTGGTCGGCACGAAGCGCGTCGCGCGCTGCAGTTCCAGGACCTCCTTGCCCACCGGATCGTCGCGGCGCAGTGCCAGCAGCGCCTGCGTCAGCTTCTCGCGCAGCGCCGCAGGCATGTCGGCATGCACGGTCCAGTTGTAGTCGACATACGGTGGCGTGGTGTAGAACACGCTGACCTTGCTGGTGTCGACCCGCTTCTCGGCGACGAACTTGTCCCACACCGAGATGTTCAGGGCGCCGGCCTGCACCTTGCCGCCGGCGACCGCGGCGATCGTCGCGTCGTGCGCGCCGCTGTAGGCGACGCGCCGGAAGTCCTTGTCGGGGTCGATGCCGGCCTGCAGCAGGAAGCTGCGCGGCATCAGGTGGCCCGAGGTCGAGCTCTGCGAGCCAAAGCTCACATCCTTGCCCTTCAGGTCGGCGAGCTGCCGAATGGCCGGATCGGCGGTGATGAACACCGAGCGGAACTGGGTGTCCTCTTCGCGCTGCACGATCGGGATCGCCTTGCCGCCCGAGCGGATCTGCGCCTGTACGAAGGTGAAGCCACCGAACCAGGCGAGGTCGATCTTGCGGTTGACCAGCGTCTCGACCGCCGCGGCGTAGTCGGTGACCGGCGTGAACTCGACCGGCATGCCCAGGCGCGACTCGAGGTACTTGACCAGCGGCGCGGCCTTGCGCGCCAGCTCGGTCGGCGACTCGTCCGGGATCGCGGTGATGCGCAGCACCTGCTGCGCCGGCGCCAGCGCGGCGAACGCGAGCAGCGCGGCGCCGAGCGCGGCCTTCAGCCAATGCAAGGGGGATCGGGTCGAATGGATGGACATGGCGGGACGCTTCGGGTGGGGTTGCAGGGAACGACGGCGCTGGCGCGGCCGAAACTCGGGACTCTAGCGGCAACGGCCGCGCCGACCGCAGCCGTCATGGCCGGCAACTCCGGAAGCCGGCCGGCACGTCGTTGCGGTCGGCCTTGAAGAAATTGCGATAGCGCGGGTGACGCATTCGCGGCTGCGTCATGAACGAGGCGCCGCGCAGCACCCTGCGGTCACCGAACCAGGGCGCCGAATAGTCGCGGTACGGGTGCGGCGCAAAGCCGGGGTACGGGGCAAACGCAGTCGCTGTCCATTCCCAGACAGCGCCCCAGGCGAACGCATCGGGGCGCATCAGTGCGGCGCGCTCCCATTCGGCTTCGGTCGGCAGGCGCCGCCCGGCCCAGCAGCACCAGGCCGCGGCCTCGTGGGCCGTCAGGTGGCAGGCCGGCAGCGCCGGGTCGAGCGCTGCCCAACGGCCGTTGCGCCACTGCTGCCACCGCGCCGCTTCGCCGGCGCCACGGCGGAGATAGCGCGGCGCCGTGGCGGGCTCGGCGGCGAGCCAGGCGCGGCCCGCGGCGTCCCACCACTGGGGCTGCGCATAGCCGCCGGCCTCGACGAACGGCAGGTAGTCGGCCCAGCGCAGCACCCGGCTGTCGATCTGCGTCGCCGGCAGCGCGACGCTGTGCGCCGCGAGCTCGTTGTCGAATGCGAAACCGGCCGGCCCGCTGCCCAGACGCCAGGCACCGGGGTCGAACGCGAGCGAGGCGCAGGCCTCGGGCAAGGCCACGGCTCGCCAACGCGGGTCGTCCAACGGCAAGCCCAGCGCCTGCGCCATGTAGAGCGCGGCCTCGTGGTGCATGTCTTCGTGCAGCAGCGCGAGGCGGAAGAAGTACAGGGCCTCGTCCGCGTCGTCGCTGTCGCCCAGCAGCGCCAGGGTGGTGTCGAGCTGGCGCGCGAGGTCGGCACGGGTGGCGTCGGCGTCTGGCAGCGGCAGCGACCAGCGCGTCGCATGCGGCACCGTGCTCGAGTCGTACAGCGCATCGGCCGTGTCGCGCACGCCACGGCTGCGCGGTGCGGCCGGATCGGCGCGTGCGCCCACCGCGCGCTGCGGGTTGCGCGCAATCCAGAACTCCTGGAACCAGCCGATGTGCCCCAGTTCCCACAGCGGCGGGTTCAGCGTCTCACGTGGCGGCACGCGCAGATGCGGCAGCGCACGCTCGATCGCCGCAAAGCGCGCCAGGGTGTCGCGCCGGCTCGCCTGCAACGCCTCGGCCAGCACCGCCGGGCCGGCGTGGCGTATCGCGACCCCCGTATCCGCGGAGGGCACGTCGTCGATGCGGGGGGCTAAGCTTGGGATGTGCATCGCTCGGACATCGTGATAGTGACGCCAGCACTGGCCGATGCCAACAACGGCAACTGGCAGACGGCGCAACGCTGGTCGACCATGTTGACGGGAGCTTACCGCGTGCACCTGGCGTCGGGCTGGGAGCAGGGGGGCGAAGCCCTGATGATCGCGCTGCACGCGCGCCGCTCGGCCGCCTCGATCGCGGCGTGGCGGGCCACCGGCCGGCCTTGCGTCCTGGTGCTGACCGGCACCGACCTCTACCGCGACATTGCCGGCGACGCCGACGCGCAAGCATCGATTCGCAGCGCCGACCGCCTCGTCGTGCTCAACGAGCTCGGCCTGCGGCAACTGCCGCCGCGGCTGCGCGCCAAGGCCAGCGTGGTGCTGCAGTCGAGCCGTGCCCGGCGGCCGCTCGCGAAGCCGGCCGGGCACCTGCGCGCGCTGATGGTCGGGCACCTGCGCGAGGAGAAGGCGCCGGCCACCTACTTCGAGGCCGCGCGCCTGCTCGCCGACCGCGCCGACATCCTGCTCGACCACATCGGTGCGGCATTGACGCCGGCGTTCGAAGCGCAGGCGCAGGCGCTGATGGCCGACTGCCCGCATTACCACTGGCTCGGCCCGCTGCCGCACGGGACGACGCTGCGCCACATCCAGGCGGCGCACGTGCTCGTCCACACCAGCCGCATCGAAGGCGGCCCGCATGTCGTGATCGAGGCGGTGCGCAGCGGCACACCGGTGCTGGCGTCGCGCATCGACGGCCACGTCGGCCTGCTCGGCCCGGCCTATGGCGGCTATTTCCCGGTCGGCGACGCCGCGGCGCTGGCGACCCTGCTGCGGCGCAGCCGCGACGAGCCCGCTATGCTGGGCGGCTTGCAGGCCGCGTGCGCCGAACGCGGCGCCCTGTTCGATCCGGCGCACGAACGCGAGGCGCTGCGTGCGCTGGTGGGCGACCTGCTGTCCCGACCGCCGCCCCCAGGAGCCCGACGATGAATGCCGCCACGACCCCCGCTCTGACCACCAATGAACCCCGCCTGACCTCGCTTTCGCACGGCGGCGGTTGCGGCTGCAAGATCGCGCCCGGCGTGCTGTCGGAGATCCTGAAGGGCACCGCCGCGATGCCGCTGCCGAAGGAACTGCTGGTCGGCATCGAGACCGCCGACGACGCCGCGGTGTACCAGCTCAACGACGAGCAGGCGCTGATCGCGACCACCGATTTCTTCATGCCGATCGTCGACGACCCGCACGACTTCGGCCGCATCGCCGCGACCAACGCGATCAGCGACGTGTATGCGATGGGCGGCCGGCCGATCCTCGCGCTCGCGCTCGTGGGCATGCCGATCGACGTCCTGTCGACACAGACAATCGGCCGCATCCTCGAGGGCGGCGCCTCGGTGTGCCGCGCCGCGGGCATCCCGATCGCCGGCGGCCACACGATCGATTCGGTCGAGGCGATCTACGGGTTGGTCGCGCTCGGGCTGGTGCATCCGAAGCAGGTCAAGCGCAACGCCGACGCGCAGCCCGGCGACCTGCTGGTGCTGGGCAAGCCGCTCGGCGTCGGCGTGCTCTCGGCAGCCCTGAAGAAGGGCGAGCTCGACGCCGCCGGCTACGCCCAAATGATCGCGACGACGACGCAGCTCAACACCCCCGGGCCCGACCTGGCCGCGCTGCCCGGCGTGCATGGCCTCACCGACGTCACCGGTTTCGGCCTCGCCGGGCACGCGCTCGAGATGGCGCGCGGCGCGCGCTGCGAAGTGCAACTCGACTGGGCCGCGGTGCCGCTGCTGCCCGGCGCGACCGCGCTCGCGGCGCAGGGCTTCGTGACCGGCGCGTCGGGCCGCAACTGGGCCGGGTACGGCGCCGACGTGGCACTGCCGGCCGGCTTCGCCGCGGTCGACCAGGCGCTGCTCACCGACCCGCAGACGAGCGGCGGGCTGCTGGTGGCCTGCGCACCGGCGGCGCTCGACGCGGTGCTCGCGATCTTCCAGCGCCATGGCTTCGCGCAGGCCGCGGTGGTGGGCCAGATCACGGCGGCGAGCGGGGCGCCCCGGTTGGTCGTGCGCTGATTGCCGCACGCACCCGGTCGGCGTGTCACAACGTCGGCAGGCGCGTGAAGGCGCCGAAGCGGGCGAACGGCGGCTCGACCGGTTTCACCTCGAGTTCGTCGACCAGCGCGGACGGCACGTCCTCGCGCATCCGCTCGCACATGGTCGCGAGAAGCGCCGGCGGCCCCTGCAGCAGCGCCTCGACCGAATCGTCCATGCGATTGCGCACCCAGCCGGTGACCCCGAGCGCACGCGCATGCGCCACGCAGGCGTCGCGATAGCCGACGCCCTGGACGCGGCCGCGTGCACGCACCAGCCAGCTTTCGAGTGGCTGCGCATCGATGTCTAGGGATGCCATACCGATCTCTCCGTAAGGGACAGGACGGTATCAGACCCATCGGAACGAAGACGACGGACAAGCGTTGCCGGAAGGCGAAAGGTCCTAGCACCAACAAGCATTTGACGACCGGTTGCGCTCGCAGTCGAATCTCGGTTTCAGGGTGGCTCTTGGCCCAGAAGTCGAAGGAGGTGTGGCATGGCTTCTCGCGCTTTGGAGACTGATTACCTGGTGGTCGGCAGCGGCGCTGCCGGTATGGCGTTCACCGACTCGCTCATCACCGAAACCGACGCCCGGATCGTGATGGTCGACCGCCGCTCGGCACCCGGCGGACATTGGAACGACGCCTACCCTTTCGTTCGCCTTCATCAGCCGTCGCTCTACTACGGCGTGAACTCGACACCGCTCGGCAGCGACGCCATCGAGCTGCGCGGGCCCGAGGCGGGCCAGTACGAGCGAACGAGGGGCTCCGAGATCCGCGCGTACTACGCGCGCGTCATGGACAAGCGGTTGATCGCCTCCGGGCGCGTCCGCTTCTTCCCGAATTGCGAATACCTCGGCAAGCACCGCTTCGTCTCGCGCCTGTCGGGCTCTGCGTTCGATGTCAACGTGCGCAGAAAGCTGGTCGACGCGAACTATCTCGCGCCATCGATTCCCGCGCTCACGCCCGCACCATTCGGCGTTGGCGAGGGCGTGTCCGCGATCCCGGTCAACCGGCTCGTCGATGTCGTGGACAAGCCCGATCGCTATGTCATCGTCGGTGCCGGCAAGACCGCACTCGACGCCTGCGTCTGGCTCCTCAGGAACGGCGTCGACCCGGGCGACATCCAATGGGTGAAGCCACGTGAAGCGTGGCTGCAGAACCGCAGCTACACGCAGCCCGGCGAGCTTGTCGGCAGCTTGCTCGAAGGCATCTCGTTGCAGATGGAAGCGGCCGCCCAGGCGACCTCGATGGACGATCTCGTCGACCGGCTCGAAGCGGCTGCACAGATGCGACGAGTCGACCTCGGCGTGCGACCGACGATGTACAAGGGCGCGACGATCGGCGACTGGGAGATCGAGCTGCTCCGGCGCATCGAGGATGTCGTCCGCCTCGGCCATGTGCGCGGCATCGAGCGCGACCGCATCGTGCTGGAGCGGGGCAGCGTCGCGACCAGCCCTCGGCATCTGCACGTCCACTGCGCGGCGCAGGGCGTGCGGTACCCGCCGGCGTTGCCGATCTTCGCGGCCGACCGCATCACGTTGCAGCCGGTGCGCAGTGGTCTCATCCCCTTCAACGCGGCGCTCGTCGGCTTCGTAGAGGCGCACCGCGACGACGACGCGGAGAAGAATCGTCTGTGCCCGACCAACCCGTTTGCGAACACGCCGCTCGACTGGGCTCGCGGAACGCTGATCCAGATGGGCGCCGATCGCGCCTGGTCGAAGGAGCCCGACCTGCAGGCGTGGCTGGAACGTTCGCGACTGAACCCGATGCGGGGACTGCGCGCTCATGCTGGAGAAGAACGGGTGCAGCGGGCCTCACAGAGATTCGCTGCCAACGTCGGGGCCGGGCTCAAGCGGCTCGCTGTGATCGTTGGGGAGGCTACGGCATAGGCAGGTCGAAAGACAGCGCAGGGCGCCAGAGGGAAGTAGGCGAGTCGCACCTGCTTCTCGCATAAGTTGATGCGATTGGCGTCAGGGTTTTCGCTTCCTGCGCTGTCAGCAAGCAGCATGCCGCCAAGCTGCCACTGGTGCGTACCGGCGGCCGGCCCGTTGCTGCTATTCGCGACGCCTACTTTGACGCGCTGTGCGTGCCGAGGCAGCCGGGTAGGCAACTCCGCTCATGTCCCCCGGGACGGGCTGCGCCCGCCCCTCCTCCTTTACTTCGCTGCGTTGCCCACGTGACTACCTCGGCTGCAACCGTGGGTGCCTTTTGACTGCGAGCGGGCGCCCCAGTGCCGAACTGTTCGACTTCGTCCATCGGCCAGTTCCCTTACTGGTGGCGAAACTCGAAGCAGGGGCCTGACCTGGGTACGTCGGTATCGGCAGCATCGACGCGAACTCGCCCCTTACTCACGAGCCTCCGGCCCCCCAAACGACTGTGCCAAGCCGAGCGAGTTCGCAAAGTATGCCTCGCAGATTCTCTGTTTATCTGCGTACAAAATCCCACCACCAACCACCACCACCATCACACGTCGATATTCCCCGCCCGCAACGCATTGCTCTCGATGAAATTGCGCCGTGGCTCGACCTCGTCGCCCATCAGCATCGTGAACACGCGATCGGCTTCGATCGCGTCGTCGATCTGCACGCGCAGCAGGCGGCGCACGGCCGGGTCCATCGTCGTTTCCCAGAGCTGCGCCGGGTTCATCTCACCCAGGCCCTTGTAGCGTTGGCGGCCGACGGCGTTTTCGGCCTGGCCGATCAGCCAGGCCATCGCCTGGCGGAAGTCGCGCACGCGCATCTCCTTCTGCTTGTCGCCTTCACCGCGACGCACGACAGCGTCTTCGCCGACAAGGCCGCGGAAGGTCTTGCCGGCGGTGCTCAGCGCTTCGTAGTCGGCACCGTGGACGAAGTCGGCGGTGATCACGCTGCTCTTCACGTTGCCGTGATGCATGCGGCTGATGCGCAGGATGTGCTTGTCCATGCGCGCATCGAACTCGGCCGTGACCTCGGCGTCGTGCAGCGCCGCCTTCAGTGCCGCGGCCGACGCCTCGGCCGCCTCGAGCGTGTCGACGTCGAGCGCCAGGCCGTTGGCCATCGCGCGCAGCGCCTCGACGTCCATCCAGTTCGACAGCCGCTCGACGACGTTCTTCGCCAGCACGTACTGGCGCGCCAGCGCCTCGAGGGCTTCGCCCTGCAGCACCCCCGCGCCGCCGCTTTCCAACGAGCGGGCGGTGTCGAGCTTGGCATCCTTCAGCGCGACCTTGAGCAGGTAGGCATCGAGCTCGTGCCCGTCCTTCAGGTACTGCTCTTCCTTGCCGAGCTTGACCTTGTACAGCGGCGGCTGCGCGATGTAGATGTGGCCGCGCTCGACGAGCTCAGGCATTTGCCGGAACAGGAAGGTCAGCAGCAAGGTGCGGATGTGGGCGCCGTCGACGTCGGCGTCGGTCATGATGATGATGCGGTGGTAGCGCAGCTTGTCGGGGTTGAAGTCGTCGCCACCCATGCCTTTGCCGATGCCGGTGCCAAGCGCGGTGATCAGCGTCAGGATTTCATTGCTGGTCAGCAGCTTCTCGTAGCGCGCCTTCTCGACGTTCAGGATCTTGCCTCGCAGCGGCAGGATCGCCTGGAACTTGCGGTCGCGGCCCTGCTTGGCCGAGCCGCCGGCGGAGTCGCCCTCGACGATGTAGATCTCGCACAGCGCCGGGTCTTTCTCCTGGCAATCGGCCAGCTTGCCGGGCAGGCCCATGCCATCGAGCACGCCTTTGCGGCGCGTCATCTCTCGTGCTTTGCGAGCTGCTTCACGTGCCCGTGCGGCGTCGACGATCTTGCTGCAGATGATCTTCGCGTCCGTCGGGTTCTCCTGCAGGTAGTCGGCCAGTGCCTTGCTGACGACGTCTTCGACGGGGCCGCGCACCTCGCTGCTGACGAGCTTGTCTTTCGTCTGGCTGCTGAACTTCGGCTCGGGCACCTTCACCGAGAGCACGCAGCACAGGCCTTCGCGCATGTCGTCGCCGCTGACCTCGACCTTGGCCTTCTTGGCGAGCTCGTTGTCCTCGATGTACTTGTTGATCACGCGGGTCATCGCGGCGCGCAGGCCCGTCAGGTGCGTGCCACCATCACGCTGCGGGATGTTGTTGGTGAAGCACAGCACGTTCTCGCTGTAGCCGTCGTTCCACTGCATCGCCACGTCGGTCGTGATCGTCGTGCCCTGCTCGCTGATCTTCTCGCCGGTCGCGCCGAAGACGGTCGGGTGCAGCACCTTCTTGCCGGTGTTGATGAACTCTACGAATCCCTTCACGCCGCCGGCGAACGCGAAGGTGTCTTCCTTGTTGTTGCGCTCGTCGACGAGGCGGATCTTCACGCCGTTGTTCAGGAAGCTCAACTCGCGCAGCTTCTTCGCAATGATGTCGTAGTGGAAGTCGATGTTCGAGAAGATCTCGAGGTCGGGCAGGAAGTGCACTTCGGTGCCGCGCTTCTCGGTCTCGCCGACGATCTTCATCGGCGAAATATCGAAGCCGTCGCGCTTCTCGATCAGGCGGTCCTGCGGAATGCCCTGCTTGAACTCCATGAAGTGCGTCTGCCCGTCGCGGCGCACCGTCAGGCGCAACCACTTGCTCAGGCCGTTGACGCAGCTCACGCCGACGCCATGCAGGCCGCCCGAGACCTTGTAGCTGTTCTGGTTGAACTTGCCGCCGGCATGCAGTTCGGTCAGCGCGATCTCGGATGCCGAGCGCTTCGGCTCGTGCTTGTCGTCCATCTTCACGCCGGTCGGGATGCCGCGGCCGTTGTCGGTCACGCTGATCGAGTTGTCGGTGTGGATCGTCACGACGATGTCGTCGCAATAGCCGGCGAGCGATTCGTCGATCGAGTTGTCGACGACTTCAAAGACGAGGTGATGCAGGCCGGTGCCGTCGGAGGTGTCGCCGATGTACATGCCCGGGCGCTTGCGCACCGCCTCCAGGCCTTCGAGGATCTGGATGCTGCCTTCGCCATACGCGGCGCTGTCCGCAGCGTGCTGCGTCGATCGTGCGGTGTCGTCGGAAGGGATCGATTCACTCATGGGTTCGCTTTAGAGGGCCCGGTAGGCCCGGGCATCATTCAATACAAAGCCTCCCGCTCGGCGGGGGCAGGGGGAGCACAGTGACCCGCGCAGCGGATCAGCCGCTCCGCGGCTAGATCCGCATCGGCATCACGACGTACTTGAAGCCAGCCTGTTCGGGCACCGTGATCAGCGCGCTCGAGTTGGTGTCTTGCAGCTCGAGCTTGATCATCTCGACGCTCATGTTGCTCAGCGCATCGATCAGGTAGGTCACGTTGAATCCGATCTCGATGCTGTCGCCGCCGTAGTCGATCTCGAGTTCTTCCTTGGCTTCTTCCTGTTCGGCATTGCTCGAGGCGATGCGCAGCGCGCCGGGATCGATGTTGACGCGCACGCCCTTGAACTTCTCGCTCGTCAGAATCGCGGCGCGTTGCAGGCTCGCCAGGAACGGCGCACGGCCCAGGATCACCGCGTTCTTGTGGTTCTTCGGGATCACGCGGTTGTAGTCGGGGAACTTGCCCTCGACCAGCTTGGTCACGAACTCCATGCCGCTGAAGCCGAACTTCGCCTGGTTGCCGGCGAAGCGCATCTCGATCAGGCTCTCGTCTGCCTCTTTTTCGTCGCGCAACAGCCGTTGCAGCTCGAGCACGGTCTTGCGGGGCAGGATCACCTCCTGCTTCGGGATCTCGACCTCGAGCGAAGCCTGGGCCAGCGCGAGGCGGTGGCCATCGGTCGCGACCAGGGTCAGGTTCTTGCCTTCGGCGACGAACAGGATGCCGTTCAGGTAGTAGCGGATGTCGTGCACCGCCATCGCGAAATGCACCTGGTTGATCAGCCCCTTCAACACCTTCTGCGGCACGCTGAACGCCGGGCCGAAGTCGGCCGCCTCCTGGACGAGAGGGAAGTCGTCGCTCGGCAAGGTCTGCAGGGTGAAGCGGCTCTTGCCGCCCTGCAAGGTCAGCTTGTTCTGGTTCGCGGTCAGGGTGACGATCTGATCGGCCGGCATCGACCGCAGGATGTCGATCAGCTTGCGCGCGCCGACGGTGGTCGCGAAGTTGCCCGCATCCCCGCCGAGCTCGGCGCTGGTGCGCACCTGGATCTCGAGGTCGCTGGTGGTCAGCTCGATCTGTGCGCCGGTCTTGCGGATCAGCACGTTGGCGAGGATCGGCAAGGTGTGGCGGCGCTCGACGATCCCGGCCACGGCTTGCAGTGCGCTCAGAATATTTTCTTGTGCTGTCTTCAAGACAATCATGTCAACCTCTCAACTTGGTCGTAATAGTAGAGAACGGCCATTTCTGTGGACAACGCCATTTTCGGCTTTTCGATCAGCCACTTAGGCCCCTGCAAACCATGGGGCCCGACCCCCTGAATGGCCCCACGCGGCGAACCAACAACTTTCAGGATCGCGCTTGGGCTGTGGACAGCTGTGCGCTTGTTCGAAACTTGTCCCCAGGGTTGTTGCTTGACATCGGAGCACGTCTTGTGGGCTCCCGTCAGCCCTTCAGCGTCTGCTCGAGCACGTGCAGCTGCTGGTTCAGTTCGGTGTTCTTCTGGCGCTCGGCCGCGATCTTGCGCACCGCATGCAGCACGGTCGTGTGGTCGCGCCCGCCGAACAACTCGCCGATCTCGGGCAGGCTCTTCTGCGTCATGTCTTTCGCGAGGTACATCGCGATCTGGCGCGGCCGCGCGATGCTGGCCGGGCGCTTCTTGCTGTACATGTCGGCGACCTTGATCTTGTAGAAATCGGCGACGGTCTTCTGGATGTTCTCGACGCCGACCTGGCGGTTCTGGATCGACAGCAGGTCCTTCAGCGCCTCGCGAGCCAGGCCGATGTTGATTTCCTTGTGGCTGAAGCGCGAGTACGCCAGGATCTTGCGCAGCGCGCCTTCGAGCTCGCGCACGTTGGCGCGCACGTTCTTCGCGACGAAGAAGGCCACGTCCTCGGGCATCAGGGTCGATTCGAGCTCGGCCTTGCGCATCAGGATCGCGACGCGCATCTCGAGCTCCGGCGGCTCGATCGCGACCGTCAGGCCGGCATCGAAGCGCGAGGTCAGGCGCTCGTCGATGTCGACCAGCCCTTTCGGGTAGGTGTCGCTGGTCATGATGATGTGCGCGCGTTTGGCCAGCAGTGCCTCGAACGCGTTGAAGAACTCTTCTTGCGTGCGCTCCTTGCCGGCGAAGAACTGCACGTCATCGATCAGCAGCAGGTCGAGCTGGTGGTACTTGGCCTTCAGCTCGTCGAAGGTCTTGCGCTGGTAGTTTTTCACCACGTCGGTGATGAACTGCTCGGCGTGCAGATACAGGATGCGCGCGTCCGGCCGGTCGGCCAGCAAGGCGTTGCCGACCGCATGGATCAGGTGCGTCTTGCCCAGGCCGACGCCGCCGTAGATGAACAGCGGGTTGTACATCTGGCCCGGGGCGCCAGCGACATGCAGCGCCGCGGTCCGCGCCATCTGGTTGGCGCGGCCCGGCACGAGCGTGTCGAAGGTCAACGCTGGGTTCAGGCGGCTGCGCGAAGGCAGCGGCTG
>Ga0207648_10004350_pt1 | contig 14571 bp, 18 predicted proteins | sample KBSMisM32_FD_184310 | JGI IMG/M metagenome (GOLD analysis project Ga0207648, IMG submission 184310) | Miscanthus rhizosphere microbial communities from Kellogg Biological Station, Michigan, USA - KBS Miscanthus M3-2 (SPAdes) (version 2) | ecosystem: Host-associated > Plants > Roots >...
CCCCTGCAACGGCACTCCGCTGGTCAAGCTGCGCCTCGAGGAAAGCAATGGCCTGGTCTACTTCATAGGATTCGACGATGACTGAAAATTCCGGTGATTGGGAACGCGAGCTGGTCACCAAGCTCGCCACCGCCGCGCTCAAGGAGCAGCGGCGCGCGCGGCTGTGGGGCATCTTCTTCAAGCTGCTGACCTTCGCGTATCTCTCGCTCATCCTGCTGATGGCGATCGATTGGAGGGGCGACGGTGTCACCGGCGGCAAGAAGCACACCGCGATGGTCGAGGTGAACGGCATCATCGCGCCGGGAAGCGACGCGAGCGCCGAGCGCATCAATAGCGCGCTGCAGGCCGCGTTCAAGGACAAGAACACGCAGGGCGTGGTGATGCGCATCAATTCGCCCGGCGGCAGCCCGGTGCAGGCGCAGACCGTCTACGACGAGATGAAGCGCCTGCGCAAGCTGTATCCCAGCATCCCGCTCTACGCGGTGGTCGAGGACGTGTGCGCTTCCGGCGGCTACTTCATCGCCGCCGGCGCCGACCGCATCTACGTCGGCAAGGCGAGCATCGTCGGCTCGATCGGCGTGCTGATGAACGGCTTCGGCTTCACCGGCCTGATGGACAAGCTCGGCGTCGAGCGCCGCCTGCTCACCGCAGGGGAGAACAAGGGCATGCTCGATCCGTTCTCGCCCATCGATCCGAAGGACAAGGCGCACATCCAGACCATGCTGGGCGACATCCACCAGCAATTCATCGGCGTGGTGAAGGAAGGGCGCGGCAAGCGCCTGAAGGAAGCGCCGGAGATCTTCAGCGGCCTGATCTGGACCGGCCAGAAGAGCATCGACCTCGGCCTCGCCGACGCCATCGGCAGCCTCGAGTCCGTGGCGCGCGACGTGGTCAAGGCGGAGGAGATCGTCGACTTCACCCAGAAGGAAGGCATCGCCGAGAAATTCGCGCGCCGCTTCGGCGCCGCCGCGGCGAACACCTTCGCCGAAGCCGTGCTCAGAGCGTCAATCCGCTAGCAGCAGAAATACCGCCGGGCGTTTGCCGATCGCGGCTTTCGCCCGGCGCCATTCGGCGATGGTCTTCGTCGAGATGCTCTCTGTGGGTAGCGTGAGATCGGCCGCCACGCACAGCTTGCTCTGAGGTCTGCAGGTTTCCAGCAAAGCGCCAAGCAGCGCCTCGTTGCGATACGGCGTCTCGATAAAAATCTGCGTTTCTTTCTCCCGCTTGGAGCGTTGCTCCAGCTCGCGAATGCGCGCGGTGCGCTGTGCCGATTCGCGGGGGAGATAACCACAGAACGCAAAGCGCTGTCCTTCCAGCCCCGAAGCGGACAGCGCCAGCACGATGGAGCAGGGGCCGACCAAGGGCACCACGCGGTAACCCTCCGTGTGAGCCTGCTCGACGATCGTGGCGCCGGGGTCGGCGATCGCCGGTGAGCCCGCCTCGGACAACAGGCCGAGCGAGCGCTTCTCGCGCAAAGGCGCGAGCGGATCGCGCTCCTCGCCGATGACCTTGATGTTGAGCTCGCGCACTGGCATGTCGAGCGCGCCGAGGAAGGCACGCGCGCTTTTCGCGTTCTCCACCACGAAGTCGCCCAACGAGCGAATAGTCGTGATCGCCGGCCCCGGCAACGCCTCGCGTGGCGCGCCACCGAGAGGGGTCGGAATGCAATAGAGGATCAAGGAACCGGAACCCCGGCCTTGCGCAGCATTTCGCTGAGCGCGATGAGCGGCAAGCCGATCAGCGAGGTCGGATCCTCGGTGTCGATGCGCGCGATGAGCGCGATGCCGAGGCCCTCGGCCTTGGCCGCGCCGGCGCAGTCGTAGGGCTTTTCCTTCTGCAGGTAGCGCTCGATCAGGTCGTCATCGAGCCTGCGGAAGGTGACGCGGCAGGGGACGACGCTCGCCTGAGTGGGTTCGTGGGGGCCGACCAGCGCCACACCCGTATCGAACTGAACCGTCCGGCCCGAGAGCTCGCGCAACTGGTGCACCGCGTTCTCATGGTTGCCGGGCTTGCCGAAGCGCCGCCCGTCGCACGATGCCACCTGGTCGGAGCCGATGATCAGAGCGTCACGCCGGGAAGCCTGCACCGCCCTGGCCTTGGCAACGCAAAGCCGCAGCGCCGTGTCCGCCGGTAATTCCTGCGGCAGAGGGGACTCGTCGACGTTCGGGCTCTCCACCTCGAAGGGCAATCCCAGTCTCGCGAGCAGCTCCTTCCGGTAGCGCGAGCCGGACGCCAGGATCAGTCGCCGAGGGTTATCCATCACTTTGTTTTGACGGGGCTTTTACGGCGATGATATCATCTCGCGTTTATGCCGCATCAGCCGGTGATCGACGGCTACGAGTTCGCGTCAGCCGGCGCAACACAAGAGGGGATCTGGCCGCTGAGGGAGATGCCGCGCCTTCGCGACTTGCTCGCGAACGACGCCGGCGAAGTGGCGTACGAAATCGCCGGGGTGCGCGACGGACGGGGCAGACCTGCATTACGGTTGAAGGTGCGCGGCACGCTGTCGCTGCGCTGTCAGCGCTGCCTGGAGCCGATGGATTTCGAAGTGGACACGGACGAGACGCTGGTCCTGGCGGCGACGCTGGCCGAGATTCACGCCGAGCCCGCAGACGCGCACGCGCCAGATCGCGTGGTGGCGGGAAGGGAGATGTCGCTCGGCCCGCTGATCGAGGACGAGCTGATCCTGGCGCTGCCGTTCGCGCCGCGGCACGAGGACTGCGTGGCCGGCGGTTTGGGCGACCGGGATTCGGGCGAGTCGCCGTTCGCGGCGCTGCGCGGGTTGATACGCAAGCATTGATCAAGACCTTTAGGAGAATGCAAACATGGCAGTGCATCAAAACAAGAAGTCGCCGTCCCGCCGCAACATGCGCCGCTCGCACGACAAGCTGAGCGCGCCCGCGATCGCGGTCGAGCCGACGAGCGGCGAGACCCATCTGCGCCACCACGTCAGCCCGACCGGCTTCTATCGCGGCAAGAAGGTCATCCAGACCCGGGACGAGTAGTCGCGTTGATCACCGTCGCTGTCGATTGCATGGGGGGCGATCACGGCCCCCATGTGACGGTGCCGGCCGCGCTTGAATTCCAGGCGCGGCTGAGCGACGTCCACCTCGTGCTGGTTGGCCGGCGCGAGGCGATCGAGGCCGAGCTCGCGGCGCGCCACGCAAAGGCAGGCGAGCGCCTGCGCGTGCATCACGCGGCCGAGCTGGTGGCGATGGACGAGCCGCCGGCGCAGGCGCTGCGCTACAAGAAGGATTCCTCGATGCGCGTCGCCGTGAACCTGGTAAAGAGCGGCGAGGCGCACGCCTGCGTGAGCGCGGGCAACACCGGCGCGCTGATGGCGATCTCGCGCTTCGTGCTGAAAACGCTCGACGGCATCGACCGCCCGGCGATCGCCACGGTGCTGCCGAACATGAAGCGCACCAATACCTACGTGCTCGACCTGGGCGCGAACGTCGACTGCACCGCGGACCACCTGCTGCAGTTCGGCATCATGGGGGCGATGCTGGTGGCGGCGGTCGAGCACAAGGAGCGGCCGACGGTCGGACTGCTCAACATCGGCCACGAGGACATCAAGGGCAACGAAGCGGTGAAGCAGGCCGCCGGCCTGCTGCGCGCGAGCGGGCTCAACTTCGCGGGCAACGTCGAAGGCAACGACATCTACAAGGGCACCGTGGACGTGGTGGTGTGCGACGGCTTCGTCGGCAACGTCGCGCTGAAAGCGTCCGAAGGGGTGGCGGCCATGCTGATCAGCACGATGCGCGAAGAATTCTCGCGCAGTCCGTTGACCAAGCTCGCCGCGCTGGTCGCCATGCCGGTGCTGCGCGCGTTCCGCGACCGGCTCGACCATCGCCGGTACAACGGCGCCAGCCTGCTCGGCCTGCGCGGCATCGTGATCAAGAGCCACGGCTCGGCCGACGTGTTCGCCTTCGGCCAGGCGCTCGAGCGCGCGGTGGACGAGGTGCGCAACAGCGTGCCGCAGCGCATCGCCGAGCGCATGGTGCAGCTCCAGCCGGCGCAGCCGCAGCCGCAGGAGGCAACGACGCCACTGCAGCCGAAGACGCCGCAGCAACAGGCGCAATGATCTATTCCAGGATCGCCGGGACCGGCAGCTATTTGCCGGAGCGGGTGATGACCAACGCGGATTTTGCCGCGCGCGGCCTGGACACGAACGACGCCTGGATCCGCGAGCGCACCGGCATCGAGCGCCGCCACATCGCCGAGAAAACGCAGGCGTCGAGCGACCTCGCGTTGCACGCGAGCCAGCGGGCGCTGCAGGCGGCCGGCGTGCGCGCCGACGAGCTCGACCTGATCGTGGTCGCGACTTCGACGCCGGACTACGTGTTTCCGAGCACTGCGTGCCTGCTGCAGTCCAAGCTCGGCGTGAAGGGCTCGGCGGCGTTCGACGTGCAGGCGGTGTGCAGCGGCTTCGTCTACGGGCTCGCCACCGCGGACAGTTTCGTCAAGACCCGGATGGCCAAGAAGGCGCTGGTGGTCGGCGCGGAAGTGTTCTCGCGCATCCTCGACTGGAACGACCGTGGCACCTGCGTTCTCTTCGGTGATGGCGCCGGAGCTGTTGTTCTGGTTTCTTCGGAAAAACCTGGAGTTCATGCGAGCGTACTGCGCGCCGACGGCAGCCACGCCGGCATGCTGTCGGTGCCGGGCAACGTGTGCGGCGGCGCGATCGTCGGCTCGCCGTTCCTGCAGATGAACGGGCAGGCGGTGTTCAAGTTCGCGGTCAAGGTGCTGGAAGAGTCGGCGCGCGAGACCGTGGCCGCGGCCGAGATGAAGCTCTCCGACATCGACTGGCTGATTCCGCACCAGGCCAACGTGCGCATCCTCGACGCCACCGCGCGCAAGCTCGGCCTGCCGCGCGAGAAGCTGGTGGTGACCGTCGACCATCACGGCAATACGTCCGCCGCCTCGGTGCCGCTTGCGCTCGACGAGTACGTGCGCGCCGGCAGGATCAAAGCCGGCCAGCGCCTGCTGCTGCAGGGCGTGGGTGGCGGGTTCACCTGGGGCTCGAGCATGGTGACGCTATGAAGCTCGCCATGGTTTTTCCCGGGCAGGGTTCGCAGGCCGTGGGCATGCTGAAGGGCTACGCAGGGCTGCCGCAGATCGATGAAACCCTGGCTGAAGCGAAAGAGGTTCTTGGCCCGGATTTCGTCCAGCTGCTGGACGAGGGGCCGGCCGAGAAGCTCAACCTGACGGTAAACACGCAGCCGGCGATGGTGACCGCGGGCACCGCGGCGTTCCGCGCCTGGCGCGCGCTCGGCGGACCGATGCCGGAGATCGTCGCCGGGCATAGCCTCGGCGAATACGGCGCGCTGGTGGCGGCGGGCGCGATCAACTTCAGGGACTGCCTGCCGCTGGTGCGCTTCCGCGCGCAATCGATGCAGGAAGCAGTGCCCGAGGGCCAGGGCGCGATGGCGGCGATCCTGATGCTCGACGACGACGCGGTGCGCGCCGCGTGCGCTGAAGCCGGCGGCACGGTGCAGGCGGTGAACTTCAACGCGCCCGGGCAAGTCGTGATCGCGGGCGAGAAAGCCGCGGTCGAGCGCGCGATGGAAGCGTGCAAGGCGAAGGGCGCGAAGCGTGCCATGCTGCTGCCGGTGAGCGCGCCGTTCCATTCGACGCTGATGAAGCCGGCCGCCGCGAAGCTCGAGACCTACCTGAGCAAGCTGGTTTTTCAGAACCCCAGGATTTCCGTGGTGAACAACGTCGACGTGGCGATCGAGACTTCGCCCGACAAGATCAAGCAGGCGCTGGTGCGCCAGGCGGCGTCGCCGGTGCGCTGGGTGGAAACGATCAAGAAGATGGCGGACGCCGGCGTCACGCACATCGTCGAATGCGGGCCCGGCAAGGTGCTCGCCGGCATGACCAAACGCATCGCGCCGGGCGTGAAGTCGTTCGCCGCCGCCGACCGCGCGTCGCTCGAGGAGGCGCTCAAATGCTAGAAGGAAAGCTCGCCCTGGTCACCGGCGCGTCGCGCGGCATCGGGCATGCGATCGCCGAGGAGCTGGCGAAGCAGGGCGCCAAGGTCGTCGGCACCTCGACCACGGAAGAAGGCGCGAAGAAAATCAATGGCCGCGTGCTCGATGTGCGCAATGCGGAACAATGCGACGCCCTGGTAAAAGAGCTTGGCGACGTCGCCATCCTGGTCAACAACGCCGGCATCACGCGCGACAACCTTGCGCTGCGCATGAAGGACGAGGATTTCGACGAAGTGATCGCCACCAACCTGCGCGCGGTGTTCCGCCTGTCGCGCGCGGTGATGCGCGGCATGATGAAGGCGCGCTGGGGCCGCATCATCAACATCACCTCGGTGGTCGGCGCCTCCGGCAACCCGGGGCAGGCCAACTACGCGGCGGCGAAGGCCGGCGTGGTCGGCATGACCAAGTCGCTCGCCGCCGAGCTCGGCAGCCGCAACATCACGGTCAACTGCGTGGCGCCGGGCTTCATCGATACCGACATGACGCGAGCGCTTTCGGACGACCAGAAAAAGACGCTGCTCGGCCATATCCCGCTCGGGCGCCTGGGCACGCCGCAGGACGTGGCCGCGGCCGTCGCCTACCTCGCTTCCCCTGCCGCCGGCTACGTGACGGGCGCGGTCCTGCACGTCAACGGCGGCATGTACATGTCGTAAAATACGCACCCCCTTCGGAAGGAGCAGTAATGGAAAACGTCGAACAAAGAGTCAGGAAAATCATTGCCGAGCAGCTCGGCGTGAACGAAGGCGAGATCAAGAACGAGTCGTCCTTCGTCGATGACCTGGGAGCCGACTCGCTCGACACCGTCGAGCTGGTGATGGCCCTCGAGGAGGAGTTCGAGACCGAGATCCCGGACGAAGAGGCGGAGAAGATCACCACCGTCCAGCAGGCCGTGGATTACATCAAGGCCCACTCGAAGTAGCCACGATCGCGTAAGTGAATCGACGCAGAGTAGTCGTCACCGGGCTGGGGATCATCAGCCCGATCGGAAACACGGTTGCTGAAGCCTGGGAAAGCGCCCTCGCGGGCAAGTCCGGCATCACCCGCATCACGCGTTTCGATCCGTCGCGCCTGTCGAGCCAGATCGCGGGCGAGGTGAAGAACTTCGACATCGCGCCCTACATGTCGCCGAAGGAAGCGCGGCGCATGGACGTCTTCATCCACTACGGCATGGCGGCGGCGCTGCAGGCATGGCGCGAATGCGGGCTGCAGATCACGCCGCAGAACGCCGAGCGCGTCGGCATCAACTTCGGCTCGGGCATCGGCGGCCTGCCGCTGATCGAGGCCCAGCACCGCGAGCTGCAGGAGAAGGGGCCGCGGCGCATCTCGCCGTTCTTCATCCCCGGCACCATCATCAACATGACCGCCGGGCTGCTGTCGATCGAGATCGGCGCGAAGGGCCCCAACGTCGCGATGGTGACCGCGTGCACCACCTCCACGCACTGCATCGGCGAGGCGGGCAAGTCGATCCGCTACGGCGAGGCCGACGTGATGATCGCCGGCGGCTCCGAAGCCGTGGTGACCGAGCTCGCGATGGGCGGATTCGCTTCGGCCCGCGCGCTCTCGACGCGCAACGACGATCCGGCGACGGCGAGCCGGCCCTGGGACAAGGAGCGCGACGGCTTCGTGCTCGGCGAAGGCGCCGGCGCGCTGGTGCTGGAAGAGTACGAGCACGCCAAAGCGAGAGGCGCCAGGATCTACTGCGAGCTGATCGGCTACGGCATGTCCGCCGACGCCTACCACATGACCGCGCCGAGCGAAGACGGCGACGGCGCGTTCCGCTGCATGCGCAACGCGCTCAAGGATGCCGCCATCGAGGCTTCCAGGGTGGACTACATCAACGCGCACGGCACTTCCACGCCGCTCGGCGACGTCGCCGAGACTAGGGCGGTGAAGCGGGCGCTGGGCGCGCACGCCTCGAAGGTGGTGGTGAACTCGACCAAGTCGATGACCGGGCACCTGCTCGGCGCCGCGGGCGGGGTCGAGGCGGTGTTCAGCGCGCTCGCCATCCGCGACCAGGTCTCGCCGCCGACCATCAACCTGCGCACGCCGGATCCGGAGTGCGATCTCGACTATGTGCCGAACGCGGCGCGCAAGATGCCGATCCGGATCGCGATGTCGAACTCGTTCGGCTTCGGCGGCACCAACGCGACTCTGGTTTTTGCGCGGCCTTGAACGGCACGCGCCTCGCACTTCTTCCCTCCCGATTTCTGGCAGCGGCGATCCTCGGACTGCATATGGCGGCGGCGGGCTGCGTGCGTCTCGCCCTGCCCGGATGGGGCGGCATCGCGCTGGCGGCGGCGCTGCTCGTGGCGGGCCTGGTGGCTGCCCGCAGCCGTGCGTTACTTGCGGCTCCCACCTCTCCACGCGCGCTCGTGCTGGGCGATCGGCTCGCGGTCGAGCTGGTGAATGGCGAGACGCTCTCCGGCGAGCGGCGGCCCGGCCACGTCAGCCGCTGGCTGGTGACGCTGCCCGTGGAAAAGCGCACTCTGCTGGTGACCCGCGACATGCTGGGCGAGGAAGAGTTCAGGCGTTTGCGCCTGTGGGCGCTGTGGGGACGCCTGCCGCGCCGGTCCGTGGCGGCAATACAACTCTGAAGTCGACCGGCGGCCCGGGGAGCGGCCGAACTATTTCAAACAGGATGTGTCTGTGGCACATAGGCGTAGGAAGCGTGGGCGTAAGGCGGCGGCCTTCGTCCCGGGGTGGGGAGCCCCCGTGCTGTGCCCGGCGCTGCCGGTCGAAGGAAGCGGTCGATGACTGACCGCGAGATCGATCGTCAGCTGGTTGCAAGGGCGCAGCGTGGCGACAAGCAGGCTTTCGAGCTGCTGGTCGAGAAGTATCAGCGCAAGCTGGCGCGCCTGCTGTCACGTTTTATCCGAGACCCGGCAGAGGTCGAGGACGTGACGCAGGAGGCGTTCATCAAGGCCTACCGGGCCCTCCCCGCATTCCGTGGCGACAGCGCGTTCTACACCTGGCTGTACAGGATCGGCATCAACACGGCCAAGAACTACCTCATGGCCATGGGTCGGCGGGCGCCGACCTCGACCGAGGTGGAGGCCGAGGAGGCGGAAGGATTCGAGGAAGGCGAGCAGCTGCGCGACATCAACACGCCCGAGAGCCTGTTGCTGTCGAACGAGATCGCGCAGACGGTGAACAAGACGATCGAGGGGCTGCCCGAGGAGCTGAGAAGAGCGATACAGATGCGCGAGATCGACGGCAAGAGTTACGAGGAAATCGCGCAGGAGATGAAGTGCCCGATCGGCACGGTGCGGTCGAGGATTTTCCGGGCACGCGAAGCGATCGCGGAGCAGCTGAGGCCGCTTTTGGGGACGAGCAAGGACAAGCGGTGGTAAACGCTTACGTGGTAGGGGTGTCATGAAAGACAGGATTTCGGCGTTGATGGACGGCGAGCTGGACGACAAGTCCGCCAGCGAGCTGATCGGTAGTCTTGCGCACGGCAGCGAGCACGCGGACGCGTGGCGCGAGTATCACGTGATCCGCGACGCGATGCGCGGCACCGCGCCGCTGAGCGAAGGGTTCTCCGCGCGCGTGGCCTGGAAGCTCGCCGACCAGCCGACGGTGCTGGCGCCGCGGCGCACCCGGCCCGGTCTGGCACCCGATTCGCCCCGCTGGTTCACGCTCTCGGCGATCGCCGCGAGCTTCGCCGCGGTGGCGCTGGTCGGCTGGCTGGCCTTCGCGCCGCAGCAGCCGGCGCCCGCGCCGGTGCTGGCGAAGGTGCAGCCGCCGGTGGAAAAACCAGCCATGGTTCCCATGCCCACCAGCGCGAACGACTACCTCCTCGCGCACCAGGGATTCTCGCCGCGCGTATCGCTCCAGGGCATGGCGCCCTACGTGCTCACGGTAGCCGAGCACCCGGCGGAGGCACGCAAATGAAGCTGGGGGCCTACGCCCTGACGCTCGCCCTGATTTCGGGGGCGGTGCAGGCCCAGGCCCCCGAGACGCTGGCCTGGCTGCGCAAGATGCAGGACGCCGCGCAGAAGCTGTCCTACACCGGAACCTTCGTCTACCAGAACGCCGGCCGCAGCGAGACCTCGCGCATCACCCGCTTCGTCGAGGCGAGCGGCGGCGACATCGAGAAGCTCGAGGTCATGGACGGCGTGCCGCGCGAGATCGTGCGCACCAAGGACACCGTGCGCTGCTACCTGCCGGGCGCGCGCCTGGTGAAGGTGGACCGGCGCACCGAACGCGGCTTCCCCGCGCTCCTGCCCGAGCGCATCTCGGCGGTGGCGCGCAACTACGACATCACTCTCGGCGAGACCCGCCGCATCGCCGGCTACGACTGCCAGGCGGTGGTGCTCACGCCCAAGGACAACCTGCGCTACGGCTACCGGCTGTACGCGGACAACGCGAGCGGCATGCTGCTGCGCGCGGTGACGTTCGACGCGAGCGGCGAGCAGATCGAGCAGTTCATGTTCACGCAGCTCGTGATCGGCGGCGTGACGCGCGACATGGTCAAGCCGCGCCACGCTTCGCGCAACTGGCGCGTGGAGGACGCGGAAGCCGCGCCTGCGCGCGCCAACGGCTGGGGCCTGTCGAGCGAGCTGCCCGGCTTCCACAAGGTGGTGGAGCTCAAGCGCAGGCTGAGCGATTCGCGCCCGGCGGCCCAGATGGTGTACTCGGACGGCCTGGCCGCGGTCTCGGTGTTCATCGAGGCGGTCGAAGGCCGGCCCGAGCCGGTGCGCCCGGGGCTTGCCAGCATGGGCGCGATCCACATGTATACCCGCGAAGTCGCCAATCATGTGGTGACGGTGGTGGGCGAGGCGCCCGCGGCGAGCGTGCAGCGCATCGCCAACGCAGTGGAGTATCGTCCGCAGTAGTCTTGGGAGATCGAAGATGAAAGTAGTAACAGCCGCGGTAACCCCTGTGGTTACCTTCTTGCTCGCCCTGTTCAGCACCCTGGTGCTGGCGCAGGCGCGCGAGCTGCCCGACTTCACCCGCCTGGTCGACGAGCAGGGCAATGCCGTCGTCAACATCAGTACCACGCAGGCGGTGCGCCGCAGCGGCGCCGCGCCGCAGGTGCCGGGCATCGAGGACGAAGAGGTGCTCGAGTTCTTCCGCCGCTTCATCCCGCGCCAGCAACCCGGGCCGACGCCGCGCGACCGCTCCGAGAGCCGCTCGCTCGGCTCGGGCTTCATCGTCAGCGCCGACGGCTACATCCTCACCAACGCGCACGTGGTCGAGGGCGCCGACGAGATCAACGTGCGCTTTACCGACAAGCGCGAGTTCAAGGCCAAGGTGATCGGCGCCGACCGCCGCACCGACATCGCGGTGATCAAGATCGACACCACCGCGCCGCTGCCGGCGGTGAAGTTCGGCGATCCCACCAAGCTCAAGGTCGGCGAGTGGGTGGTGGCGATCGGCTCGCCGTTCGGCTTCGAGAACACGGTGACTGCGGGGATCGTCAGCGCCAAGGGGCGCTCGCTGCCGCAGGAGAACTTCGTGCCCTTCATCCAGACCGACGTGGCGATCAACCCGGGCAACTCGGGCGGGCCGCTGTTCAACATGCGCGGCGAGGTGGTCGGCATCAACTCGCAGATCTACAGCCGCACCGGCGGCTTCATGGGCCTCTCGTTCGCCATCCCGATCGACGTGGCGCTCGACATCCAGAAGCAGCTGCGCGACAAGGGCCGCGTAGCCAGGGGCCGGATCGGCGTGGTGATCCAGGAAGTGACGCGCGACCTCGCCACCTCGTTCGGCCTCGACCGCCCGCGCGGCGCGCTGGTGAACTCGGTGGAGAAGGGCAGCCCGGCGGACAAGGCCGGCGTGGAAGCGACCGACATCATCGTGAGCTTCGATGGCAAGCCGGTGGAGAGCTCGAGCGACCTGCCGCGCATCGTCGGCTCGACACGCCCGGGGGCCGCGTCGAACCTCGAGGTCTGGCGCAAGGGCAAGACCCAGAAGCTCAACATCACGGTCGCCGAGCTGCAGGAAGACCGCGTCGCCTCGGCCGACAAGCCGGGCAGCCGCAGCAAGCCGCAGGCCGAAGCGCCGGCCAACCGCCTCGGCATCGTGGTGGGCGAGCTCTCCGCCGAGCAGAAAAAGGGCCTCAACGTCCAGAACGGCCTGGTGGTCACCGACGTTCGGCCCGACTCCAAGGCCGACGTGCGCAAGGGCGACGTGCTGCTCACCATGGTGCACAAGGGCCAGCACACCGAGCTGAAGACGGTCGAGCAGTTCAACAAGATCCTGGCCGGCCTCGACAAGAACTCGGTCATTACCCTCCAGGTGCGGCGCGGCGAGAGCACCGCGTTCGTCACCATCTCTGGCCTTACTGACAAGGGCTAAGCTGTACAGCCGGCACGGCTGCCATCTCTGCGACGAGATGGCGGCCGAGCTGCGCGCCCTCGGGGTCGAGTTCGAGCAGATCGACGTCGATTCCGATCCCCATCTGCGGCTGCGTTACGGGCGCGACGTCCCCGTGCTCGAGTTCCGGGACGTTGTTATCAAACATCGACTTAGCCCGGAGGCGATCGCCAAGCTGCGCTAAAATCGCGCTCCTTTTGCATGGCACAAGAACGCATCCGCAATTTTTCCATCATCGCGCACATCGACCATGGCAAGTCGACGCTCGCCGACCGCTTCATCCAGATGTGCGGCGGCCTGGCGGAGCGCGAGATGGCGGAACAGGTGCTCGACTCGATGGACCTCGAGCGCGAGCGCGGCATCACGATCAAGGCGCAGACCGCGGCGCTCGAGTACAAGGCGAAGAACGGCGAAACCTACCTGCTCAACCTGATCGACACGCCGGGGCACGTGGATTTCTCGTACGAAGTGAGCCGCTCGCTGGCCGCGTGCGAGGGCGCGGTGCTGGTGGTGGATGCGTCGCAGGGCGTCGAGGCGCAGACGGTGGCCAACTGCTACACCGCGATCGAGCAGGGCGTGGAAGTGATCCCGGTGCTGAACAAGATCGACCTGCCGTCGGCCGACCCGGCCAAGGCGATCCAGGAGATCGAGGACGTGATCGGCATCTCGGCGCAGGACGCAATCCGCGCCAGCGCCAAGACCGGCGAGAACGTCGACGCGATCCTGGAAGCCGTGATCGCACGGGTGCCGCCGCCCCAGGGCGATCCGGATGGCCTGCTGCAGGCGCTGATCATCGACTCGTGGTTCGACAACTATGTCGGCGTGGTCATGCTGGTGCGCATGTTTTCGGGCACGCTGCGGCCGCGCGACAAGATCCAGCTGATGAGCACCGGCGCGACCTATCTGTGCGACAACGTGGGCGTTTTTACTCCGAAAGCCAAAGCACGCGAGGTTCTTGCCGCCGGCGAGGTCGGGTACGTCACCGCCGGCATCAAGGAGCTGCGCGCGGCCAAGGTCGGCGACACCGTGACCCTGGCGTCGAAGCCGGCGGCGAAGCCGCTGCCGGGCTTCAAGGAAATCAAGCCGCAGGTGTTCGCTGGCCTCTACCCGGTGGAGGCCAACGAGTACACGGCGCTGCGCGACGCGCTGGAGAAACTGCACCTCAACGACGCCTCGTTCCACTACGAGCCCGAGACCTCGCAGGCGCTGGGCTTCGGCTTCCGCTGCGGCTTCCTCGGACTGCTGCACATGGACATCGTGCAGGAGCGGCTCGAGCGCGAATACGGCATGCACCTCATCACCACCGCGCCGTCGGTGGTGTACGAGGTCAAGCTGCGCGACGGCACGGTCGAGCAGATGTCGAACCCCGCGCGCCTGCCGGATCCGTCGCTGATCGAGGAGTTCCGCGAGCCGATCATGGCCTGCAAGATCTTCGTGCCGCAGGAGTACGTCGGCCCGGTGATCTCGCTTTGCACCGACAAGCGCGGTACCCAGACCAATATGCACTACTCGGCGCGCCACGTCGTGATCTCGTACGACCTGCCGCTGAACGAGGTGGTGCTCGATTTCTTCGACCGCCTGAAGTCGATGACGCGCGGCTACGGCTCGCTCGACTACGAGTTCAAGGAATATCGCGCCGCCGACATGGTGCGCCTCGACATCCTGGTGAACGGCGAGAGGGTCGACGCGCTTTTCAGCATGGTGCACCGCTCGGCCGCCCAGCAGCGCGGCAGGGAATTGGTTACGAAATTGAGAAGTCTCATACCCAGACAGATGTTCGACGTGGCGGTGCAGGCCGCGATCGGCGGACACATCATCGCGCGCGAGAACGTCAAGGCGCTGCGCAAGAACGTGATCGCCAAGTGCTACGGCGGCGACGTCTCGCGCAAGCGCAAGCTGCTCGATAAACAAAAAGAAGGAAAAAAGCGCATGAAGCAGGTCGGCTCGGTGGAGATCCCGCAGGAGGCGTTTCTCGCGGTCCTGCAGCGGGGGGATAGTTGAACTTCGCGCTGTTTCTGCTGATTCTGCTGGTGGTGACCGGCGCCGTCTGGCTGCTGGACAAGTTCTATCTGCGGAGAGGAAGAAGCAGGGAGGAGAAGCAGCCCTGGTGGGTGGAGTACTCGATCAGCTTCTTCCCGGTGATCCTGATCGTGTTCGTGCTGCGCTCGTTCCTGGTCGAGCCGTTCAAGATCCCGTCGAGCTCGATGGTGCCGACGCTGCTGGTGGGCGACTTCATCCTGGTGAACAAGTACACCTA
>Ga0207648_10004351_pt1 | contig 14570 bp, 14 predicted proteins | sample KBSMisM32_FD_184310 | JGI IMG/M metagenome (GOLD analysis project Ga0207648, IMG submission 184310) | Miscanthus rhizosphere microbial communities from Kellogg Biological Station, Michigan, USA - KBS Miscanthus M3-2 (SPAdes) (version 2) | ecosystem: Host-associated > Plants > Roots >...
AACGGGCCGCAGGCAGACACTCCAACTTGTACCGACGTTTCATCCGTCGCGGAAGGCGCCCAGCGCCACGGATCACTGAGATGGCCGACCCCAACGCGTCGGCGTTGCGCCATCGGCTGGATCGGATCTACCTGCGCTACACGGCCGGTTTCATCGCGTTCGTCGCGGTGATCGCGGCGCTCGAGCAGGCCGGGCTGCCGCGGCGCTGGATCGGCGTGATTTTCCTGTTGGCGACCGTGGGGCTGTACGCCGTGATCGGCATCATCGCGCGCACCACCGACCCGACCGAGTACTACGTGGCGGGTCGGCGCGTGCCGGCGATGTACAACGGCATGGCGACGGCCGCTGACTGGATGTCGGCGGCCTCGTTCATCGGCCTGGCCGGTACGCTCTATTTCCAGGGCTACGGCGGGCTGGCCTACGTGATGGGTTGGACGGGTGGCTACGTGCTGGTCGCGCTGCTGCTCGCGCCCTACCTGCGCAAGTTTGGCCAGTACACGATCCCCGACTTCCTGGCCGAGCGCTTCGGCGGACGCGCGCCGCGGCTGATCGGTCTGGTCGCCGCGATCCTGTGCTCGTTCGTTTACCTGGTCGCGCAGATCTACGGCGTCGGCCTGATCACGACCCAGCTGACCGGCGTGGATTTCGTGCTCGGCATCTTTCTCGGGCTGGGCGGCGTGCTGGTTTGCTCATTTCTCGGCGGCATGCGCGCGGTCACCTGGACCCAGGTCGCGCAGTACATCATCTTGCTGATCGCCTACCTCGTCCCGGTGGTCTGGCTCTCGGTCAAGCAGACGGGCATACCGGTGCCGCAGGCCGTGGTCGGCCGCCAGCTGGCGCTGATCAGCGAGCGCGAGCAGGCGCTGCTGCGCGATCCGAAGGAACTCGAGGTGCGGGCGCGGTTCAAGGCCCGCGCCGATGACTACGCCGCCAAGCTGCGCAACGTGCCGGCCGCGCTGGTTGCGGAGCGTGCCGAGGCGCAGCGGCTGAGTCGCGCGCTGAAGGCGGCGAATGCGCCGCTGCGCGAAATCCAGGCGGCCGACAAGGCACTCGCGACGCTGCCGAAGAACGAAAGCGCGGCACGCGAGATCTGGACGCGCGCGCGGGCCGAGAACGAAGCGCGTGCGCAGCCGCTGGCCGGCATGCCGCCGCATGCGCAGCCGTTTGCCGGCGACCCGCAAGGCAGCGATGCGCAACGCCAGCTCTTCAGCGAGTCGCGCCGCAACTTCATCGCGCTCATTTTCTGTTTGATGCTCGGCACGGCGGCGCTGCCTCACATCCTGATGCGCAGCTACACGACGCCGTCGGTGCGACAGGCGCGCGAGTCGGTGGTCTGGACGCTGTTCTTCATCCTGCTGCTGTACCTGACGGCGCCGGCGCTGGCGGTGCTGGTGAAGTTCGAGGTCTTCAACGGCCTGGTCGGCCTCCCGTTCGACCATTTGCCGGCATGGGTGTCGCGTTGGGCCAAGGTCGATCCGGCGCTGGTCTCGGTCCTGGACATCAATCACGACGGCATCCTGCAACTCGGCGAGATCCGCATCGGCAGCGACCTGATCGTGCTTGTGACGCCCGAGATCGCGGGCCTGCCGTATGTGGTCTCGGGGCTGGTCGCGGCCGGTGGCCTGGCGGCCGCGCTGTCGACCGCGGACGGGCTGCTGCTGACGATCTCGAATGCGCTGTCGCACGACCTGTACTTCAAGATGATCGGACCCGAGGCGTCCAGCGCCCGGCGCGTCATGGTCTCGAAGGTGCTGCTGCTGGTGGCGGCATTGACGGCGGCATCGGTGGCGGCGCAGCGGCCGGCGGACATCCTGTTCCTCGTCACGGCGGCGTTCTCTATGGCGGCCTCGGCGTTCTTCCCGGCGCTGGTGCTCGGCATCTTCTGGAGCCGCGCCAACAAGTGGGGCGCGCTGTGCGGCATGGCCGGCGGGCTGGGCCTGACCCTGTATTACCTGGTGCGCAACGAGCCATGGCTGCGCGGCGTCTTTCATGTTGAGGCCCCGGTCGACCTGTGGTGGGGCATCCTGCCCGTCTCGGCCGGCGTCTTCGGCGTGCCGCTCGGTTTCGCGGTGTGCATCGGGATCAGCCTGATGACGCCGGCGCCGGCGGCCTCGATGCGCCAGTTCGTCCGCACGCTGAGGCACCCCGGAGCGCCGGCCGACTGAGCCGCCGAAGCGAGGCGCCTCTGCAAGTGCGCAGCGTAGGCGGCTCATTCCTTCGCTGCACAACTGCGCAGGTGCTTCGCTGCGGCCTGAGGCTATAATCATCGGCTCGCCTTGCCACACCCGGGTCTGACGCTTCGGGGTGGCTTCACAAGCCGAACCGCTTACGCACGAAGGTGCGCCCCAGCGGTCGCGGAAACCACAAGGAGTCTCAATGCGTCATTATGAAATCGTGTTGCTGATCCATCCGGATCAGAGCGAACAGGTTCCGGCGATGCTGGAACGTTACAAGGGTGTCGTCACCGCCGGCGGCGGCAAGGTGCACCGCGTCGAAGACTGGGGTCGTCGTCAGATGGCCTACATGATCCAGAAGCTCGCGAAGGCGCACTACCTGTGCATCAACATCGAGTGCGGCAAGGAAGTGCTGGCCGAGCTCGAGACCGGCTTCCGGTTCAACGACGCCGTGCTGCGCCACCTCACCGTGCTGCAGGACGAAGCCGTGACGATGCCGTCGGTGATGATGAAGATGGTCGAGCGCGAAGATTCGCGCAAGTCCGCACCGCCTTCTGACCGCGGTGACCGTGGCGACCGAGGTGACCGCGGCGGCGACCGCGGCGCACCGGAGCGCCGCTCGCAGGAGGCCTCGGCCTGACGCACTGGCCGATGCGCCGGCTTCGCCGGGGCGCCGCGTGAACCGATTGGTTCTGACGGCGCAACTGGTGGAGCGAGGCGCGTTGCGGTACACCCCCGCCGGACTGCCGGCCCTCGATCTGAGCTTGAAGCACGAATCGGAGGTCACGCAAGACGGTCAGACCCGCAAGGTCTGGTTCGAGATCAAGGCTCGGGCGATCGGGGCGATCACGCAGCGCGTCGGCGGGCTCGAGATGGGAAGCACGCACGGCTTTGCCGGCTTCCTGGGTTCGCAGCGCAACGGTCGAGGTGTCGTCTTCCATGTCATCGAGCTGGACTGAATCCGGCTCACTGTTCGAAATACGTTCCAGGCCCGATCGGCCGGAATCTGATTAGCAAAGAGGTGTCAATATGCCCCCGCCACGTGGTAAAGGCCGGTTCTCGAAGGACCGCAAACCCAAGCGCAATACGCAATCGCTGCTGTTCCGTCGCAAGCGCTTCTGCCGCTTCACGGTCACCGGCGTCAAGCAGATCGATTACAAAGACATCGACACGCTGCGCGACTTCATCGGCGAAAACGGCAAGATCACGCCGGCTCGCCTGACCGGCACGCGCGCGTTCTTCCAGCGCCAGCTGACGACGTGCATCAAGCGCGCGCGATTCCTCGCGATGCTGCCGTACAGCGACCAGCACAAGGTCTGAGGAGCACCGCATGCAAATCATCCTGCTGGAAAAAGTCGCGAACCTCGGCAACCTCGGTGATGTCGTCAAGGTCAAGGACGGTTATGCCCGCAACTTCCTGATCCCGAGCCGTGTCGCGCGCCGCGCGACCGAGTCGGCGATCAAGGAATTCGAGAACCGCCGTGCCGAGCTCGAGAAGGCCGCCGCCGAGAAGCTCGCTGCCGCAGCGGCGCTGGGCGAGAAGATGAGCGGCCGCACCGTTCACATCACGCAGAAGGCCGGTGTCGATGGCCGCCTGTTCGGTTCGGTCACGAATGCCGACATCGCCGATGCACTGACCCGCATCGACTTCAAGGTCGTGAAGTCGCAAGTGCGCATGCCCACCGGCCCGTTGAAGACGGTCGGCGAGCACACCGTGACGGTCGCGCCGCACACCGATGTGGTCGTCGAGGTCAAGGTCGTCGTGCTGGGCGAGACCGCCTGACGGTCGCGACCGGGCCGCGGCTCGGCGCACGAATTGGGGTCGGCACTGCCGGCCCCTTTTTCTTGGGCGGAACTTGTTGGCAGTTCGCGGTTGGGTCACGTCGATGGCGCTGATCGGCCCGCCCTTATCCCTTCATTTCCCCTGAATCTCCACAGGGTTGCGCACAGGCGTGCGACGACCCCAGCCCTATCATTCTTCGATGTCGACCGCCTACCTGCCCATCGAGTATTCGTCTTCATCTGCCGGTCCCGACGACGAGGTCGCGAAGCTGCGCATCCCGCCGCATTCGGTCGAGGCCGAGCAGAGCGTGCTCGGCGGCCTGCTGCTCGACAACAGCGCCTGGGACCGCGCCGGCGACCTGCTTTCCGACAGCGACTTCTACCGCTACGAGCACCGCCACATCTACAGCGCCATCGGTGCACTGGTCAACGCGACCAAGCCGGCCGACGTGATCACGGTGTTCGAGCAACTGCAGAGCCTGGGCAAGGCCGATGAATGCGGTGGCCTGGTCTACCTCAACGCCCTCGCGCAGAGCGTGCCGAGCGCGGCCAACATGCGCCGCTACGCCGAGATCGTGCGCGAGCGCGCGGTGCTGCGCAAACTCGTCGCCGCGAGCGACGAGATCGCCACGAGCGCTTTCAATCCGCAGGGCCGCGCGGTCTCCGAGATTCTCGATGAAGCCGAAGGCAAGATCTTCCGCATCGGCGAAGAAGGCTCGAAGTCGCAGCAGGGTTTCCAGAGCATGGATTCGCTGGTGGTCGCGCTGCTCGATCGCGTCACCGAGCTGCACGAGAACGGCGCCGAAGACGTCACCGGCGTGCGCACCGGCTACTTCGACCTCGACCGCATGACCTCGGGCTTCCAGCCCGGCGACCTGATCGTGCTCGCGGCGCGGCCGTCGATGGGCAAGACCGCGTTCGCGCTGAACATCGCCGAGCATGTCGCGGTCAGCGAGGGCCTGCCGGTCGTGGTGTTCTCGATGGAAATGGGCGCGGCGCAGCTGGCGCTGCGCCTGGTCGGCTCGCTCGGCCGCATCGACCAGAGCAACCTGCGCACCGGGCGCCTCAAGGACGACGAATGGGGCCGCCTGTCCGAGGCGGTCGAGAAGCTCGGCGCGGTCAGCATGTTCATCGACGAGAGCTCGGCGCTGTCACCCAGCGAAGTGCGGGCGCGGGCGCGGCGTCAGGCGCGCCAGTGCGGCCAGCTCGGCATGATCGTGGTCGACTACCTGCAGCTGATGAGCGGCAGCGGCGGCAGCAACGAAGAGAACCGCGCGACCGTGATCGGCGAGATCTCGCGCGGCCTGAAGTCGCTCGCGAAGGAATTGAAGTGCCCGGTGATCGCGCTGTCGCAGTTGAACCGCAGCGTCGAGACGCGCACCGACAAACGCCCGATGATGAGTGACCTGCGCGAATCCGGCGCGATCGAGCAAGACGCCGACGTGATCATGTTCATCTACCGTGACGACTACTACACGAAGGACGAGAGCAAGGAGCCGGGCATCGCCGAGATCATCATCGGCAAGCAGCGCAACGGCCCGACCGGCACCGTGAAGCTGTTCTTCAACAAGCCGCTGACCAAGTTCGACAACCTCGCGCCCGGCAGCTCCGGCAGCGACTATTGACTGCGCCGGGCCGAGTGCCGGGCCGCCAAGGGCCACGAAGAGTCCCACTTTGTGCCCTTCGGCGGCCGGCCCGCATCCCCCCGGGGGATCGGCCGACGTACCCGTCGGACGAGGGGTCGTCATGACGCATCGGCGCGCCGTCGTGACGATGATCGCCGTCACGCTGATGTGGAGCATTGCAGGCATCGTCACGCGCCAACTCGAGGCCGCACGCAGCTTCGAGGTCACGTTCTGGCGCAGTGCGTTCACCGCGCTCTCGCTCGCGATCCTGCTGCCGGCGATTCGCGGCCGCGCGGCGCTGGTCAGCGCGCTACAGGCGGGCGGCCGGACCTTGTGGCTCTCCGGCATCTGCTGGTGCGTGATGTTCACCGCCTTCATGGTCGCGCTCACATTGACGACCGTGGCCAACGTGCTCGTGACGATGGCGATCGCACCGCTGCTGACCGCGCTGACCGCTCGTTTCGGGCTCGGCCATCGGCTCGCCACGCGCACCTGGGGCGCGATCGTCGTCGCGGGTGTCGGCATTGCCTGGATGTACGCGCGCGAGGTCAGTGCAGCCGATCCGCGCCAACTGCTGGGCACGCTGATCGCGCTGGCGGTGCCGGTCGCCGCGGCAATCAACTGGACGCTGATCCAGCACACCCGGCACGCGGCCGACCTGGACCTGCTGCCCGCCGTGCTGATCGGTGCCGCGCTGTCGGCGCTGCTGACCTTGCCGCTGTCGCTGCCGTTCGCCGCGTCCGCGCACGACCTGGCGTTGCTCGCACTGCTCGGCGTGGTGCAGCTCGCGATCCCGTGCCTGATGTCGGTCGCGGCGGCGCGGCTCCTGAGCGCGCCCGAGGCGTCGTTGCTCGCGCTGCTCGAAGTGATCTTCGGTGTCGCGTGGGCCTGGTGGGGCGCGGGCGAAATCCCGGCGCCGCATGTGCTGGGCGGCGGGCTGCTCGTGCTCGCGGCGCTCGCCGGCAATGAAGCGCTGACCTTGCGCGCGAGGGCTTCCCCGCAGGCCCGGCCCGGCTGACGCACACTAGCATCGCCCCTTCACTCGAATGGGCCGTGGCATGAATCAGATTCCCGGGCTGGACGCCAGCTTCCTGCACCTCGAGACCGCGCAGATGCCGATGCATGTCGGCGCGCTGCACAACTTCGAGCTGCCGGCCGACTACCGCGGCGACTTCGCCGCCGACATGCGCCGCCACATGGCCGCGCGCATCGCATTGGCGCCGGCGCTGCGCCAGAAGCTGCAGAGCCTGCCGATGAACTTCGCGAATCCCGTGTGGATCGACGCCGAGCCCGATCTCGAGCAGCACATCGTCGCGATCCACCTGCCCGACGGCAGCGGCCAGGCCGAACTCGAGGCGCAGGTCGGGCAACTGCATCCGGTGCTGCTGCCGCGCGATCGGCCTCTGTGGAAGTTCCATGTGTTCGACGGCCTCGCCGACGGCCCGCAAGGGCGCAAGCGCTTCGCGATGTACACCCAGTTGCACCATGCCGCGGTCGATGGCCAGGCCGCGGTAGCGCTCGGCCGCGCGATTCTCGACCTGAGCCCCGCGCCGGCGGAGATCGCCGTGGCGCCGCCGCGCCAGCCGCGCGGCCAGCTCGGCCTGGCCGAAGTGCTGCGCGGTGCGCTCGCGAACCAGTTCGACCTCGTCGTGAACGCCGTCAAGGCGATTCCGGGGACCGTCGGCGTGCTGTCGCAGATGGCGGCGCAGAAGGCCGGCGCCAGCGCCGGCGACACCGTCGGCCGGATGGTGTCGCGCCTCAAAGGGCAGGGCGCCAGCGCACGCGGCAAGAGCGTCAGCAACCTGGCGCTGGCGCCGCGCACCCGGCTGAACACCACAGTCTCGCCGCAACGCGCGTTCGCGACGGTCAGCCTGCCGCTGGCCGCGTTGAACGTGGCACGCCGCAAGCACGGCGCCAGCCTCAACGATGCGGTGCTGATGATTTGCAGCGGTGCACTGCGCCGAGACTTCCTGAAGCACGGGCCGTTGCCGCGCAAATCGATGGTCGCCGGCGTGCCGATCTCGACGCGCACGAAAGGCGACACCGCGTCGAACAACCAGGCCACGATGACGGTCGTCAACCTCGGAACGAACATCGCCGACCCGGCCAAGCGCCTGCGCCATGTGCTGGCCGCGACTGCCGCGATGAAGAACAACCTCGGCGCGATGAAGAGCCTGATGCCGACCGACTTTCCGTCGTTCGGCGTGCCGTGGTTGATGGAAGGGCTGGGCGCGCTGTACGCAAAAGCGCGCGTGGCCGATCGGTTGCCGGCGGTCGCGAACGTGACGATCTCGAACGTGCCGGGCCCGACAGTGCCGCTGTACATGGCCGGCGCGCGCATGTTGACGAACTATCCGACCTCCATCGTCGTGCACGGTGTCGCCTTGAACATCACGGTGCAGACCTACGACGAATCGCTCGAATTCGGCCTCATCGCGTGCGCCCGGGCGATGCCGGAAGTGGCCGAACTCGCATGCCATGTGCAGGCCGCCTTCGAGGAATTCGAGGCGCTGCCGCCGACGCCGGCGCCCGGTGTCGTGCCGGTTGACGCGTCTGTGGCTCGCGGTCCCGCCAGAAAGGCCACGGCAAAGGAGCCTGCTGCAACGAAGCGCACTGCGAAGCCGCCGCCCGCGCGCCGAACGCCGGCGTCATCCGGAGCGCGCGCTGTCGCCAACGCGACAAAAGTGGCTAGGGGAAGTGCTCCGTCGAAGAAGCGCGCTGCCCGCTAACATCCGCTCGTCTCTTCTGTCGTCCCGCGCATGCTGCGAACCAAGAAACTGCCCACGCCGAGCCGCGCATCCGCTGCCGACCTGCAACCACCGAATGCCTGGCTGTTGATGCTCGAGGCCCGGGTCTTCTGGGAGTTCGGCGCGATGATCGCCGCGACGCCCTGGCTGCGGCGCCTGCCGCGCGGCGATGGCCATCCGGTGCTGGTGTTTCCCGGCATGGCGGCGAACGACCTCACGACGGTGCCGCTGCGTAGCTTCCTCACTCGCCTCGGTTACGTGACGCAGGCCTGGGGCCAGGGCTTCAACTTCGGCCCGCGTGACGGCGTGCTGCAGCAATGCGCCGCCGACGTGCGCGCGCTCGCCGAGCGCCATGGCCAAACCGTCAGCCTGATCGGCTGGAGCCTGGGCGGCCTGTATGCGCGCGAGATGGCCAAGGAGCTGCCCGAGCACACGCGCAGCGTGATCACGCTGGGCACGCCGTTCAGCGGCCACCCGCGGGCGACCAACGCCTGGCGCATCTTCGAGCTGCTGAGCGGCCACAGCGCCGACGATCCGCTGATGATCGAGCGCCTGCGCACGCCGCCACCGGTGCCGACGACCTCGATCTACTCGCGCAGCGACGGCATCGTTTCCTGGCGCTGCAGCCTGAACGAAGCGGGCCCCCAGACCGAGAACATCGAAGTCCACGCCAGCCACACCGGCATGGGCATGAACCCGCTGGCGCTGTATGCGGTGGCCGATCGCCTCGCGCAGCCACCGCAGCAGTGGCGCCATTTCGACGCGAGCGGCGCGCGGCGCTGGTTCTTCCGCAACCCGACGCCGCCCCTGTCGATGCGCACGGTCTGAGCACCGCGATGCAGATATCTGCCAACGGCATCGCGCTCGAGGTCGAAGACCACGGTTCACCCGCCGGCGAACCGCTGGTGCTGATCATGGGGCTGGGGATGCAGCTGGTGGCCTGGCACACCGACCTGGTCGCGCTGCTGGTGGCGCGCGGCTTCCGGGTGATCCGCTTCGACAACCGCGACATCGGGCTGAGCCAGCGCTTCGATCACCTGGGCGTGCCCAATCTCGCACTCGACTCGCTGAAGTACGCGATCGGCATGAACGTCAACGCGCCGTACACCGTCGCGACGATGGCCGACGACACGGCTGCGCTGCTCGGTGCGCTCGGTATCCCGGCGGCGCACATCTGCGGCGCCTCGATGGGCGGCATGATCGCGCAGCAGCTCGCGGTGCGGCATCCGGCGCGCGTCAGGAGCCTGACGCTGATGATGACCAGCAGCGGATCTCGGCGCCTGCCCGGCCCGAGCCTGAAGGTGCGCAGCGCGCTGGTCTCGCGGCCGAAGGACCCAGCCGATGTGCACAGCGTGATCGCGCACTACGTGAGGCTCTACAAGCTGATCGGCAGCCCCGGTTATCCGGCCGACGATGCCGATCTTCACGCACGCCTGGGCCATTCGGTGCGGCGCTCGTACCGGCCGCAGGGCACGGCGCGCCAGATGGTCGCGATCGCCGCCGATGGCGACCGCTCGCGCCTGCTCGCTGCGATCAAGGTGCCGACCCAGATCATCCATGGCCAGGCCGACCCGCTCGTGCCGGTCGATGCGGCGCATGACCTGGCCGCGAAGATCGGGGGCGCGCAACTCGACCTGATCGGCGGCATGGGCCACGACCTGCCGAGGCAGCTGTGGCCGCGCTTCATCGCTGGCATCTGCGGTGCAGCGGCGCGCTCGTAGCGGGCGCAGGGACGAGGGCACCGTTGCACCTGTGCCGATTGGCGATCGAGCCACGAGCCCTGCTCGTTGCGCAGATGTACGTGCTCGTTGCAAAGGCTGCACGCGCACGGCTTCGGTAAAGAAACGTATTTGTTTGGGAGGATTTTCCCGTGAATGGGGGGGTGGCGCGCCGTCGGTGAATGCGGGAATTGCCCCCAGAATCGCGTCAATCGGTGCGCAGGGCCTTCAGTCAAGCAAGCGCCGGGTGTCGCGATCAACTTCAGAAGGAATGCAATGATCAAGTCAAACATCAAGGCGGTTGCACTGGCCACCACGGCGCTCGCGCTGTCACTTTCTTCGTTCTCCGCCAGCGCGGATGTCTTCACGCTCGACAAGACCTTCACCCAGGGTCTGGTCGCCCCGTTCGGCACCGTCACGCTGACGCAGGACGGCGCCAACGAGGTCGATGTGGCGGTGACGCTGGCTTCGGGGTTCGAGTTCGTCACGACGGGTGGCCCGCATGACTCGTTCACGTTCAACATCGATTCGTCGGTCGGCGCCTACAGCGTTGTCGGCATCGACCCGAGCGCGTACTCCAACGTCAAGCCGGGCACCAATCCGGCCTTCGGCTCGTTCACCGATGCGATCGTCTGCACCGGCTGCGACAATGGCGGCAAGGGCGCGTTCACCTCGACGATGTCGTTCTCGGTCGACGCTGCCGGTGGCATCTCGGTCAGTGACTTCATCGCCAATACGACGGGTTTCTTCTTCTCGGCCGACGTGATCAACCTCGCAAGTGGCACAACCGGCGCGGTCGGCAACAGCGACGGCGGCGGCGTGATCGTGTCGATCCCGGAACCCCAAACCTATGCGCTGATGCTGGCCGGTCTCGGGGCCGTGGGCTTCCTGGCACGCCGTCGGCGTTCGAACTGAGCAGTTCTGCTCCTGCGGCATCGCGCCGCGCACAAGGCCCCGCTCTGCGGGGCCTTGTCCGTTGTGGAGCCCGAGGCGCGCAGCCATTGCTGCGAAAATGCGGTCAACGGTGCGCGCCCGCGCGCTTTCGCTGACCGGAACCGAAACGCCCCTTGGAAGACAACGTCGAACTGACCCGGCCCGCCAGCCCGTGGCGGCTCTCCGTCGCGCCGATGATGGACTGGACCGATCGGCATTGCCGCTACTTCCATCGCCTGCTGTCGCGCCGCACGCGGCTGTATACCGAGATGGTGACGACGGGCGCATTGCTGCACGGCGATGTGCCGCGGCACCTCGACTTCAACGCCGAGGAACATCCGCTCGCGTTGCAGCTCGGCGGCAGCGAACCGTCCGATCTCGCCCATGGCGCGCGTCTCGCGCAGCAGTGGGGCTACGACGAGGTCAACCTGAACTGCGGCTGCCCGAGCGAGCGCGTCCAGCGAGGTGCCTTCGGCGCCTGCCTGATGGCTGAGCCGCAGCTGGTGGCGGATGGCGTCAAGGCGATGCGCGATGCGGTCACGCTGCCGGTGACCGTGAAGCACCGCATCGGCGTCGACCGCACCGAGAGCTATGCGTTCGTGCGCGACTTTGTCGGGACGGTGGCGCAGGCCGGCTGCGAGGTCTTCATCGTGCATGCGCGCAACGCGTGGCTCAAGGGCATCAGCCCGAAGGAGAACCGCGAACTGCCACCGCTGCGCTACGAGACCGTGCACCGGCTCAAGCGTGACTTCCCGGATCTGACGATCATCCTCAACGGCGGCGTCAAGACGCCGGCGCAGATCGAGGAGCAACTCGCCTTCGTCGATGGCGTGATGCTCGGCCGCGAGGCCTATCACCACCCCTGGCTGATGGCCGACTGGGACGCCCGCTTCTTCGGCGACCCGGCGGTCGAGCGCGACCGCGATGCGATCGAGGCCGAGATGGTCGCGTACATGGCACGGCGGCTCGACGCGGGTGAGCCGTGGTCGCATGTCTCGCGCCATCTGCTGGGCTTGCGCAACGGCCTGCCCGGCGCGCGCCGCTGGCGGCAAGTCTGGTCGGATCACCGGATGAAGCACGAGACGCCTGACGGCGTCGCCGTGCTGGCGCGCGCCGCCGCCGCTCAGCAGGCGATCACGGCATCGGTGTGACTGCGCCGCGGCCGGGCCAGGTCGCGAGCACGACGCCGGCCAGCGCGAGCGCGAAGGCGGCCGCCTGCGAGGCGCTGAAGCGCTCGCCGAGAAACAGCACGCCGACCGCCGCGGCGCTCACCGGCAGCAGCACCGTGAAGATCCCCGCCTGCGAGGCCGGTACGTGGCGCAAGCCGGTCATCCACAGCCACACGGTGATCATGCTGGCAGCGATCGAATAGAACAGCAGCAGCGTCCATGAGGCCGGCGCGACACCACCAAAGTCGAACTGCAGGGCCTGCCAGAGACCGAACGGCGTGACCAGCGCGAGCCCCCACAGGTTGATCAGTGCGCTGATGCGCTTCGGGCCGACCTTGCCGGCCAGCTTCTTGCCGATCACCACATAGCTCGCCTCGCAGCTGACCGCGCCGATCAGCAGCAGATTGCCCAGCCATGAGCTGCCGCCGGCCGCATCACCAGGGTCCTTCGCGAACGACACGAGCGCGATCCCCGCGACCGCGCAGCCGATGCCCAGCATCACCCGCAGTGCGATGCGCTCGTCGAGGAACGCACGCGACAGCAGCGCGACCGCGCCCGGAAGCCCGGCCATGATGACCCCGGCCGCGAGCGCCGAGCTCATCGAGACGCCGAACAGCATGCACACCGAGAACAGAAAATTGCCGAGGAAGGATTCGAGGAACAGCAGCCAGCGGTCGTGCGCGTCGAGCGGCGCGTCGTGCCGGCGGCGCCCGATCCATTTCGCCATCGCGAGCGCGGCGATGCCGAAGCGCAGCCAGGCGAGCAGGAAGATCGGGAACACCAGAACAAGGATCTTCGACAGGCCGACGTAGCTGCCGACCAGCGCCATGCTGGCGGCCAGGCAGCCGTAGGCCAACCACGGCGAATGGTGAGCGTGACCGGCGACCGGCGCGCGTTCGCCGCTCATCCCGCGCGCGCCGCGGCGGCCACCTCGGACAGGCGGATGCGCTCGCGGCGTGCGATCACTGCGCTGGCCGAGATCACGCCGACCGAAACGACCGTGATGATCAGCGTCGCGATCGCATTCACGCTCGGGTTCAGACCGAGCCGGGCGCGCGAGAAGATCACCAGCGGCATCGTCGTCGCGCCCGGCCCGGACAAGAACGCCGACAGCACGACATCGTCGAGCGACAAGGTGAAGGTCAGCAGCCAGGCCGACATCAGCGCCTGCGAGATCATCGGCAAGGTCACCAGCGTGAACACCTGCCAGGGGCGCGCGCCCAGGTCCATCGCGGCCTCGGCGAGCTGCGGGTTCAGGTCGTGCAGCCGCGCCTGCACGATCACCGCGGCATAGGCCATGCCGAGCAGCAGGTGACCGAACCAGATCGTCAGCAGGCCGCGCTCCGGAAAGCCCAAGGCCCGCTGCATCGACACCAGCATCAGCAGAAGCGACAGCCCGATGATGACCTCGGGCATCACCAGCGGCGCGCTGAGCATGCCCGCGAACAGCGTCCGGCCGCGGAAGCGCCGGAAGCGCACCAGCGCGATCGCGGCCAAGGTGCCGAGCACGACCGACGTGCAGGCCGTGAGGAACGCGATCTTCAGCGACAGCGCGAGGCCGGCGAGCATCTCGGTGTCGGCGCCGAGCGCGGCGTACCACTTCAGGGTGAAGCCCTGCCAGACGTTGGGCACCGGGGAATCGTTGAACGAGTACAGCACCAGCGCGACGATCGGCAGGTACAGGAAGGCATAGCCCAGCGACAGCCAGCCGCGGCCGAACCAGCGGTTCAGCGCCGGCGCCTTCATCGACGCGCCTCGAGGGTCTCGGCCTCGACCTTGTTGAACAGGGCGAGCGGCACGATGATCAGCAGCACCATCGCGACCGCGACCGTCGCGGCCATCGGCCAGTCGTTGTTGCTGAAGAATTCGTCCCACAAGGTGCGGCCGATCATCTGGGTCTGCGGGCCGCCGAGCAGTTCGGGGATCACGTACTCGCCGACGCACGGGATGAACACCAGCATCGAGCCGGCGACGATGCCGGCCTTGGACAGCGGCACCGTGATCTTCCAGAACGCGACCCAGGCCGTTGCGCCGAGGTCGGCCGCGGCCTCGAGCAGCCGCAGGTCCATCTTCGACAGGTTCGAATACAGCGGCAGGATCATGAACGGCAAGTAGGTATATGTCATGCCGAGTACGAGCGAGAAAGGCGTGTTCATCAGCTGCTCGGGGCCCGGGATCAGGTTCGCTCGGAACAGCAGCCGGTCGAGGCCGATGGCGCGGATCGCGTCGGCCGCCCAGCCGTGTTCGGTCAGCAGCGCCTTCCAGGCGTAGACGCGCAGCAGGAACGAGGTCCAGAACGGCAGCATCACCAACATCAGCAGCGCCGGCTGGAGCGTCGACCGCGCGCGCGCCATGAAGTACGCGAACGGGTAGCCGATCGCCAGGCACAGCAGCGTAGTGACCGCGGCGTATTTCAGGCTCG
>Ga0207648_10004355_pt1 | contig 14564 bp, 13 predicted proteins | sample KBSMisM32_FD_184310 | JGI IMG/M metagenome (GOLD analysis project Ga0207648, IMG submission 184310) | Miscanthus rhizosphere microbial communities from Kellogg Biological Station, Michigan, USA - KBS Miscanthus M3-2 (SPAdes) (version 2) | ecosystem: Host-associated > Plants > Roots >...
TGTCGCCCTTTCCGACGGTCATGGTCAGGATCATGGCCCAGAGGATGTCGAGCGTGCCGGCAACGGCGGTGGCGAGTGCGATCGGTTTCAGCATGGCGGTGTCCTCCCCCGCGCGGTCATAGCGCTGCGGGCGCCTGCCGGCCAACGCCGCGATTTTCTCGCCGGATGACCAGTTTCAGCCCCGACCAAATAGCGTCCACCGCACACACCTTCACGTCGATCAGGCCCATCGGCAGGCAGATGTCGCGGATCGTGTCCTCCGTGATGTCGGTCGGCACCTTCGACGCCTTCTTCGGCCAGCTGACCCAGATCATCCCGGCTGGATCGAGCAATGGCATCAACTGCTCCAGCTTCGCTTCAAGGTCGCTGCGCGCCGTGACGAACACGTGCGCAGCATCGATCGGCGCCTCGGGCGCGTCGAGCAACCGAAGCTGTAAGCCAATGGCGGCAATTTCCTCCGCGACCCTCTCCGGCATCCCGTCCCGCCAGACCCGCATGCCGTCCTTCAGCGACAGCTTCTTCGCGAGCGGCGTGCCGGAATAGCCGGACGTCATGCGAGAGCCGCGTCGGCTCCCATCATCTTCGGGAAGAAGCCCTCGTGCGCGGAGCGGAGGTCAGCCAGGGAGACCGACTGCTCGCCGCCGCGGTTGACCAGGTCGAACACGATCCGGTCGCCGCCCGTCGTTCCGATTGGCACCGCGAACAGCTTCGCCTCGTTAGCCAGTGCGCGGACTCGATCGGGATCAGTGGTCGTAACAACATACCGTCCTTGATCCTCGCCGAAGAGGATCGCGCCCGGGTTCGGGATCTGTTCGACGACGGTCATGGTGAGTCCGATGTTGCCTCCTAGCGCCATCTCGGCCACGGCCACAGCGGCACCGCCATCCGAGCAATCGTGGACGGCGGTGACCAGTCCATCACCGATCAGCCCGCGAATGCATTCGCCCGCTCGCTTCTCCGCGGCGAGATCCACTGGCGGCGGCGCGCCCTCACGGCGGCCGTAGCAGACATCGAGCCAGAGCGACTGGCCGACATGGCTGTCGCTGTGTCCGATCAGGATGATGTGCTCGCCCTCGGCCTTGAAGGCGATGGTCGCGCTCTTCTCCCAATCGTCGAGCAGGCCGACGCCGCCGATCGCCGGCGTCGGCAGGATCGCGCTTCCGCCGCCGGTCGCCTTGCTCTCGTTGTAGAGCGAGACGTTGCCGCTCACGATCGGATAATCGAGCGCGCGGCAGGCCTCGCCCATGCCTTCGAGCGCGCCCACGAACTGGGCCATGATCTCGGGCCGTTGCGGGTTGCCGAAGTTTAGGCAGTTGGTGATCGCCAGCGGCTTCGCCCCAACCGCGCAGAGGTTGCGGTAGGTCTCCGCGACCGCCTGCTTCCCGCCTTCGTACGGGTCGGCATAGACGTAGCGCGGCGTGCAATCGGTGGTGATCGCGAGGGCTTTCTTCGTTCCGTGCACGCGCACCACCGCGGCGTCGCCGCCCGGGCGCTGAACCGTGTCGGCGCCGACCGACTGGTCGTACTGCTCCCAGACCCAGCGCCGGCTGGCGAGGTTCGGCGAACCCATCAGTTTCAGCAGATCCGCGGCGATATCCGTGCTTTCGGGCACATTTCCGAGCTCTTTTACGCCGGCCCAGGCCTTATATTCGTCCTTCGAGACGTACGGGCGCTCATATTGCGGCGCCTCGTCCGCCAGCGGCCCGAGCGGGATGTCGCACACCACCTCCCCGTTCCACTCGAGCAACATGTGCCCGTTATCGGTAACCTGACCAATAACCGCGAAGTCCAGTTCCCACTTGCGAAAGATGGCTTCGGCCTCGGCTTCGCGGCCGGGCTTCAGCACCATCAGCATGCGCTCCTGGCTCTCGGAGAGCATCATTTCATAGGGCGTCATACCGGTCTCGCGGCACGGCACCTTGTTCATGTCGAGCCGGATCCCCGCGCCGCCCTTGCTCGCCATCTCGACCGAGGAGGAGGTGAGGCCAGCTGCGCCCATGTCCTGGATCGCGACAATGGCGTCGGTGGCCATCAACTCCAGGCAGGCTTCGATCAGCAGCTTCTCGGTGAACGGATCGCCCACCTGCACGGTCGGGCGCTTCTCGTCGCTGTTCTCGTCGAAGTCGGCGGACGCCATGGTCGCGCCGTGGATGCCGTCGCGGCCGGTCTTCGAACCCACATAGACGATCGGGTTCCCGATCCCGCTCGCGGCCGAGTAGAAAATCTTGTCGGTCTTCGCGACGCCGACGGTCATCGCGTTGACGAGGATGTTGCCGTCGTAGGCGCTGTCGAAATTGACTTCACCGCCGACGGTCGGAACACCGACGCAATTGCCATAGCCGCCAATGCCCGAGACGACGCCCGCGACCAGGTGCCGCATCTTGGGATGATCCGGTCGCCCGAATCTCAGCGCGTTCATGTTCGCGATCGGACGCGCGCCCATGGTGAAGACGTCCCGCAGGATCCCGCCGACACCGGTTGCTGCGCCTTGATAAGGCTCGATGTAGGACGGGTGGTTGTGGCTCTCCATTTTGAAGATTGCCGCGTCGCCATCGCCGATATCGATGATGCCTGCATTCTCACCGGGACCGCAGATCACCCACGGTGCCTCGGTCGGCAGCTTCTTCAGGTGAAAACGCGACGATTTATACGAGCAATGCTCCGACCACATGACCGAGAAGATGCCCAGCTCGACGAGGTTCGGCTCACGGCCCATGGCCTTGAGAATGCGCTGATATTCCTCGTCCGACAGGCCATGGTCGGCGACGATTTGAGGGGTGATACGGGGAGCGTCCAGAACTTCCATGGCGGCCCCTTAGCCGCCCGCCGACGAAGCGGCTAGGCCGCGGTCAGATGTCGTGCCGCAGGAACTTCTCGCCCGAGAATATGAACGTCTGTGGGCGGCCGTAGCTGAAGTCGGCGAAGCTGACCCGTTCGGGCGTCCAGCTGTCGGTTCCGACGCGCCATAGATTGTCGCTGACGCGCACGAGCGGCGTCTCGGTGCCCAACCATAGTTTGCCGCCCCGCTCTACCACGACGGTTGTGCCCCACCACGGGCTGTCGTTGACGTAACGACCGGTGAAGCGCTGCAGGCTTGGGTCCGATTTAGCCAGCGCAATCCCGGACCCCTCACGCCCGTAGGAGTTGGGACCCCAGTTGGCGAGCGTAACTAATGGGCCCTTGCGCTCGAACATGAGTGTGAATGCGTGGAAATCGGGATGCAGCGTCCGGAACGTGTCATCCCCCCATGGTTGAAGGGCCGCTTCCTTGCCGCCGGCGACGAGGGTCAGCGGCGATCCCGGACGAACTTCGAACGACCCCGCGGGACCGGAATAGTGCCCGACAAACTGCGCCGCGTTAGGCAGTGGAGTTTCAAGCGATGGGGGCACAGGCGCCGGTCGCCCTGCCGCAACCTCGGCCAATGCGTCGACCGCGAAGCGAGTGAGGACCCGCGGGCGATATTCCGAGAACGCGCTCAGCGTCGAGCTTGCGAAGGCGCCGATGCCGCTGGCGACATCGACGTGGAAAGATGACGTGAAGCTCACCATGCCGCCGGTGTGGTGGATGTAAGACCGCCCAGGGGGGGCGCCGACATGCATCAGGCCGTTGCCGTAGTTCATGCCGGGCGTGTCGCTCGGTACGAAATGCGCCGTGAAGGCTTTGGCCTGCATCGGGCTCAGGCCCAGCCCGCCGCGGCCTTCGGCGGCGTCGGCAATGCTGCGCAGCCAGCGGAGCATGTCATCGGCGGTCGAAGCGACGCTGCCCGCACCGAATGTCACATCGACCCAGGCCGCCGGCGCAAGCGGAACTCCGCGCGCGAATGGCGCAGCGGGGTCCGTCGCCTCATAGCCCTGGGCGTAGAGCGTGCGGTCGAGACCGATGATCGCACCGCGGCTTCGCCGCATGCCGAGCTTCGCGAAGATGCGCTCCTCGATCATACGGGCGAGCGGCTTGCCTCCGGCATGCTCGGCGATCTTGCCCAGCATCTCGTAGCCCGTGTTCGAATAATGCCAGTGTTCGCCGGGCGCGTAGGTCGTCCACAGTCCGCCCGGCGCGAACAGGGGCGCGTCGTCGGGAAGACCGGCGGTATGATCGAGCAGATGCTGGACGGTTATGCTGTTGTCGGCGGGCAGCGGGGCAACGGGCAGCAGCTTGCCGACCGGGTCCGTCAGCCTCAGCCGGCCCTCCGCCGCCAATTGGTGGATGACCGTCGCGGTCATCGACTTGCTGATCGAGCCAATCTGGAAAAGGGTATCTGGCGTAATTGGGGCACGGCTGTCGCGGTTAGCGAAGCCGAAGTTGAGGACGGTCGAGAGTCCGTTCGGCGTAGTCAGTCCAAGGGTCAGCCCGGGCAGACCGAAATAGCTTAGGTGCTGCTCTGCGTGAGCGCGGATCGCTGCGATTGCGGCGTCGAAATTCGCTCCCTGTGCGGACGCGGGCGTAGCGAAGGGCGCTGAAACGGCAGCAGCCATCGCGCCCGTCGTGAATGCCCGCCGCGAAATCTGCATGGAAAATCCCCCTGCGGCTTGATTGAAGGCCGCAGGGGGAGAGTCAAGCAAGTGGTTGGAAGCTTAGGCCTTGCAGGTCTGTGCGGGATGACCTGGAACGCCAATCTTGGCGGAAGCGGCGCCAGTGCTGCCTTCGATCGAATAGCCCGCGGGGCCCGTCATCGCCTTGCCGGCTTCCGGCGCCGCGACCGAGGTCGGGCTTCCGCCCTTCTCGGTGCGGATATTGGCGGACTTGTTGTCCGACAGCCAGTCGACATAGACGATCTTGTTATCGGCGCAGCGGTAGATCTTGCTGGACACGATCGAAGGCGGGAGCGCGACTGGACCGTTGGTCGCGACATTGGCGCTGTCGTCCGGTTCAGGGCCGCCGGCAACGATGGTATGGTCCTGCTTGCCACAGCCGGCTAGCGCAGCGGCCGCAACAAGAACGATGGTTAATGGGGTGCGAGTCATAATTGCGCCCTTGCGACCAAGGTGAACCAGCCGTCAAGGCCGCGCGCTTGCATGTTGTCGAAGTGGGACATAGCTTCGTCGATTGTGCCTTACCAAGCCGGCAGCAGTGCGCAGCGCATCCGAATTGGTCTGACCGGCCTCGCCTTTGCGTTCATCATCGTCCTGCTTGGATCGGCGATCATTCGCTCTAGTCATGACGACAATGTCTCCGCGGCGAACTCGGTCGTGAACGAACCCAACGAGCCCCTCGCCGAACTGGGCGTCGCTCCCGGCGCTGAAAACAGCGCCAACAACAGCAGCAACACGACGACCGGCAAGAAGCAGTGACCCGAGCGCGCATAGGCGCGCTCGCGGCTTTGTTGGGGATCGTCGCTGCGGCCGCAATACTTACGGTTCGCCCAAGCTCCGACCAGGTTCCGTCACGCACGCCCGCGGAGCGGCCGATTCTCCTGCTGTTGAGCAGCCTGCCGATCGTCTTCGGAGAAGACTTCTCTCTGAAATCGAGTGGCTCAGCGGCGCTCACCGCTCTCCAGACTCGCTATCGCGTGGTGCCGATCAGCACTGCTGCACGAAGCGAACTTGCTAAGGGAAGGCTGCTGCTAATGGCGCATGCGGCGGCCCAGATGCCCGAGAACCTCGTTGCGCTGGATAACTGGGTCAGGGCCGGCGGAAAGGTGCTGCTTCTCGCCGATCCGAGGCTGGAATGGCCCAGCGATCGGCCGCTCGGCGATCCCCTGCGGCCTTCGCCGATGTTTCCCGACACTGGGCTGCTGGCGCACTGGGGGCTCAGGCTCGATGCGCCGGCCCGGCCCGGCCCGCAGGTCCGCAAGCTGGAAGGCTATGATGTTTTGACGAACTCGCCGGGGACCTTGGTTGGCGCGTGCCCGATTGGAAGCGAAGGCCTCATCGCCGATTGCAGGGTGGGAAAGGGCAGGGCGATCGTAGTCGCCGACGCCGATTTCCTCGACACGGCCATCCTTGGCAAGCCGGCCGAGCAAAACCTCGACGCGCTGTTGAAAGAGCTTGCTGAACTCCAGCGAGAGTGATTCGGGCGAGTCGGAAAAGTAACAGACTTATCCACAGGGAGATCAATGCAGAACAAGGCCGGAACATCCGACGACATCCCGCGCGAAAAACCCACGAAATCCGGCTTTTCCCATTAAATCCCATCTAATCCCGTTAAATCCCATTGTATCCCGCAAGCCTTTGAGTTACCAACATTGGCTGTAGCGCGGGGGGCTGACCCGTAGATTCGACGCTGAACGCGGAAGGGCACGACGGTGCATTTCCGCGGACCACGCCGCTCGCGCTGCGAAGGGGAGTTGGTGGTGGCGCTAGAGCATCTGTTTCAGGGCAGCGCACTGAACGCGGTCGACGCGAAAGGCCGTGTATCCATTCCCGCATTCCTCCGTGGAGTCATCGAGCGGCGCGGCGACGCGCGCACCATCGTGTTGGCCAAACATGAGGCGTTCCCCTGCCTCAGCGCCTACGATCCTGCTTATGCGGCCCTGAAGCACGCCAAGCTCGAACGCCTGCTCGAGAAGGAAGAAACCAGCGCCGACGCGCAGATCGAATATCAGCAGCGCAACCTGATGGCGTTCGCCGCCACCGAGGAAGTGCCCTACGACAGTTCCGGCCGCATCCTCATGCCTCCGATAATGCGCCGCAAAGGCCAGATCGCCGAACTCGCGCTCTTTCTCGGCACTGGTGAGACCTTCCAGATCTGGAACCCCGAGCTTCTCCTCAACGATGCGCGCATCCCCGAGGACCTCAAGGACATCGCCCGCTTCCGCCTCGAAGAACGAGGCCAGTCATGATCAGCGCCGGCACCAACCAGGCCCCACACGTGCCGGTGCTGATCAGCGAAGTGATCGGCGCGCTCGCTCTTCACGAAGCGGATACTGCCGTGGACGGAACATTCGGAGCGGGCGGCTACACGCGCGCCATGCTCTCGGCGGGGGCGGGACGAGTGATTGCCTTCGATCGCGACCCCGATGCGATCGCAGAGGGCGCATCACTCGTCCCGGACGCGCGCCTGACACTGATTAACGAACGCTTCAGCCAGATGGACCGAGCCCTGGCTGATCGTGGCATCGAGCACGTCGACGCAATCGCGCTCGACATCGGAGTTTCCTCGATGCAGCTCGATCGAGCGGACCGCGGCTTTTCCTTCTCGGCCGACGGTCCGCTCGACATGCGCATGAGCCGCTCTGGGCTCACCGCTGCCGAATTCCTCAATTCCGCTGACGAAGCCGAGATTGCGCGCATCCTTCGCGATTATGGCGAAGAGCCTCGGGCTCGCGCAATCGCCCGCGCCATCGTTGCTGCTCGCCCGGTTGAGCGTACGGCCGAGCTTGCCGCCATTGTCCGGCGCGCCGCCGGTTTTCGCCCTGGCCAAAAAGCGGACCCGGCGACCCGCACTTTCCAGGCCATCCGCATCCATCTGAATGCCGAACTCGACGAGCTCGAGCTGGGGCTCGCCGCCGCCGAGCGCGCGCTGAAGCCCGGCGGAAGGCTCGCCGTCGTCACTTTTCATAGTCTCGAGGACCGGATCGTTAAGCGCTTCTTCCGTGAACGAAGCGGAGGAACGCCCGCCGGCTCGCGTCACCGTCCTGAGCAACGAGATCCGCGCGAACCTACGTTCGAGCGGGTGGCGAAGCCGGTTTCCCCGACGGAACGCGAGCTGGCGGCGAACCCTCGGTCGCGTTCGGCGCGGCTGCGCAGCGCAGTCCGGACCTCGGCCCCTGCGTGGATGGGAAGTGTGCAATGAGTGGTCGAAGCTTCAAATCCGTTTTCATGGTCGCGAGCTGCGCCGGCGCAGCGCTCGGCTGCTACATGGTCTCGCTCCGCGTCGCCTCGGAGCGCTCGAAGCTGGAAAGCGTCGAGACCCAGATCGTGATGGCCCAGCGCGACATCCGGCTTTTGCAGACCGAGATTGGAACGCGCGGTCGGCTGTCGCAGCTCGAGCGGTGGAATGCCGGCGCCTTCGCGCTGTCCGCACCGAACGCCAATCAGTTCCTGGGGGGCAGCTTCGAGCTCGCCAAGCTCGTTGCCCCAAGTCACGAGGTAGATTTCCAGGCGCCCGTGGTAATGGCTTCGGCGCCTGCTCCTGAGGGCAAGGCCGCGCCAATCGGCGAACCCGCCACCGACGAATCCGGCAACGAGACGGTCGCGATCGTCGCGAGCGCCAAGACCGAACTCCTTCATCAGGCAAGTTTGAAAACCGGGACGCGCGAGGTTCCGGCGACGACCGTTGCAATACCCCTGCGAGCGGTCGAAAAGTCCACGGACAAGCCGGTTGCGGCGGCAACATCGGCACCAAAGTCGTCCGCGGGCAAGCCGGGCCTCGCGGCCGCCAAGCCGGTTCCGAAGAAAGCTGACCAAAAGCTGGTCCTGGCCGTGCCGATTTCCAAGAAATCGGTGGATCAACCAGCGGTTGCCGCTGCGAAGCCGATGACAAAGCCAGTGCGGATTGCGAAAGCCGATGTACTTGCACCGACGCAGGGCAAGACGGTCAAAAAACCAGCTAAGGATCACGTCTCCGGCCAATGAACGCACCGTCGCCCGCTCTCGTCGCGCCACGGCCCGAGCGGCTCCGACTCGTCGGTCAGCGCCGCCAGATTCTAGCCGTCATGCATCAGCGGCTGATGTTCGGCATGCTCGTCTATGCCGGCATCGTCGTCCTGATCGCGTTACGCATTCTGTACCTCGCCGCTTTCGGTGACCACGCCGGCGCGAAAGAAGGCCTGACGGCGCTAGTTCCGGACCGAGGTGATATCGTCGACCGCAATGGCGACGCGCTCGCTCGAACCATCGACGCTTGGACCATCGCCATTCATCCCAATAAGGTGATCGGAGACAAGCTGGCGCTGGCCCAACAGCTTGCTCAACTAATGCCAGAAATGAGCGCCGAGCAATATTTCGCGCTGCTTCGCTCGAACAAGCCGTTCTTCTACCTCCGCCGCCGCGCAGCGCCGAGCCTGGTCGAAGCGGTCAACGCGATCGGCGAGCCGGGCCTCGCCATCGAGCGCGAGCCCGACCGGCTCTACCCGCAGACGTCGCTCGCCGCGCACGTCATCGGCTTCACCGACATCGACGGCCATGGCGCCGCCGGTGTTGAGCGCGCGTTCGACAAATACCTTTCGGATCCGGCGACGCGCGGGAAGCCGCTGCAGCTATCGATCTCGAGTCCGATCCAGCAGGCGCTTGAGCATGAGCTGGGCAGCGCCATGACGACTTTCTCGGCCATCGGCGCGGCTGGCGTGGTGATGGATGTGCATACCGGCGAAGTGCTGGCCATGACCTCGCTGCCGACGATGAACCCGAATGTCGCCGGGCAGGGTACGCCGGACCAGATGTTCAACCGCGCGACGCTGGGCGTGTTCGAGCTGGGGTCGACGTTCAAGCCGTTCACGCTGGCGATGGCGCTGGATTCGGGAGTCGTCAGCGGGCCGGGACAGATGCTCAATTGCCCCGACGCGCTTCCGGCCTACGGGCACATCGTCCACGACACCCACCCGTTCGGCCGCCAATGCTCGATCGCCGAGGCAATGATGGAAAGCTCCAACATCGCCATGGGTCAGATCGCGGACAAGCTCGGCAAGACCCGGCAGCAGGCGTGGCTCAAGAAGATGGGCTTCCTCGATAAGGCCGAGATCGAGCTGAAAGAGAAGGGCCGCCCGCTGACGCCAGGATCGCGCTGGGGCCCGTTCGAAACAATGACCATCGGCTTCGGCCAGGGCATTGCCGTTGCACCGTTGCAGCTGGCGATGGGGTACGCGACCCTGTTCAATGGCGGCATCTATCATCCGCCGACGATCCTGAAGATCGGGCCCGACCATCCGCTCGGCCCGGGCCGCCGGGTCTTCACCGAAGACACCAGCTATCGCATGCGCTCGTTGCTTCGGCTCGTCGTGATGAAGGGAACCGGCAAGAAGGCCGATGCGCCCGGCTATCGCGTGGGGGGCAAGACCGGCACCGCACAGAAACTGATCAACGGCCACTACAGCCAGACCATCAACATCACGAGCTTCGCGGGTGTGTTCCCGATGGACGACCCGCGCTATGTGATCGTCGTGATGCTCGACGAGCCCAAGGCGACCAAGGATACGTACGGATTTACGACGGCGGGGTGGAACGTCGCGCCCGTGGTCAGCCGCATGGTCAGCCGCGTCGCTCCGATGCTTGGCGTCGCTCCCAACATGAATAGGGAGCCGAACATGAGTGAGGTCCTGCCGTTCGTTCATGACGGCAAGCAAGACGCGAAAAAGGACTGAGCGGCGTGAACCTGCGCGAGCTCGCGGACGTCGATTCTGATTCCCAGGTCACCGGCTTCGCCATCGACAATCGCAAGGTCGCTCCGGGCAACATCTTCGGAGCATTCAAGGGCGCTGTGTTCAACGGCGAAGACTTCATTCCACACGCAGTCGATCAAGGCGCCGTCGCGGTGGTCGCCCGGCCCGAGGTCAAGGCAAATGTCCCCGTAATCGGCGATGACAATCCGCGCCGTCGCTTCGCCGAGCTAGCGGCCAAATTCTACGCGCCTTATCCGGACACGGTCGTTGCGGTGACTGGCACCAACGGCAAGACCTCGACCGTCGAGATGACGCGACAGATCTGGCGCATGACGGGCCACCGCTCGGCGTCGATCGGGACGCTCGGAGTCACCACCTCTGACGACCAGGTGAAAACGGGCCTTACAACGCCCGACATCGTGACCTTCCTCAACAACATGGCGGGCCTCAAGCGCATGGGCATCAGCCATGTCGCCTATGAGGCCTCGAGTCACGGGTTGGACCAGCACCGCGCCGAGGGCGTCCCCTTGGATGCCGCCGCCTTCACCAACTTCAGCCGTGATCACCTCGACTATCACGAGACGATGGAGGCCTATTTCGAAGCGAAAATGCGGCTGTTCGATGAGCTGCTTCCGTCCGGCAAACCTGCCATCATCTGGACCGATGATTCCAAGTCCGAAGAGGTTATCGAACGGGCGAGTGCGCTCGGCCACAAGGTGATGACCGTTGGCCGCAGCGGCGAGACGATCCGCCTCGTCGAACAGACGCCAACCCCACTGGGCCAGTCGCTATTGCTCGAGCACGACGATCGCAGCCTCAAGCTCTCGCTGCCGCTGATCGGCGCCTACCAGTCCGCCAACGTGCTCGTCGCAGCCGGGTTAGTGATGGCGACGGGCGTCAATTTCGACCGCGTCTTCTCAGCCATGCAGCGGGTCGCTCCGGTGCGCGGACGCCTGGAGCGCGCGGTCATCACCGGCGCGGGAGTGCCGGTCTACATCGACTATGCCCACACGCCCGACGCGCTCGAAGCGGCGATCGCCGCGCTTCGCCCGCACGTCGAAGGCCGCCTGATAACCGTGTTCGGGGCCGGCGGTGATCGAGATCAAGGCAAGCGCCCCGAAATGGGCGCAGTGGCCACCCGCATGTCCGATGTTGTCATCGTGACTGACGATAATCCGCGCTCTGAGGATCCCGCGACCATCCGCGCTGCGATCATGGCGGCTGCGCCCGGCGCGACCGAGGTTGGTGGACGGCGCGAGGCGATTGCCGAAGCGATCCGCATTGCCAAGGCGGGCGACATAGTGCTCGTGGCCGGCAAGGGACACGAGACGGGCCAGATTGTCGGCGACCGGGTGCTCCCGTTCGACGATGCGCTGGTTGCTCGGGAGTGCGCCGCGTGAGCGCGCTCTGGACCAGCGACGAAATCGCCGCCGCGACCGCCGGAACCGCGAGCGAAACATTCGAGGTCACAGGCGTTTGCTTCGACAGCCGCGAGGTCGAGCCCGGCTTCTTGTTCGTTGCCATGCCGGGCACCGTCCATGACGGGCACAAGTTCGTCGATCAGGCCTTCGCAGCCGGTGCGGCTGGAGCAATCGTATCGCGGCCGGTCGATGGCCCACATGTGCTCGTGGACGACACTGCAGCGGCGCTCGAAGCGCTCGGTCGCGCCGCGCGCGAACGGGTCGATGCGACCATTTTCGGGGTCACGGGCTCGGTCGGCAAGACCAGCACCAAGGAAGCGCTTTACTGCGCGCTCGATCGCATTGCCCCTGGCTGCACGCACCGTTCGGTCAAGAGCTACAACAACCATACCGGCGTGCCGCTGTCGCTCGCCCGAATGCCTCGCGACACGAAGCTCGCCGTGTTCGAAATGGGCATGAACAATGCGGGAGAGATCGCCGCGCTGACCCGCCAGGTTCGGCCGAATGTCGCGCTGATCACCGCGATTGCCCCGGCGCACATAGAGAACCTCGGTTCGGAAGAAGCGATCGCCGACGCCAAGGGCGAGATTTTCCAGGGTCTCGAGGAAGACGGCGTCGCGATCGTTCCCAACGACACTCCCCATCGCGACCGCTTGGTAAAGGCCGCACGCCGCACGGCCGACCGCATTATCACGTTCGGCAGCGGCGACGCCGATGTGCACGCCATTCACGCTGTCTCGTCCGAGGGTGGCGGAAGCCTGATCAGCGCGGCCCTGCTGGAGCGCGAGCTGACGTTCCACATTTCCCAGCGCGGCGAGCATTGGGTGTCGAACGCTCTGGCCGTCCTCGCCGCCATCGAATCCATCGACGCCGACGTTGCCGTAGCGGCGCTCGCTCTCGCCGACATGGGCGGGTTAAAAGGCCGGGGCGCCCGCCACGTTGTGACCGTCAACGGCGGCGAAGCGATCCTGATCGACGAGAGCTACAACGCCAATCCCGCTTCCATGGCGGCCACTCTCAAGAGCCTCGGTGAGGAACGCGACATCGAGCGCCGCATCGCCGTGCTCGGCCCGATGCGCGAGCTTGGCGAGCACAGCGCCTCGCTCCACGCGGGCCTCGCCCCAGCCGTTCTCGACGCTCACGTCGACGAGCTCATCCTCATCGGCGAGGAGATGCGGCCCCTGGCGGAACTGGTTGTCGGCAAAGTCTCGCTCGACCTCGTCGACGACGTTGACGGAGCAATCGCCGGCCTGCTCGCCAAGCTCCATCCGGGAGACGCCGTGCTGGTGAAGGCATCCAACTCGGTCGGGCTTGCGAAGCTGGTCGACCGGGTGGCAGGGGGCGCGGCGTAATGCTCTACGTCATCGCCGAGCAGCTCGGCTTCCCCGGAATCCTCAATCTCATCCGCTACATCAGCTTCCGCGCCGGTGCGGCGAGCGCGACTGCGCTGGTCATTGGCCTGCTGATGGGGCCGTGGTTCATCAGCTGGCTCCGGGTCCGTCAGGGCAAGGGCCAGCCGATCCGCGCCGATGGCCCGCAGAGCCACCTCGCCAAGCGCGGCACGCCGACCATGGGCGGCTTGCTGATCCTGATCGCGGTGATGGTCTCGGTCCTGCTGTGGATGGACCTCAAGAATCCGTACGTCTGGGCGTGCCTGCTGGTGACCGCCGGCTTCGGCCTGATCGGATGGCTGGACGATTACGACAAGGTGAAAAAGGCGCACCACGCTGGCCTCAGCGGCAAGACGCGGCTGCTGCTGGAGTTCATCATCGCCGGGGTAGCAACCTGGCTGATCGTCCGCTCGGGCACCACCAGCCTCTATCTGCCGTTCGTGCAGGGGCCCGTGGCTGACCTCGGCTATTTCTATATCTTGTTCGGCGCGTTCGTGATCGTCGCGTTCGGCAACGCGGTGAACCTGACCGACGGGCTCGACGGACTGGCGACGATGCCGGTGATAATCGCAAGCATCACCTTCCTCCTCATCTCCTACCTCGTCGGCAACGCGAAGTTCGCGACCTACCTCGGCATCCCACACATCCTCGGTGTGGGCGATTTGACCGTGCTGTGCCTCGCGATCGTCGGTGCAGGGCTGGCCTTCCTATGGTTCAACGCGCCGCCTGCCGCCGTTTTCATGGGCGACACCGGCAGCCTCGCGCTCGGCGGCGCCCTCGGCGCCATCGCCGTCGCCTGTCACCACGAGTTCGTGCTGGCGATCGTCGGCGGCCTGTTCGTGCTGGAGGCCTTGAGCGTCGTCATCCAGGTCGCGGTCTATAAGCGCACCGGCAAGCGCGTCTTCCTGATGGCGCCGATCCACCACCATTTCGAGCATCTCGGCTGGTCCGAACCGACCGTCGTGATCCGCTTCTGGATCGTCAGCTTCATCCTGGCCCTGGCCGGGCTTTCGACGCTCAAGCTCAGGTGATTACGGCCCAGGCCTTCGCCGGCAAGCATTACGCAGTCTACGGTCTCGCGCGGTCGGGTCTGGCGACGGCCGGGGCGCTGCTCGCCAGCGGCGCACGAGTCACCGCGTGGGACGCCAAGGAAGAGGCCCGCGCACAACTTCACCCCTCCCCTTCAGGGGAGGGGATCGAGGGGTGGGGGAGTGGTGAAAGCCGCGACTCTTACAGCGCCCCCACCCCAACCCCTCCCCTAAAGGGTAGAGGCTTAGCAATCGCCAATCTCGACGAATCCGACCTCTCACAATTCGACAGCCTCGTCGTCACGCCCGGCCTCCCGCTCAACCGCCACCCGATCGCCCAGCGCGCCCGCGAGGCTGGCGTCGAGATCATCGGCGACATCGAGCTGTTCGCCCGCGCCCGGCCCGAGCTTCCGCCGCACAAAGTCGTCGGCATCACCGGCACCAACGGCAAGTCGACGACGACTGCGCT
>Ga0207648_10004356_pt1 | contig 14564 bp, 11 predicted proteins | sample KBSMisM32_FD_184310 | JGI IMG/M metagenome (GOLD analysis project Ga0207648, IMG submission 184310) | Miscanthus rhizosphere microbial communities from Kellogg Biological Station, Michigan, USA - KBS Miscanthus M3-2 (SPAdes) (version 2) | ecosystem: Host-associated > Plants > Roots >...
AGGTTCGAATCCTGTCATCTCCGCCAGACATTGTTTCCCAAGTCAGTGGTCAGTAGTTAATGGTCAGTAGCTCTGATGAGTTCTAAACTGACCACGGATTACTGACCACTGACTTTTCTTATGACTGTTCGAGTACGCTTCGCACCATCACCTACTGGATATCTCCACATCGGAGCAGCTCGATCTGCCCTCTTCAATTGGCTCTATGCTCGAAAGGTTGGCGGCAAGTTTCTGCTTCGCATAGAAGACACCGATCTTCAGCGTTCAACCGAGGAATCGACACGTTCCATTATTGAAGGTCTGGAATGGATCGGTCTGGATTACGACGGGGAGATCGTCTTTCAATCTGTTAATGCGCCGAAGCACCGTGCCGCCGCAAATCGCCTGCTTGAAGAAGGCAAAGCGTATAGAGATTTCACGGCCAAGGAGCAGCAAGACGACGCAAATGTGAAGCAGGGTATTGCTGATCGCGCACGTGCTCAGGTGGCTGAAGGTTTTGACCAGCGTAGCAATCCGTTTCGTGATCTACCTGCTGAAGAATCAAATCGACGCGCTGCGGCTGGTGAACTCTTTGCTGTTAGATTGAAGGTTCCAGTCGAAGGGCAGACGAGATTTGACGATATCGTTTATGGACCGCAGGAACGCAGTCACTCTGAAATCGAAGATCTCGTATTGCTCCGTTCGGAAGGAAATCCGCTTTACAACTTGTCGGTCGTGATCGACGATATTGAAATGGGAATCAGCCACGTTATTCGCGGCCAGGATCATATTACGAATACACACAAACAGGTTTTGATTTACGAAGCTCTTGGTGCGCCGGTACCAAACTTTGCACACCTGCCGCTCATACTTGCGCCAGACAAAGGCAAGCTCTCTAAAAGAAGACACGGTGAAGTCGTTTCGTTAACGACCTACAGAGATCGGGGATTTGTTCCGGCTGCTTTTCGAAATTTTCTAGCCTTGCTTGGTTGGTCGCCTCCCGAAGGTCGCGAGATTCTATCCAAAGAAGAGTTGATGAAGGCGTTTTCTCTCGAAGCCATCGGACGAGCAAATGCAATCTTCAACTTCCATGAGGATGATCCGCAGCACTGGACTGACGACAAAGCGCTTTGGATGAATGCGGAGTACATCCGCACGATGCCGCTCGATGAATTGTTGCCGATGGTGAAGGCTGAACTTCGAGCAAACAAGCTTTGGCGAGAAGAATATGAAGACGACGATCGCGAATGGTTTGCTAAAACCGTCGATCTAATTCGTCAGCGTTTCTTTACTCTGAAAGACTTTTCATCGCAGGGTCGTGCGTACTTTTCCGACGACTTCGATTTTGAGGAAGGTGCCGTCAATAAAAACTTGAAGCAAGAGCCCCGGCTGCGTGAACTGCTTTCAGGTCTTGCTGACAAGATTGAGTCAGTGGAGCCGTTTAACGCTGAAAGTGCCGAAGCCGCGTTACGCGCGTTTGCTGATGAAGCTGGTGTGAAAGCCGGTTTGCTCATCAACGCTTCGAGAACGGTGTTGACCGGACAAGCTGTCGGTCCAGCTATGTTTGAAATCTTTGACTTGCTTGGTCGTGAGTCTTCAGTCGAGCGACTTCGCAGCGGAGTGCCATGGTTTAGTGAATGACGGCTACACCGATTTGATCCAACGAAATACTCGACTCTTAAAACGAGCAACTGATAGAGTGGTACTTACTTCACCGAGGCCCTTCCTTGCAATCCCCGATTCTACGAGCCGTTCGCGGATTACGAGCGACGTCTTAATCGTATTGTCACCTACTATTTGTTAGAACACAGTCTGGCTGCCTGACGTTTGAGAGGTTGTCAAACTGCAAAGGAGTCAAATGATGGCTAAGAAATTTATCTTTTTTGTTCTGTTTACACTGACGTCGTCTGCAATTGCTTTAGCGCAGAACTCTAATTCATCAACTACAACGCCGGCTCGACCGCGAACTAGCGTTAATTCAAATCAACAAGCAAAACCACCGGCGCCTAAACCAACAAGCACAGCGAAACCGGCTGTTACTACCAGCGCTCCAAAGAGTACGGCTAAGAAGCCAGTGGTAAAGACTGAACCACCATCTGGTTCGGACGGTGTTCTCGCAGCTTTTAACGGATTGCTCGATGGCATCCGTAAAGCGGACGTTGATGCGGTCACCACTGTTTACTGGAATTCACCTCGTCTTTCGTTATTCAACTACAACGGCAGCGTGACAAAGGGCTGGGAGCAAGTTCGTGAGAATCGCAAGAGCTCTTATCCTGAGATCAAAGACGTAAAGCTTGATGTGCGCGATGTTTCTGTAACGATGCTGGGCAGGGACGGTGCGGTGGTGACTTGTCAGTGGTCGCAATCACAAACTTACAAGGGCGCACCGGAAACTGCGGCGGGTCGAATGACGCTCGTTTTCAAACGCGTAGGAACTGCGTGGAAAGCGATCCACTTGCATTCATCACCCGAGGCACCGAATCCGGCGAGCATTCCTCCTTCGGAGCAAATTCAGAAACCGTCGCCGACGCCGAATCCGTAGTTCGGTGTTTTGAGCCCAAGGCCCTTCACCCTGGCAACAAGGTCTCCCCCTGAGGGCTTTCAATGCATCCGCATATCCCCATTCACGATCTGTGGTGGCTCGCCGCAGGCAGCGCCAGCTATGGTGCACGTTACGTTCGAAACAAATTAAAGACGCACCGTAACTTTATTCGACGTAAGAAGCTGCGCGACCCCACGGACGATCTTCTTCATCTCCAGGCCAGGTACGGATATAACGCTCACTCGTTAGTGAGTATTGCTCCCGGCGCAAACGCATGGATGTCTCCCAACGTCGAAGGGGCGATTGTGTATAGCGAGTTTGGCCGAGTGTGGTTGGCGGCGGGTGATCCGATCGCAAAGCCAGCAGATATACCGGAATTGGTAAATGGCTTCCTGGCCGAGGCAAAACGGAAGCGACGAATCGCTGCCTTCGTTCCCGCCACTGAAAACTTTGCCCGGCAAGCGACGTCGTTGAACCTCGTCGCACTCAAAGTTGGCGCTGCTCCTTACTTTGATCTTCAAACATGGAATCCACGTGGTAACGCTGCCAAGAAGATGCGAGCTGGAGTGAATCAGGCTTTGCGAGCTGGAGTGAAGATCGAACCGATTGACGAACTAACTGAGGTCATCAAATCGGAGGTTGCTGATCTGTCGTTAAGCTGGCTTAAGAGTCGTCCAGCAGCGACAACCTTTGGGTGGCTGCTCGCACTCGATCCTTTCCTGCACTTTACGAAGAAGAAGATGTTTGCAGCGCGTGACAAGGATGGTCGGATGATTGGTTTGCTTTCCGTTAGTCCGATACCGGCGCGTCAAGGTTGGTACTTGGAAGATGTCCTTCGTTCAGAAGATTCACCTTCAGGGACTTCAGATCTCCTCGTCGTCGAAACACTAAAACGGCTCAAAGCAGAAGGAGCCCTGTTAGCAACTTTAGGGACCGCTCCCCTGGCGAAAGAAGGCGAAGACCAATTGTCGACAAGAGAGCACCCAGTGATTGAACTGGCACTGCGCGCGATCTCGCGCAGGTTTGGTGTCTTTTACAGCTTCGCAGGATTGCGAACATTCAAGTCGAAGTTCGTTCCGAGCTGGTGGGAAAGTGAATATGTTTTAGTGCCGGACGGGGCACTCGTTCCGCCTCGGGTTGCTCATGCGATACTTCGAGCGCTGGTTCCCGGTGGAATGAAGCAACTCCTCACTAGAAAGGCGCTCAGATCAATCAAGAACCGCGTTTAGCTGTTCGCTTTTATCTTTTCGCAAGGGAGTGAGGAAGCCGATTGCAATCCCTCCCAAAATCGCAAGGAACGGGAATATCTCCACTACGTATCTTGGCTCCGGGTTCTCGAGCGTCGAGAAGAATCCCAATCGAAGAAAGATGATGAGTCCAGCAAGTGCGAGCCAAAGTCTCGCCTCCTTACTTCTCGCTCGCAACAGGCACCATGCGCCTAACGCTCCCAGAAGCGTGTAGGCCCACGTCAAACCAGCGAACAGCGGGAGCCAGTACTGCTGATGAATGCTGTAATCCATATAGTCGAGCGGAAAGAGTTCACCTTCGAACGGGTAGTACTGCGAATGAGTGTCAAACCAAAGTGAGCGGGCGCGTTTCAGCGGCAGCATTACGTAGTATTGAAAAGGAGCACGAGCAATTCGCTCACGGGCGAGCTGTGCGAAAGCGGCGTCAATCTCCGGCGTCATCTCAACGTTGCTTGGATCGTCGGCACCCGGATCCTCCTCTGCTTCCTCTTCTTCTTCGTCCTCATCGGTAGCCTCATCGCTCTGCTTGGTTTGGTCAGGAGTTGCTGGACTCGGGCTAGGGGTTGGTGTTGCTGTCGTGTCTTCTTCGTCCACCGGGTGGTTGTATTTGTCCATCAGAGCGGCGACTCGATCGCGCTCCGCTGACGAATCAAAAGCTCTCTTGGGATATGCCTCGATGGGTATCCGTGATGTATCAAGTCGCCAGAGCACAGGTCCGATGTAGCGACCGTCGTCAAGCCACGTCCGTAGCCACATCAGATAGCCACGAGGAACAAACTCGCCGGGCATTTCTCCGTGGGCCGGCGACAATGGCTGAAAGACTCCGAAGACACGACGATTCCGAATCGTCCATGGAACTAAGACAAGACAGAAGGCAAACGAGAACACCGCCGCTGAAAGAACTGACTTCGAAAAGCGGTTAAAGAATTTCTGAGTGTCTCGAGCGGCATAAAGAGTTGAAAGCAAGATTGTGAGGCCTGTTGCAGCTGCAAACAAACCGCTGTCTGGTCGAAAGAAAACAGCCAGTCCGGCAGTGAGCCCGGCAAGTAGCCAGAGGATCAACGACCGGCGTCGACTCGATGACTTGAAGGCGAGGGTTGCGAGCAAACACAGCAACACGGCCAGAAAACTGGTTGGAACTTCGGTAAGTATAGTCGCCACGTAGATCGTCGTGAACGGGCACAACGCCGCCAGCGTGAAAGCTGCGATTGAAGAGATACGCTTTCGTTTTTCGTCAGCTGTCCATTGAAAAGCGACCAGGGCGACGAGGATGCATGTGGCGGTATCGATAATCGCCTGGACGATGCGAACTGCGGTGTTGTTAGTGTGACCGGCAATCGAATAAATCGCGCTTAGGAAAAGTGGGTAGCCCGGCAAGCGAATCAGTGAGGGGACAAAGGGAGCCTGCTCTTCATGCGAGTAAACATGATGCTCGAGAACGTTGCGGGCGATCTGTGCATAAACACGACCATCGTCAGGTGTATCGTTTGGAAGTCGTAGGGCGACGAATAAACGAAATCCGAAAGCGACCAGAAGTACTAATGCCGCAATCCAGATTTGTTTACGACTTACGGGGCGTGTCGTGTGTTGAAGGCTACTTTACGAAACCTCTTTTGCGGCGGGGCCGCGTCCCGTGCGGAAAGCCCCTGGCTTCCCGCAGGTCACTTAAAGGAGAGGCTACGCCTCGGGCGGCCTAGCCGCAAAAGAATCGCGTGCTTGAACGGAAAGCCAGAGCCTTTCCGCACGGGAGGCAGTGAAGCCGCATATCCTCTCTGTTTCTTCACTCTGCATGTCTTCAGTTGACAAACCATTGCACGCCGTAACACATTAGCTCTAACTCTGCTTCATTCTAACTCGGAGGTTCTTGATGCGTTCTCATTCGCTCTACACAATCCTAATCGCACTTGCGGCTATTGTCTTAATCGGTTGCACGGCTGCCGGAAACAAAGTCACGAAGATCGGTCAGTCGCCCACTGTAAGTCAGAAGGCCACTCCAGAAACCGTAGTTTCAGACGGTGCACCCAGAATCACGATTGCCGAACTTCAGGAAAAGATCAAAAAGGACGAAGTTTTTATTCTCGATGTTCGTAACCAGGCTTCTTTTGATGCGGGTCACATTCCGGGTTCAAAGCTGATTCCTTCGGGTGAAATCCTCAATCACCTCGATGAACTGCCGAAGGACAAGCTCATTGTCACATACTGTTCTTGACCAAACGAACATACGTCCGCCAGTTCGGTGGTCGCCCTCAAAACTAAGAACATCACAAACGCAGCCGCACTACTTGGTGGTTTCAACGAATGGCAAAAAGAAGGACTGCCGGTAGATAAGAAGCAGTAAGAGATTTCGGAATTCAAAGGTTGGATTTCGGATTTTGTTTAATGCAGGCGTTCCTCTACAGCTTCAAGTTCGAACGACAGAGCTGACGAAATCCGCAGTCCGCAATTCAAAATCCGAAATTCTCACGTCGGTACTGCTTGCCTCACAAATGCCGGCAGTGGTGTCAAAACTCTTGCGGCTGGTACGCACAAAACCGGGCACGGTGCGTTACTGATTACTCTTTCAATCTCGGAACCTAGAACAGGCGTACCTCCAAATAATGAGTTGTGAACGGCGGTACCGATCACAATTAAGTCTGCTTCTGTTTTCACTGCAAGCCTGACAATCTCTTCATACGGTCGACCCTCTGCGATGTGCGTCAGTGCCCTCGATCCATCTGTTCGGGCCAGATGAGTCATCCGCTCAGTCACGTAACTTCGCAATCGAGTCAAGGCTGCCAGGCCACCCTCAGGAAACATCGCTGAGAACTGATCAAAGTAGTCGCCGATTACATAGACTGCGTGGAGTTCTGCGTGCGTGTGATTTGAGATTTGCGTCGCGATTGATGTGGCAGCCACTGAGGATGGTCGGAAGTTAGTTGCGAGTAACACGCGCTTCAAACGAATTTCCACTTTGCCATCGACTTGTTCCACAAACTCTCGTTGGGGTGGTCTGATAGCGAGCACCGCGCAGGGCGCTTCCGCAACGATCTCCTCAGCGATGGAGCCACTGAACGCTCGAGCGAGGCGTTTGCGCGCGCGCGTTACAACGGTGACGAGATCGATCTCGTGTTCGACTACGGCCCGCGCAATTTCGGTGGCCGGTTCACCGTCACCAAACTCGGCTTCTGCCTCTACGTTCTTAAGCAAAGGATCGGTAAGCAGTTTCCGTGCGTCTTCGCGCACTTGAATGAGCCACTGTCGACTCTGTTCTGCAAACCAGCTCTCGGGTCGTTTCAGCAAATCTTGAGGGACCTTCGCTCCCTGCACATTGAACACGAGGATTCGTCCTCCTCCGCTGCGCGCAAAAGCAGCCGCATACTTCAGCGCGGCTCGCGAGTTTTGCGAGAAGTCAGTCGGAAAGAGAATGTTCCTAAATGGATACATTGGTATTTAAGATTTCAGATTGCCGATTGCAGACTGTCGGTACCCTTTAGTAACCAGCTCAATTTCAAGGACGCGCTCTTCTGGGACCGCGGGCGTCCTCGCCTGCCTGTCGCGGCAGAAGTTTCTTCAATCTCCAAAAGCGTTTGACGTTGCCGGCAGGCGAGGACGCCTGCGGTCCCAAGAGAGCGCGTCCTTGAAATTAAGGTTGCTACTAAAGGGAACCAATCAATCTGGAACTCGATTGAGATCAAAGACCCGTCATTTAAATAACTCTGGTCCCAGCGATTCTATCCAGCTGGGCCATAAACAAATCCAACCCATCTGGTAGATGTCTAACCGCCATTGCCAGTTCAATTGCTACGCGCTCGCGAAAGCTGGCCTCCTCTTTGGTGGGTGCCACTCGGTTTACGACGCGCTTGAGTGATTCGGTCACACCTTGAACGTAAGTTGACGGAGCAAGTTTTGTCTGAAGATTAACTGTTGACTTCGTATATTCAAACCCGCCGACCGTTGGATCCAAAAACGGGTAATCGTCACCAATGTCGACACGAGCGAGGTAGAAAAGTTCTGCAAAGGATACTCCCGCGCTCTCCACCGCACGCTCAACTGCGCTGATGACTGCACTGCTGGCTGCGATTAGGTTTGATAAGTCGGCTTCAGCTTCAGGAGCAATCGCTGCACTCTTCCATGCTTCCGGTTCCAATCCACGTTCGGGTTCGATCACCGAGGGCGTAGAAACCGTATCGCTGATCGAGCCTTCAAAAACTGTGATCGCGCCGCCGGGCTCGCGTGCCCGAACCAGAAGTCGCTGCATTGCCGCCTCGCCTTTCGATTCACGGCTAGCGGCATGATCGTTTTCCCACACGCTAGGCGCATCTTTGCCGTAGAGAAAAACATCGGCCTCATACTGGTCCAGAGCAACATGAAGCCTGCCAGTAAAGTTGCTTTCACGAAGATGTCGAATGAAAGCTGCGAGGTTGACGTAGCTCGTATTCAAAGAGTCGAACTTGAGAGGTTCAGCCATGAGTTGAAACTAAATCAGGAGAGGGGAAGTTTCAAGAAAAAGAAACGGTCTTTGGTTTTTGGTCTTTGGCCTTGGAACGTGGTTGATTGTTTGCTGTAACGCGATGTGTGTTGCACAAAGCAGCCGGTCGACAGACTACAAGTCCGAAGGCCAAAGCCCCAAGACCAAAGACCAAAGCTCGTCGTCAAAACTGAGAAGCGCTCTCCTGAAAGTTTTTTTCTTCCCCTTTTCCCGTCTTCCATGCCAAACTCCGCAGGCATTCCTTAGGCCCGCGGGGGCAAACAACAAGTAAGAGTTATCCAATTCGACTCCGGAGGCGACATCTTGCTTCGAGGACTCTTTCGTACAAAGAATCTGGACGACATCCTGGCTGCACTCGGTGACGAAGCGCACGCGCTAAAACGTTCACTTGGGGCGTTCAACGTAACGCTGCTTGGTATCGGCGCGATTATAGGCGCCGGTATCTTTGCCACGGTCGGAACAGCTGCGGCCGGTGACGCATCGCGCCCGGGAGCCGGCCCATCGCTGATGCTTTCGTTTGCTATCACTGCGATCGTCTGCGCCTTCACCGCTCTGTGCTATGCCGAGATGGCAGCAATGGTTCCGATCTCCGGTTCAGCGTACACCTACTCCTACGCAACGCTCGGCGAATTAGTCGCCTGGATTATCGGGTGGGACTTGATCCTCGAGTACGCGATCGGCAACGTCGCTGTGGCGATAAGTTGGGCAAACTACTTTCGAACATTCATGGAAAGTATCGGCATCAATATTCCGCAGTGGCTGTCAACCGACTTTCGCACGGCCCATAAGATTCCCGGATTAATCGAAAGCGCGCCTCATATCCTTGGCGTTCCAATTGTCTTTAACCTTTTGGCTTTTGGCATAGTCTCCTTGATCACGATCGTGTTGGTGTGGGGTATCAAGGAGTCAGCACAATTCAATGCCGGAATGGTGATGATCAAGATTCTCGTTCTGCTCTTTTTCATCGGCATCTCTTTGTATTTCGTTTCACCTGCAAAGATGGCTACCAACTGGCATCCGTTTCAACCGACCGGTTGGGGCGGAACACTCGCTGGAGCTGCCGTCGTCTTCTTCGCTTACATAGGTTTCGACGCTGTTTCGACCGTAGCCGAAGAAACCAAGAATCCCGCCAGAGATCTGCCAATAGGAATCATTGCGTCGCTCGTTATCTGCACGATCTTTTACGTGGTTGTAGCCGCGGTATTCACCGGTCTACTCCCTTATCAAGATTTAGTGCGACGGCTGGCAACGGAACAAGCTGAGCCACTAACGATGGCACTCGATCACGTGGCTCCGGGTGCGAAATGGGCGACCGGAATTGTGGCCTTTGGTTCAGTGGTGGCCCACACTGCGGTGCTGCTAGTGTTTCAACTTGGCCAACCGCGCATCTTTTTCTCGATGGCGCGCGACGGTCTGCTTCCACCAGTGTTCGCGAAAGTGCACCCAAAGTTTAAGACGCCACACGTCACGACTATTCTTACTGGTGTTGTCGTGGGCGGCTTCTCGGCAGTGATGAGTATCGACGAGATGGTGGACTTGACCAACATCGGAACCTTGTTCGCGTTTGTGTTGGTGTGTGTTGGCATCACGATACTTCGCTATAAAGAGCCGAACCGGGCACGTCCGTTCAAGGTTCCGTTTGGAGCCTGGTTATTGCCAATGATGGGGGCAGTGTCTTGCGTATTTTTGATGGTCTACTTGCCGCCAACTTCGTGGTGGCGGTTTGTGGCGTGGTTGATGATCGGACTTTCGGTTTATCTCTCGTACGGATACGCGAAGAGCGTTCTGGGCCGGAAAGTTAATCGACCCGACAAGACGCCCGGTTGGTTAATGTTGCTTGGGCTTGGCTCCTTCTTGATTGCGATCGGGATACTTGCGGTACCGCATCATGAGACGATTAAGGAGTTGATGGCTGGCTTATCGGCCGGCAATGGTCGCACTACGCTCGCGGTGGGCAGCATCGTTGTAGGAGTATTGTTAGGAGTTGTCGGGTCGATCATGGGCATGTCGAAGAAGCAGGCTGCGTAAAGATCGATCGACTGGGAATTTGTCGAGGGCTTTCGTAGAATTGCATTATGGCTACCGAACTAAATCAAATAATTCGAGAAGCCCTCGATCTGCCAGATGAGGATCGTGCAACTTTGGCGGGGCTATTGATTAAGAGCCTGGAGGAGGACGAAGATCACGACCCCGATATTGAGGCAGCATGGGCGGCCGAAGCTGAACGCCGCTGGTCTGAAATAGAGTCAGGTGCCGTGAAGACGATTCCCTGGCAAGAAGTTCGAGCCAGGCTTTTTAAGCGATGACTCCGGTTGAGTTTCATTCTGAAGCCTTGCTGGAACTCGAGGAAGCACACGCTTGGTATAAAGAACTAGATGAGTTGGTGGCAACGGCATTCCTGGTTAACAGGTCCGTTGCCAAGATTTCCGAACATCCCGAGAGTTGGCCGAAAACTCGCGACAATGAGCGTCGCTTCCTGCTTAACCAATTTCCATATTTCAGTTATCTACCGAGTGCTAAACAACGTCGTCTTCGTGACAGCGTTTGCTCACCATAGACGACGACCGCACTACTGGCGGGAACGTCAGTAGTTTCTTCTGAGAGACAAATTATCTAGATGAACGCATTACCCATAATCATCGGCGCGCTTTGCGTCATCGCAATCTCCTACCGTTATTACTCCGCCTTCATCGCCGCGAAAGTTCTCGCGCTTGACGACAAGCGACCCGTGCCTTCACAAACGATGTACGACGGGCACAACTATTACCCAACTAACAAATGGGTTTTGTTTGGTCATCACTTTGCGGCGATCTCAGGTGCCGGTCCACTAATCGGTCCCGTTCTCGCCGCTCAGTTTGGTTTTTTGCCGGGATTGTTGTGGCTGGTGATTGGTGTTTGTATCGGAGGCGCTGTTCACGACTTCATGATCCTCGCAGGTAGCGTGCGACGCAAAGGGAAATCCCTTGCTGATATGGCGCGCACCGAGATTAGTCCCTTGTCGGGTCTGGTCGCAGGCATTGCGATTCTCTTTATTGTTGTCATTGCACTCGCCGGTCTCGGACTAGTCGTGGTGAACGCGCTCGCCGAATCTGCGTGGGGAACATTCACCGTGGCCTTCACGATTCCGCTCGCACTCTTGATGGGGCTTTACATGTATCGCATCCGCCCCGGAAAGATCGCGGAAGCGAGCATACTGGGTGTCGTCGGACTGCTCTTCGCTGTCTATCTTGGTGGTCGCATCGCTGACTCTTCCTTCGCGAGTGCCTTCACGTTGCAACGCAACACACTAATTGTCGCCATGGCGGCTTATGGCTTTATTGCTTCGGTCTTGCCCGTGTGGATGCTGCTTTGCCCGCGCGATTACTTGTCGTCGTATCTCAAAATCGGAACGATAGCCGTTCTGATTGTTGGCGTGATCCTCGTCCATCCCAATCTGAACATGCCGGCGTTCACGCCATTCACCGCGGGTGGCGGACCAGTTATTTCGGGCAAGCTTTATCCATTTGTCTTCATCACGATTGCTTGCGGCGCTATTTCCGGTTTCCATGCGCTGATCTCTTCGGGCACCACGCCGAAGATGATCGCGAAAGAAACTGACACGCGAATGATTGGCTACGGCAGCATGTTGATGGAAGGTGTGGTCGGCATCGTTGCCCTCATCGCTGCCACGTCTTTGTTTCCGGGCGACTACTTCGCCATCAACACTGCACAAAAAACCGACGCACAAAAAGCGGCTTATGTTCAGATGGTTGATTCACACAGTGGTGAAGGCTTCAACCTCAAAACGCAGGAGATTGATCGACTCGAACAAGAATCAGGTGAAAAGAACCTACGTGGACGAACAGGTGGCGCGGTTACGCTCGCACTCGGCATCGCCAAGATCTTTGACGGCATTCCCGGGCTCAGCGGGTTCATGAAGTACTGGTATCACTTCGCAATCATGTTTGAAGCGTTGTTTATTTTGACGACGATTGATACCGGCACACGCGTGGCGCGTTTTCTTGTCGGGGAGTTTGGCGGCAGGTTCTACAAGAAACTCGAAGAACCGAATTGGCTGCCGGGCTCGATAATCACATCGGCGCTGGTTGTTACTGCCTGGGCTGCATTCATCTGGTCGGGATCAATTTCAACAATCTGGCCAATGTTTGGAATCGCCAATCAGTTGTTGGCTTCAGTTGCGTTATGTGTGGCGACAACGATGATCGTTAACTCAGGAAAAGCAAAATACTCCTGGGTAACGATTCTTCCCTTGAGCTTCGTTGGCAGCACAACGCTTGTCGCAGGTTGGAAATCGATCACAGATATCTTCTGGCCTCTAACTCAAAAGCCTGAAACTTCACTGCAGGGCTACATCAATGTCAGCCTCACCGCGATTATCATGATTGCTGCGATTGTGATTCTGATCGACTCGATTCGTGGCTGGTTAGGACTGCGTGGTAGACCGGCAACAGTTTTAGAAACATCAGAAGTGTGAAGCACCTCGGTATTGACCAACTGGGAAGCGGCTGGCGCCAAGACTCCCGAAAATAATTGAAAGAATGCAACAACTGCCTTAGCGGTATTCCCCCATCTCAATTGGACAGTTTCCGCAGAAATCGGCAATAATACGCGCTTTCATTTTGACCTGCGGTGGGCTCTATACGTCCCGGGGGTCGGCTCCGGCGACGGTTGAGCATGTCTCACGAGCGGTCGCAGGCGAATATCTCGCCATTATTTAGAAGAATTCGGAAAGGACTATCTATAACGTGGAACTATCGCTGATCTCAATTATCAGCCTGCTGGTTGTTTGTTCGGCAGTGCTGTTACTCAAAAAGGCGTCGCGCGACGGGCGTTTGTCTCTTATCGCTACAAAACTTAGACCTGCACTCATTGGTGCCGGCGCGGCGATTACCACCCTGGTGTTTGCGTTGCCGACTTATGCTCAGCACGAGGGCGGTGAAGCCAATCTCGAATTGCCTGACTTGTCGTCCGTTACTTTCTTTAACGGCGTGACAGGTCACAATCTGCTGATGTTTGGCATCGTGATCTCACTTCTCGGTCTGGGTTTTGGTCTCGCGATCTTCATGAATCTGAAGAACCTGCCAGTCCACCGTGCGATGCGAGAAATCTCCGAACTGATTTATGAGACCTGCAAAACCTATCTAGTCACCCAGGGTAAGTTCATTCTGATTCTCGAGGCTTTCATCGCTGTAGTTATTGTTCTTTACTTCGGTGTGCTTTCCGGTCTGCCAGCGGGTCGTGTGGTAATCATCCTGGCCTTTAGTTTAGTCGGCATTGCCGGCAGCTACTGCGTCGCCTGGTTCGGCATCCGCGTCAACACATTTGCTAACTCGCGAACAGCTTTCGCCAGTCTCGAAGGCAAACCATTTCCACTTTACGCAATTCCGCTAAAAGCCGGCATGAGCATCGGCATGATGCTGATCAGTACCGAGTTGCTGATCATGCTCTGTATCCTTTTGTTCGTACCTGGCGAATATGCAGGCCCTTGCTTTATCGGTTTTGCAATCGGTGAATCACTTGGCGCTGCCGCGCTGCGCATTGCTGGCGGCATCTTCACCAAGATTGCCGACATCGGATCTGACTTGATGAAGATCGTCTTCAAGATCAAAGAAGATGACGCTCGCAACCCCGGCGTGATTGCTGACTGTACTGGCGACAACGCAGGTGACTCGGTTGGACCGAGCGCTGATGGTTTTGAAACCTACGGCGTAACCGGCGTCGCTTTGATCACATTCATCCTGCTGGGCGTGAGAGATCCGCATGTTCAAGTTCAATTGCTCGTGTGGATCTTTGTCATGCGCGTAATGATGATCATCGCGAGCGCCGCGTCGTACTTCGTTAATGATTTCATTGCCAAGTCGCGTTACAAAAACGCTGACAAGATGAATTTCGAAGCGCCACTTACGTCGCTCGTCTGGATCACTTCAATTGTTTCCGTCGTAATCACTTTCATTGTTTCGAAACTGACGATTCCAACCCTCGGCAACAACACTTCGCTTTGGTGGAAACTCAGCGTGATCATCTCCTGCGGCACGTTGGCAGGCGCGATCATTCCGGAACTCGTAAAAGTGTTTACGTCAACCGAATCCCGTCACGTGCAGGAAGTTGTGACGTCGTCCAGAGAAGGGGGACCTTCTTTGAACATTCTGTCAGGACTTGTGGCGGGCAATTTCTCCGCTTATTGGCTGGGCATCAGCATCGTGGCGTTGATGGCCATCGCTTATCTCTTTACCACCCTGGGTGCAACTGGCAGTTTGGGTGGCCTGGATTTAAGCCTGGGCGCGCTCATGGTCGATCCGGTAGCCGCTCCCGTCTTCGGATTTGGTCT
>Ga0207648_10004361_pt1 | contig 14552 bp, 16 predicted proteins | sample KBSMisM32_FD_184310 | JGI IMG/M metagenome (GOLD analysis project Ga0207648, IMG submission 184310) | Miscanthus rhizosphere microbial communities from Kellogg Biological Station, Michigan, USA - KBS Miscanthus M3-2 (SPAdes) (version 2) | ecosystem: Host-associated > Plants > Roots >...
CGCGTGAAGCGCGCGCGGAAGGACGTGCTGATCCTGCATCCGGGACCCATGAACCGCGGGGTGGAGATCGCGAGCGAGGTCGCGGATGGCCCGTATTCCGTGATCCTCGACCAGGTCACGAACGGCGTGGCCGTGCGCATGGCCGTCCTCTACCTGCTGCTGGGCGGATCGGAGGCGGCGTGAGCGAGAGGCTCCTGCTGAAGGGCGGCCGCGTGATCGACCCCGGCCGCGCGGTGGACGGCGACCTGGACCTCCTCCTCGTGGACGGCGAGGTCGCGGACCTGGGCACGCGCGTGGCCGCGCGCGGGGCGGAGGTGGTCGACGTGGCGGGGCTGGTGGTCTGCCCCGGGTTCATCGACCTCCACACCCACCTGCGCCAGCCCGGCCGCGAGGACAAGGAGACGATCGCAACGGGCACGCGCGCGGCCGCCGCCGGCGGCTTCACCGCGGTCTGCGCGATGCCGAACACGGAGCCGGTGAACGACCAGGCGGGCATCACGCGCTCGATCGTGGAGGCGGCGCGCCGCGAAGGCGCCGTGCGCGTGTGGCCCATCGGGGCCATCACCCGCGGATCGAAGGGCGAGGAGCTCGCGGAATACGGGGACCTGCGCGAGGCGGGCTGCGTGGCCGTCTCCGACGACGGCCGCCCGGTGGCGAGCGCGCGCGTCATGCGGCGCGCCCTCGAATACGCAAGCGGCTTCGGCCTCACCGTGATCGACCATTGCGAGGAGCCCACCCTCTCGCAGGGCGCGTGCATGAACGAAGGCCCGGTGGCCACGGTGCTCGGCCTGCGCGGTGCGCCCGGCGCGGGCGAAGCGATCATGGTCGAGCGTGACGTGCTCCTGGCCGAGCTGACGGGGGGCAAGGTCCACATCGCGCACGCGAGCACGGCCGCTTCCGTGGACGCCGTGCGCCGCGGCAAGGCGCGGGGCGTGCGCGTCACCGCCGAGGCCACGCCGCACCACCTGCTCCTCACGGACGAGCTCGTGCGCTCGTCCGAATACGACACCTCCACCAAGATGAACCCCCCCTTGCGCGCGGAGGAGGACCGGCAAGCCCTGATCGACGGCCTCCGCGACGGGGCCATCGACTGCATCGCCACCGATCACGCGCCGCACACCGTGGACGACAAGAAGGTCGAATACGACGCGGCCGCCTTCGGCATCGTGGGCCTGGAGACGGCGGTGGCGCTGTGTCTCGATCGGCTCGTGGGCGCCGGGGTCCTCTCCCTGGAGCGGCTGGTCGAGCTGCTCTCCACGCACCCGGCCGCCATCCTCGGGCTGCCCGGAGGCACGCTCGCCCCCGGTGCGCCCGCCGACGTGACGGTGCTGGACCTCGGCCGGCGTCAGAAGGTGGATCCCGCGCGCTTCCTCAGCAAGTCGCGCAACACGCCGTTCGGCGGGTGGACGCTCAAGGGCGGTCCCGCCCTCACCATCGTGGGCGGACGTGTGGCCTGGAGGCACGGCCGCTAGCCGCGCCGCCGTGGTCGATCCCGCCGCCGACTACAACCGACTCGTCGAGAGGGACCCGGGGGCGGCGCGCGAGCAGGCCCAGTGGCTGGAGGAGGCCTTCCGGCGCGCGGGCATCACGTTCGACGGCGCGCCCATGCGCACGTGCCTGCGTCCCCACTTCGTGACGCAGGCGGAGTGGGACACCCTGCGCACGGCGGGACGGCGGCTCATGGAGATCGCGGTCCGGGTGGCCCGGCGCGCGTTCGGCGGGGACGTGGGCGCGCTCTGCGCGTTCCTGGGCACTCCGGAGGCGGAGGCACGCTGGGTCCGCCTCGATCCCGGGCCGCCGGACGTGCTCCTCTCGCGCCTGGACGCCTTCCTGGACGTGGACGGGCCGCGCTTCATCGAGGTCAACAGCGACGCCCCCGCCGGCTTCGGCTACGGGGACCGGATGGCGGAGGTGTTCGCGGACCTGCCCCTGTTCCGCGCCTTCGCCGAGACGCGCCGCGTCCGTTACGCGCCCTCGTTGCCCGCGCTCGTCGACGCCGTCGTCTGGACCTGGAGGAGATCAGGCCGGCCGGCGACGGCGTCGCCCGTGATCGCCATCGCGGACTGGGCCGACGTGAAGACGCGCGCGGACCAGGAGATCGTGTGCGCGCGCTTCGAGGCGGCCGGCTTCGACTGCCTGCTCGCGGATCCGCGCGCCATGGAGATCGGCGGCGGGCGCCTGGTCGCCAACGGCCGGCCCGTGGACCTCGTCTACCGGCGCGCCGTGCTCACCGAGATCGTGGAGCGTGAAGGGCAGATGCAGCCGTTCCTCGAAGCCTACCGTGACGGCCTGGCCGTGTTCGTGAACTCCTTCCGCTGCCGGCTCTCCGAGGACAAGGCCTTCTTCGCCATCCTGACCGACGAGTCCTTCGCGTCGCTCATGACGGCGGAGGAGTCGGAGCTGGTCCGCCGCGTGGTGCCCTGGACCCGCCGCGTGGCCGAGCGCAAGACGCGGCGCGGCGGGCAGGAGATCGACCTCGTGCCCTACGTGATCGACCACCAGGCGGACCTCGTGCTCAAGCCCGCGCACGGTTATGGCGGCCGGTCGGTGCTGGTCGGCGACGAGACGGCCCCGGAGGCGTGGGCGGCGGCGGTGCAGGACGGCTTGCGCGAGCCCTGGGTCGTCCAGGAGCGGGTCCACATCCCGGAAGAGGTGTTCCCGCTGCTGGAGGACGACGGTGAAGTCGGGCTGGCGCCGCTCAAGGTGAACGTGAACCCGTTCTTCGTCCACGGGGCGGAGGTGGGCGCGGTGACCCGTGCCTCGCGCAGCTCCGTCATCAACGTCAGCGCGGGCGGCGGCAGCGTCCCGACGTTCGTCGTCGGGTGAAGCGGCGCTCGCGCCTCGCGCTGGCGGTGGCGGCCGCGGCGTCGCTGGCGGGCGCGATCCTGCTGGGCTGGGCCGTCGTCGTGGGACCGGGGCGGCTGGTCGTCCGCGAGACGCGCGTCCGCTCCGAAGGCTGGCCCGCCACGCGGCCGCCGCTGCGCATCGCCGTCCTCACCGACCTCCATGTCGGCTCGTTCCGCAACGGTCTCGACCAGCTCGACGAGGTCGTGGCGCGAACGAACGGCGCGCATCCGGACCTCGTCGTGATCCTGGGCGACCTCGTCATCCACGACGTGCTGCTCGGCCGGTTCGTCCCGCCGGAGACGACGGCCGCACACCTGGCCGGGCTGCGCGCGCCCCACGGCGTCGTGGCCGTGCTCGGGAACCACGATTGGTGGCTCGACGGGACGAGAGTGCGCGAAGATCTCGAAAGGGCCGGGATCCTCGTGCTCGAGAACGACGCCACGCCGATCGGCGACGGCGCGCGCCGTTTCTGGGTGGCCGGGCTGGCCGACCTCTGGACCCGGCCCGTGAGCATCCCGCGCGCTCTCGCGCGCGTGCCCGCGGACGAGCCCGTCGTCCTCTTGACCCACAACCCCGACGTGTTCCCGGGCGTCCCCGCGCGCGTCGCCCTCACCCTGGCTGGGCACACCCACGGCGGGCAGGTCGTGGTGCCGTTCCTGGGCCGGCCCGTCGTCCCCTCCCGCTACGGCCAGCGCTACGCGTACGGGCTGATCGTCGAGGGCGGGCGCGCGCTCTTCGTGAGCTCGGGTGTCGGGACGAGCCTGCTGCCCGTGCGGTTCGGGGTGCCGCCGGAGATCGCGATCGTGACCCTGTCCGCGCCCTGAGGCGCCGCGGCTACGGCGTCTCGGCCAGGGCCTTCTTCCGCGCGCCCTCGAACTCGTCGCCGGGGTTCCAGCTCGGCATGTTCTTGCCTTCGGCGACCTTCACCCCGAGATAGAAGAGGAACTGGGCGTCTTCGACCGCGCCCGAGAAGTCCCAGTCCGGCCGCAGCTCGTCCGAAGGCTGGTGGTAATCGGTCTCCTCGTATTTCGCGTGCTGGGCCGCGCCCCATCCCTCCGGCTTGCCCACGACCTCGACGCCGGACTCGAGGTACGCGGCGGGCACGCCGCGCTTGGCCAGGTTGAACTGGTCGGAGCGGTAGAAGAATCCCTTGTCGGGGTTCTGGTCGCCCACGATGTGGCGCCGGCCCTGGGCGGCCGCGATCGCCTCCACCACCGTGTCGAGGGTCGACTTGCCCTTGCCGATCATGATCATGTCGCGGGTCTTGCCCCAGATCCCGAGCTCATCGATGTTGATGTTGGCGGCCAGGAGCCCGATCGGAGCCGGCGGGTGCGCGGCCAGGTACCCGGAGCCGAGGAGGCCCTGCTCCTCGCCCGCGACGGCGGCGAAGAGGATGGTGCGCCGCGGAGGCTGGGGCAGCGCCTTCATGGCGCGAGCGATGGCGAGCACCGCGGCCACGCCGCTCGCGTTGTCGCGGGCGCCGTTGTAGATCACGTCTTCGCCCGGCTTCGTGGCTTCGCGCATGCCGAGGTGGTCGTGATGCGCGGTATAGAGGACGGCCTGCTGGCCCAGGATCGGATCGCGGCCGGGCAGCTTGCCGATGACGTTCGCGGTCTGCTTCTTCTGCACGTCGTTGCGCAGGGTGAGGCTCAGCGAGGCGCCGAGGGGCACGGGCTTGAAGTCGCGCTTCTCCGCGGCCGCGCGCAAGGCGTCGAGGTCCTGCCCGCCCAGCCGCGCGATCCGCCGCGACGCCTCCTCCGTGGCCCAGGCCTGGATCTGGACCTCGGGCTGTCCCTCGGAGGGCAGCGAGAAGTTCTCGCCCGACCACGAGCTGGTGACGACCTGCCACTTGTAGCCGGCGGAGGGCTCGGTGTGGATGATGATCGCGCCCGCGGCGCCCTTCTGCGCGGCGATCTCGTATTTGTACGTCCAGCGCCCGTAGTACTGCCGTGTCTTGCCCGCGAAGAGCTTGGGATCGGCCGCGGGATCGTTGTTCATCATGAGCAGGACCTTGCCCTTGAGGTCCACGCCCTTGTAGTCGTCCCACTGGTACTCGGGGGCGACGATGCCGTACCCCACGAACACGATCTCGGCGTTGTCGACACGCGCTTCCGGCGTCCCCACGCCCGAGAACGCGATGTAGTCGTCCTTGTACTTGAGGTCGACCTTGTCGCCGCCCTTCGTGACGCTGGCCACATCAGGGTTGTGGCTGGTGATGCCCACGATGTCGAGGGGCTGGAGCCACCCGCCGCCGGGAGCCCCTGGCTGGAGCCCGATCGCCTCCATCTGGGCCGCGATGTACTGCTGGGCGAGACGGTCCCCCGGCGTGGCCGGCCCGCGGCCCCCGAGCAAATCACTGGAGAGGAAGCGGATGTGCCCGCGGAGGACGTCGGCATTGATCGTGCGTGCGGCCGCCCGTTCGGGCGCGGTGAGCATCACGGGGGAGACGGCGGGGGTGGCGGCCACGGCCAGGAGGGCGGTGGCGGCGGCGAGTCTCATGGACCTCCTCGTGTGATCAGGATAACCGAACCTCCGCGGACGCCTGCGCGGCGATGCTATAGTGCGCAGGTTTTCACCTCCGTGAGACAAAACACCACCTCCGGCCGGCACGGCGAACGAAGGCTGCGCTCCGTCGCCGCGGCGAAGGCGCCGGTGCGGGAACCCGACGTCGTGTCGATTCCTGGCGGACGCTTCCGCATGGGGACCGAGGGCGGGCGCTCGGACGAGGCCCCCTCCCACGATGTCGAGCTCGCGCCGTTCTTCCTCGGGCGGACGCCCGTGACCCGCTCCGAGTACGAGCCGTTCCTCGCCGGCACCGAGACCCCGCCGCCTCCGTGGTGGTTCGATCCGGATTTCGGCAAGCCGGACCAGCCCGTGGTGGGCGTGACCTGGGACGAGGCCGTCGCCTTCACGGAGTGGCTGTCGCGGGAGTGCGGGGGGCGCTGGCGTCTGCCCACGGAGGCGGAATGGGAGATGGCGGCACGCGGCGGACTGAGCGCGGCCGCCACCGCCTGGGGCGCGAGCGTTCCCGCGGGCGAGGTCCCGACGGGGCAGCTGGATGCGCCATGGCCGGTGGGACGCGGCTTCGCCAATCCGTACGGCCTCTACGACATCACCACCATCGTCCACGAGTGGTGCCTGGACTGGTACGCCGCGGACTACTACTCCGTCTCTCCGTCGCGCGATCCCCGCGGTCCCGAAGAGGGCCAGCGTCGCTCCAGCCGTGGCGGATCGTGGCGGCATCACGTGCGCTGGTCTCCGCCCACGGCGCGCAGCAGCCTGCCTCCGACCTACCAATACGCCGACTACGGGCTGCGCGTGCTGCGGGAGATCGGATGAGCACGCCGGAAGCGGCTTCCGGGGCGGAGCGCCGACGCTGCGCGCGCATCCCGATGGCGCCGACGGGGGGGCCGGTCTCCGTCGTCGGAGCGCGCCTGGTGGACGTCAGCCCCTACGGCATGATGATCGAGTCCCCCGTCCCGATGAAGGAGGACGCGGTCCTCGAGTTCCGTCTGGCAGTGGAGGGACGGAAGACGGACGTCTCCGCGCGCGTGGCCTGCTGCACGGCGCGGCCGGGTCTACGTCACGCCTACGGCGTCGGCCTGGAGTTCGTGGACCTGCCGAGCGACTTGCGGGAGCAGATCCGCGACGTCCTGCACCGCCACGCCAATAGCCATCCGGCGGCCTGATCAACGGGCCACGAGCCCGATCCGGTCTGCTCCCGCCGCCTTCGACACGTCCATCGCCTCCACCGCCCGGCCGTAGCGGACGTCCCCGTCGACGCGCACGATGACCGTGTGATGGGCGCGGACGGCGAGCATGTCCCTCAGCTCCGTCTCCAACTCGGCCATCGTGCCGAGCCTCCGGCCGCTGAGCTCGATCGAGTCCAGGCCAACGACGATCAGCGGGGCCGCCGGCTGCGGACTCGCGTCGGGTCGTGGCGGGGCGGGCAGGGCGGCGTCGAGGCCACGCTGCCCGATGGGAGTCACGAGCATGAACAAGATGAGGAGCACCAGCATCACGTCGATGAGCGGAGTGATGTTGGGCTCGGCGGTCGGCCGCGGCACGCCCACGGCGCTGCTCACCGGCCCAGCGTGAAGTTGACGGTCACGGTCAGGAGGACCGCCACCGGGACCCCGTTCAGACGAGTGGCGGTGTAGCGCCACTGCCGGACGGCGTCGAGGGTTGCGTTCTGGAGCAAAGGGTGGCCGGTGATGACGCGCGCGTCCACGACGCGGCCGGCCGGGTCGATCGTGCACTCGACCACTACCAGGCCCTGGATGCGTGCGATCCGCGCGAGGTCCGGATAGACAGGGGCGACGTACACCGTGCGCACGGGTGGCTTGATGTCGCCGCCGGGGCGGATGGGCCCGGTGCCGACGCCGCCCTCCTGACCTTCGGAGCTCCCGATTGGACCGGACGGGCCGTTGCCCGACCCACCCGGGTCGGCTCCTTCGCAGTTGAAGAGGCAAGGGGCTCCTGCATTCTCGGGAAGCACCTCGTTGGGCTCGATCATCGAGACGACGGGACCAGGTACCGGGGGAGGCTCGGGGTCGGAGAGGTGTGCCGGCGCCGCGCTCTGCGAAGGCGGCACTTTCGTGAGACGTGGCGGCGCCGGGGTAGCGGCGACCACCGGTGGGGGAGGAGTCGGATTGGGCGCCCAGTCCACGATCGGGCCCAGGATAGGTACCGCGGGAAGATCGGCCGGCGTCAAGGCCGGAAACAGCAACGCCGCGGTCAGGGCCACGGCGTGGGCCGCGATCGACAAGGGAAGGACCGTGGCACGTCTTCCGAAGCGTCCCGCCGGGGGCGCGGACACGACGAGGTCCTCGAACATTCTTCCCTTCATATGTGTGGCCTCCGTCTACTGATTCGACACCGCGGAGGCGCCGCGGTTCCGTGACCGGAAGGCGGGAGTGACGCCGCGCGCGGAGAGACTCGTTCCGGAACGAGTCCCTTCAACCGCTACTTGAGGTTCTAGTCGGCTAGGCGCGCGCGAGCGCGGCCCAATGGTCGGGCCAGCCGGTGACCGTGGAACGGGGACGCGCGATCGCTCGTTCGATCGCGTCCGCGTACGCCTCGGCGGTGAGCGTGGGAGCGTGCGCGCGCTCCACGAACGCGCGTGCCGTAGCGCCCAGGCGCCTGCGGAGCGCGGGTGACGCGGCCAGCTTCAGGATCGCGCGCGTGGTCTCGCCTTCTTCGTCCGCGACGTCGGCGCGGATCACGGCGTCCTGCGGCACGTCCGCGAGGTGCTCGAGGTCGCCCATGATCGTGGGGCGTCCCTGGGCCAGCACGCGCAGCAGGGCGGCCGAGGTCTCGCGCGCGGTCGGATAGCGGAGATGCGCGACGGCATCCGCCATCTCGATGTGCGCGGCCAGCTCGAGGAAGGGGACACGGCCGGTGACGACCGCGCGGGACGCGAGGCCGAGGGAGGCCAGCCGCGCGTCGAGGGCTTCGCGATCGGCCACCGGGCCCACCACGAGCAGGCGCACTCCGGGATGAAGGCTCGTGGCCCGGGCGACCGCCCGCGCGACGGTGTCCACGCGCTTCTCGCGCGTGACGAGGCCGAAGGTGCCGACCACGAAGTCGTCCGCGGCGATCCCGTACCGCTTCCGAAGCGCATCGACCGCCGCCGCCTCGACGGGCAGCGGCCGCATCGGCATCGGTACGCGGACGACTTGCGCCCCCGGAACTTCCGACGCGATCGCTTCGGCCATGAACGCGTTGTGCACGGCCACCGCGCGCGAGGCCTCGACGGGCAGGCGAAAGAGGGGATACGCGTAGGGAAGGAGATCGCCCACGGTGGCGAGGTGCGCCTCGACGACGCGCCGGCCCTGGCCGGCATACGAATAGGCCACCTCGGCCTCGTAGCGACCGATCACGGCCGCGGCGGCCGCGCGCGCGGCCGCGTTTCCGGGGTCACGGGCGTAAGCGCGCGCTTCCGGCGCATCGAGGAACATCCGCCCGCGCGCGTGGTGCAGCACGAGGTCGTGCAGGACGAGCAGTCCGGGCACGCGCACCAGGGGCTCGTACACGAAGTCGTGGGCGGGCCCGTTCCCCATCTGGTACACGGCGAGGTCGTAGGGCTCCGCGGTCTGCCGCGCCGCGAACTCCGAATGATGATGCACGCCCACCCCCGCCGGCACGCGATCACGCTCGGGGGAGGCCTCGTCGTGGAAGACGTCGATCGCGTAGCGCGGAGCCAGCAGCGACAGCACGTCGACCGCGTAGTCGGCGATGCCGGTGGCCGCGGGTGGGATGGGCGAGAAGAAGGCGAGGCGCTTCACCGCCGCGCGATCAGCACGTACTCCTGCGGGCCGTAGAGGAGCGCATTCAGGCGCGCCGCGTTCTCGTTGAGCACGGCGGCGGCGCGCGGTGGCAAGCCTTCCGTGGGCACCGCCTGGAGCTGGCTCGCAGGGTCGACGGGCGAGCGCAGCTCGACGCGCACCTCCGTGAACCCTTGCGCCGCGGCCAGGAAGCTCAGCGTCTCCGGGTGCAGCGGCGTGCGATGGGTGAGGTCGCGCAGGTAGACCTCGAGGAACCCGATCACCGATCGCGTGTTCACCGTTTCCAGGACGAGGCGGCCCGCCGGGCGGAGCGCGCGGTGTGCTTCCGCGAGCATCGTCTGCAGGACCGCGGGCGGAAGGTGCTCGACGACCTGGGCCGCGAACACGCCGCCCAGCGATCGCGCCGGCTGCGCGCGCAGGAAGTCCACGAGGTCGCCCTCGACAACGTCGAGCTTGTTCGCGCGACAGACGGCAACGGCCTGGGCGTTCCCCTCCACCCCGCGTGCCGCGATCCCTTTCTCGCGCAGCAGCTCGAGGAACTCACCCCGCCCGCAGCCGAGGTCGACGACGGGAGCGAGGAAGTCGAACAGCTCCACGTAGCCGGCCAGGCGCTCGCGCAGGTCCGCGCGCTCGCCACGGAACCGGTTCTCGAAGGCGACGTAGTGCGCGTCCTCGGCGGCGCGGGCGGCCGCGCCCGCGGCGGCGGCGGGCGGAGGCGCGTCCGCGGCCAGCGTGCTGCGGATCGCGCTCATCTCTTCCGACAGGACCTCTACCCGATCACGCAGGGCGAGGAGCCCTTCCAGGCGGCGCCCCAGCGATTCCTGCCGCCGGTCGAAGGCTTCGAGCACCAGCTCCGCGCGCGTGGTGGCGAGAGCGGAGGAGACGCGGTCGCGTGCGTCCATGACGGGCAGGACGTGCTGCAGGTACTGCACCAGCGTCGAGGCGACCTGGGCCAGGCGCGTGTGCAGGGCGGCCGTCTGCTCGAGGTAGCCGTTCAGGATCTGGACGAGCGTGGAGTTGAACTCGGTCTGCCGCTGGAACACCGGGGCGAACAGCTCCCAGCGCTTGTGGTGGACGATCCGGCTGAGGCCACGCTCGTCCGGCGGACCCGGGAGCTCCCACGCGCGATTGAGCTGGGCCAGCTTCTCGGGCAGCTCGGGCAGCCGCTCCGCGGGAACGGGCAACGCGGCCAGTCCGTCGAGCGCGGCCAGCAGCGACGCGTACGCGCGCTCCTCCTCGTCGAGGCGCGCACGCAGGGCGGCGAGATCGGGGTGCTCGTCCATTCGTGCCGCCGATTTAATCACGGCGGCCGCGGAACCCGAGATCGGCTAGCGGGCCAGCTCCGCTTCGATCGCCTCGCGGAGGGCCTTGTCGTCCGGCGGTACCTTGCTGTTGAAGAAGGCCACCACCCGGCCGTCCTTGCCCACCACGTACTTCGCGAAGTTCCAGGAGGGCAGCTCGCGGCCCTTGCCCAGCAGCGCGTAGATCGGGGACTGATCGGGCCCCGCCTTGGTCACGAGCGTCGAGAACATCGGGAAGGTGACGCCGTAGTTCTTCTTGCAGAAGGTGGAGATCTCTTCCGGCGTTCCCGGCTCCTGGCCCCCGAAATCGTTGCTCGGGAACCCGAGGACGGTGAAGCCGCGGCCCTTCAGCTCTTCGTGCAGCTTCTCCAGACCCGCGTATTGCGGGGTGAGGCCGCACTGGCTCGCCACGTTGACCGCGAGCGCGACCTTGCCCTTGTATTGGACGAGGTCCGCGGGCTTGCCGTCGAGCGCGGTCGTCTTGAGGGAATACAGCGAATCGCTGGCCATGGTGTCTCCTGACTGGAGGGGCGCCGCCAGCGCCAGGGTGGCGACGACGAGGCCGAGCGTGAACCGTCGCATGGGTTGAGCTCCTCCTAGCGCCCGACGAGACCTTCGATGGGCGACGACGCCGAAGCGTACATCTTCCGGGCGATGCGGCCGGAGAGGAATGCCTCGCGTCCGGACTCGACGGCCAGGCGCATCGCACGCGCCATGCGCACGGGCTGCGCGGCCAGCGCGATCGCGGTATTCATGAGAACGCCATCCACGCCCAGCTCCATCGCGATGGTGGCGTCGGACGCGGTGCCGACGCCGGCGTCCACGATGACGGGCACCTTCACCGCCTCGCGGACGAGCTGGATGTTGATCCGGTTCTGGATGCCGAGGCCGCTGCCGATGGGGGCGCCCAGCGGCATCACCGCGGCCGCTCCCGCGTCCTCGAGCTTCTTCGCCACCACGACGTCGTCGGAGGTGTAGGGGAGGACGATGAAGCCTTCCTTGACCAGGATGCGCGTGGCCGCCAGCAGGCCCTCGGTGTCCGGGAACAGCGTCTTCTCGTCGCCGATGACCTCGAGCTTCACCCAGTGGCTCAGCCCGGCTTCCCGGCCGAGCCGTGCGGTACGCACGGCCTCGTCCGCGTTGTAGCAACCCGCCGTGTTGGGCAGCAGGAAGATGCGCTTGGTGTCGATGTGGTCGAGCAGGCTCTCGGGGCCGCGGGCCTTGAGATCCACGCGCCGCACCGCAACCGTGACCATGTCCGCGCCGGAGGCTTCGTGGGCCTCCCGCATGACCTGCAGGGTCGGGTACTTGCCCGTCCCCACGATGAGGCGGGAACGGAACTCGCGCCCCGCGAGGATCAACGAATCGCTCATGGTTTCGATCGTACCACCCTTGCCGCGGAGATCACCGCCCGCGGCGGGGCCCCTCTAGCCTCCGCCGACGAAGGTCACGATCTCGAGCGTGTCGCCGTGGTTCAGGCGCACGGAGGCGTGCTCGGCGCGCGGCACCACGCGGCGGTTGTGCTCGACGGCGACGGGCTTGCCCTCGAGGGACAGCCGCCGGAGGAGCTCCGCGAGCGTGGCGCCGGTGGGCATGGACACGGACTCCCCGTTCACCGAGACGTGGATCCCCTGGGCGTCGGCCATGGGTCCTACTTGGCGGCGGCCCGGGCGGCGAGGTACGCGAGCACGAGCTCGTCGAGGGAGAGGTCTTCCATCACGGTGCTGGCGCCTTCGGGGTCGTATTTCCCGCGCTTCACTTCCATGATGACGCTCTTGTGCTGGTCTTCCATCAGCTTCGTGATGGCGGTCTCGCTGCCGTCCTTCACCACGTCGCCGTAGGGCAGACGCCGCGAGCCGAGGATCTCGCCGCCCTTGTAGATGAGGGTCTCGATCAGCGGGTTCGACGTGCCTTTGTCTTCCGTCTGGACGTGGTAGACAACGCCGCGATATTTGACGTCGGTGTTGAAGCCGGTAATCACGCCGCGGGAATAGTGCAGTCGGGGCGCGGGGAGTGTCAAGCCGATCCAGCCCAGCCGGCAAGAGCTGACAACCGACCTGGCCAGAGCCTCTATCTTGTTAACCGGGTAGATCGATTGGCCTGGTTAACAATAGAGAGGTCTGTGGCCAGGTCGGTCTGTCATCAGCGACTCGTCAACGGCCCGCGCGCCTCTTGCCGGGCGCGGCCTGCTTTCCCTGTTCGCTCTCCAGTAGTGCCTTCTTTCGGGCCACGCCCCAGCGATACCCACCGACGCCACCACCCGTCGCCACGACGCGATGGCAGGGTACGAGCAAGGCCACCCGGTTGCTGGCGCAGGCCCGGGCCACCGCGCGCGCCGCCGTCGGCTGGCCGATGCGGCGCGCCACCTCCGCGTACGAGCGCGTCTGGCCGCGCGGGATCGCGCGGAGCTCCTGCCATACCCGGTGCTGGAAGGCCGTTGCCTGCACGTCGAGGGGAAGATCGGCCCGCGGCTTCGCGCCCGCGAGCTCGTCCAGCACGAGGCGGACCCAGCGCTGCAGCCCCGCGTCGTCGCGGCGGATCTCCGCCTGCGGGTACTCCTTGCGCAAGGCGGCCTCGAGCGTGCTTTCGGAGTCACCCAGGCTCACCGCGGCCACGCCGCGCTCCGTCGCCGCCACCAGCAGGCGGCCGAGCGGAGACGCCGTCACCGTGTACCCGATCGACATGCCGCGTCCGCCCCGGCGGTAGGTGGCGGGCGTCATGCCCAACCGGCCCTGCACGTCTTCATAAAGGCGGCTCGACGACCCGAAACCGACGTCGTACATCGCTCCCGTCACGGAATCTCCTCCCCTCAGCCTTCCCTTGAAGGCGGCCATGCGGCGGGCCTCCGCGTATTGGCGCGGCGTGACCCCGAGCGCTTCCTTGAACGTGCGCAGCAGATGCCGCGGGCTCACCCCGACCTCCTTGGCCAGGGCCCCGAGCCGCCAGGGACGGTCGCGGTCCTCGGCGAGCAGCCGGCAGGCCGACGCGACCATGGCGGCGCGCGTGTCCGCGGCGCCCGTTTCCCGGGGGTGGCAGCGCCGGCAGGCGCGGAAGCCGGCCTTCTCCGCCGCATCGGGCCCGGCGAAGAACGAGACGTTCTTGCGCAGGGGCCGCCGCGCCGCACAGGACGGCCGGCAATACACGCCGGTCGTCTTCACGGCGAAGACGAAGCGGCCGTCCCAGCTCCGGTCGCGCGCGCACAGGGCCCGCCAGCGCGCGCCGTCCTCCAGCGTCTCCACCCCGGGTTCGTCTCTCCGCGGCTGCATCATCAGCATGACCGTAATCTAGGCCGGGGCGGCGGCGGCTTCTATCCGGAACCGCCGGGCAAATCCAGGCCCTACAATGGGCCCGCTTGCCACCGCCCACCCCCCGGACGTCCCGCCTGGCCGAGCTGGGCATCGCCGCGGCCGTGATCGTCCTGGACCAGATCACGAAGGCTCTCGTCCGTCACTACCTGCGGCTCTACGACACCCACGAGATCATCCCCGGTCTGGTCAGCCTCGTCCATGGACGGAACGTGGGCATGGCCTTCGGGGTGTTCTCCGGGGGCGGCCTGCCCGCCCAGGCCGTGGTCCTGGCCGTCCTGAGCGGCGCCGTCCTCGTGCTGGTGCTGGCGCATTGGCGGCGCCTGGGCGAAGCGCCGCTGTCCCTCCGCGTCGCGCTGTCCCTCGTGGCCGGGGGTGCGATCGGCAACCTGATCGATCGCGTGCGCCTCGGGTACGTGACGGACTTCGTCCACGTCTACTGGCGAACCCACGTTTGGCCGGACTTCAACGTGGCCGACTCCGCCATCAGCATCGGCATCGTGCTGCTCCTCCTCGACGCCGTGCGTCCGCGCCGCGACTGACGTCCCGCCGACACCCTTCCCGACGAAACGACGGGCTCTCCCGCGCGGCGACGGGAAGGCCTGTACGATGGAAGTGAATCATCAACATGGGAATTTCACTGAAGGGCGAGCACCTCAAGCGCTACAAGGACATCGCCGCCCTCTTCATGAAGTACGGGCGTTCGGACCTCGTGAAGAACGCCGGCCTCGAGGAAGCGGCGGTGGACGGGCCGGTCGTCGCCCCCTCGGAGGAGAAGCTCGCCGAGCACCTCGCGGCCGACCTCGAGAAGA
>Ga0207648_10004369_pt1 | contig 14539 bp, 19 predicted proteins | sample KBSMisM32_FD_184310 | JGI IMG/M metagenome (GOLD analysis project Ga0207648, IMG submission 184310) | Miscanthus rhizosphere microbial communities from Kellogg Biological Station, Michigan, USA - KBS Miscanthus M3-2 (SPAdes) (version 2) | ecosystem: Host-associated > Plants > Roots >...
ACAGGGTCGTCAGAGCGCTTGTCGTGCTCCCGACAGGCTGGACCGGCGAGGCGCAGGCGGCCCACCAAAAGACCCGACGCGACGCCATCGGCGCCCCGTACGATGCGCTGGATGCCGATCGACTGGCAGCCGCAAGGCATCTTCCTCGCGCTCGTGGGCCTCGGCGTCGGCCTTTGGCTGCTGGCGCGCGGCCTTGCCGACTATCGCGAAGCGACGCGGATCGGCGATACCTCGACGTCACGGATCGCGACCCTGGCGGCCGGCGAAGTCCAGGTCAGCGGTGTCATCGAGGCCGCGGAGGTGACCTTGATCTCGCCGCTTCAGAGCGCGTCGTGCGTGTACTACCGCGCGACGATCGACGGCGCCGACGATGGCATCGACATCCGCGCCGATCTGGAGGAGCTCGGCGCCGACTTCTTCGAGGAGCGAGCCGTGGGTTTCCGGGTCCGCGACGAGAGCGGCGACATCCGGGTATTCCCCCGCGCTGCGCGCTGGGATGCGCCCACGACCCTCGATGACAGCACGGGCCTGATGGGCGACGAGCCGCCGGGCCTCCGGATCAGGACTGGCCCCGCGATCGCGCCGACCGGTCTCGGACGCGAGGCTGCGATCGCGGCCCTTCTCGCCCGGCCGGAAGCGTCGCCCGACTTCCGCCCGCTCGTGATCCTTGGCGGTGGCGCGCACCAGGGCATCGGTGGCGGCGACCGTCGGCGTCACTACCGAGAAGCGACCCTTTCCGTGGGCGACGCGGTGACGATCCTCGGCCGTGCGCTGCCCTTCGGCGACCTCGCGGACCCGGCAGAGGCCGACTTCGCGGTGGGATCGGAGCTCGCTCCCGATGACGCGGAGGTCGTCGGTGACATCGCCGAGGCCCGTGAGGCGGGGCTGCTTGCGGCGACTCCCGAGGCGGCATGGGGGAACGCCGGCATCCCGGGCTTCGGGATCGGCCATCCGGTCCGCGCGCCCGTCCTTGATCCACAAGCCACCGCCTTGCCGCTCGGGACGCCGGAGCAGGCGTCCGAAGCCGAGCGTCGCTTCGAGATCCCATCCGAGGCGCTCGTGCTCGCGAGCGCTCCCGACGCACCGCTGCTGATCGCGCAGGGGATCCCGTCCGACGCGGTCGAGCGACGCGAGGGTCGCTTCCTCCTGGGACTGCTGGGGGCGATCGTGGCGATCGCGTCGGCGATGGCGCTCGCGATGATCGTGTCGGGAGCGCTCGGCACGTGAGCGGCGCCTCATGAACCCGCAAAGCGTCGCCGCGGCATTCGCCGTCGGCCTGCTGCTCGCGATCGTGCTCTACATCGGGGTCGCGAGCTACAACGCCGTGATGTCGCTCCGGCAGCGCATCGACAAAGCCTGGTCGAACATCGACGTCGTGCTCAAGCAACGCCACGACCAGCTGCCGGCGCTCGTCTCGGCCGTGCGTGGCGTGATGGCGTTCGAGCAGGACGTGCTGACCGAGGTCGCGCGCGCCCGGGCCAACTACTCCCCCACCGAACCGATCCCCGACCAGGCTGTCCATTCGGACGAGACGACGCGCGCCGTCCGGTCGCTGTTCGCCGTCGTGGAGGCGTACCCGGAGATCAAGTCGAATACGAACGTCCTCGACCTCCAGACGCAGATCGAGCGCCTCGAGTCGATGATCGCGGACCGACGCGAGCTCTACAACGATCAGGTCTACCGGTACAACACGCGGATCACGACCCTGCCGACGATGCTTCTGGCCCCGCTGTTCGGATGGCAGCAGCGACCGTTCTTCGCGGCGAGGCCGGAGGAGCTGGAGCGGCCGGCCACCGACCTGTGAGTCCCGAGCCGGAGCGTCAGATCCATCTCGTCCGCCACGGCGAGACCGAGTGGTCGCGCTCCGGGCAGCACACCGGTCGCACCGATATCCCGCTCACCGACCGGGGGCGACGCCAGGCCGAGGCCATGGGTGCGCGATTGCGCGACCAGCGATTTGCGATCGTGCTGACCAGCCCGTCGTCACGCGCCGCCGACACGGCACGGCTCGCCGGCTTCCCTGACGCCGAACGGACCGCGGACCTGATGGAATGGGATTACGGCGCGTTCGAAGGACGCACGACGGCACAGATCCGCGAGACGGTACCTGGCTGGTCGATATGGAAGGGCCCTTGGCCGGGCGGCGAGACGCCCGATCAGGTCAGCGTCCGGGTCGATCGCGTGATCGCGCGGTGTCTTGCCCCGGACGTCACGGGTGACAGCCTGCTCTTCGCCCACGGTCACGTCCTGCGGGTCCTCGCGGCACGCTGGCTCCGCCGAACGGCGCCAGCCGGCGCGCAATACGCGCTCGGCACAGCCACCTTGAGCGTCCTTGGCTGGGAGCACGAGACGCGCGTCATCGAGCTGTGGAACGACGCATGCCACATGGAGGATGCGTAGGCCCGGATCGGCTGTCCGCCTCGCCGCGAAGCGGCTCCCTACTCGCTGCCCTCGACAGCGAGATCCGCGACGCGAGTCCGGATCAGCTCGTCGAGCAACGCCGGTGGCAACGGCTTCGCCGCCGTGAAATGGATGCTGCCCTTGGTCCGCCCGAAGCCTTCGATCTCGGCGGCGTGCGCCGCCAGGAACGAATCGGTCAGTGGGTAGAGGCTGCAGTGCCGTTTCCAGCCGGCGTACGACACGAGGAATCGACCGCCGAGTCTGAACGCCGGCATGTCGTAGGCGATCGTCTCCTCTGCGTCCGGCACGACACGCCGGATCGTCGCTCGAACCCCTTCGAGGAGTCCCTGCTGGTCCGCCGGGAGCGCGGCGAGATAGGCGTCGACCCTGGGGTCACGTGCTGACATGACCCGATGATACGCATCGGCTAGGGTGGACCCACCCTATCCAAGGAGGACCGCATGCAGTTCAACGGGATCCTGATCGGCTCGGACGACCCGGCACGCCTGATCGAGTACTACACCAAGGTCCTCGGCGAACCCGGGTACGCCGACAGTAGCTACTCGACGTGGCTCCTCGGCTCAGGGTCCGTGTCGATCGGCGGGCACAGCGAGGTCCACGGCAGTAACGCGCAGCCTGGGCGGCTGATCTGGAATCTCGAGACGCCCGATGTCAAGGGCGAGTTCGACCGGATGAAGGCGACCGGCGCGATCGTCGTACGCGAGCCGTATTCGTTCGAGGGCTTCCCCGATTCGTGGATCGCGACGCTCGCCGACCCGGACGGCAACTACTTCCAGTTGATGACGCCATTCGACCCGGATTCGATGGGGAGCTGACCCGGTCGATCCGGCACGCGGCATCCGCAAGGCGTGCCGGGGATCATCGCCCGGCTTGGATGACGCGCGAGGCGCTTAGGTCTGGGACGCCCCCGCGTGGCCTGCACGCCGTCCGACAAGCTCATCGACCCATTCGCGCAACCTTGGAAGGTGCTCGCCGTAGTGGTGCGCCGCCCCCTTGCGGATCCACCACGCGGCCTCGTCGCTCGGCTCGCTGAGCGAGAACCACTCCTCGAGCATCCTCGTCCGCGCGGCGTTGGCCTGGACCCACGCGACGTCCCACGGCTGTCCGGCCATAGCATCGAGGAACACGGCGTTCAACGCGTCGATGTCGATCTCGTGGCCGTCATACGTCCCGGCGGACATCCGGGCGAACTGGATCTGTGTCTCCGCGAGCCAGGTTCCCAGATGCGAGACGACGTCGCGGACCGTCCAATCCGGGTCGCGGTAGTAGCCCGGTTCGAGGCATTCGTCAGGTGTCAGCGGTCGGATCAGGGCGACGAGCTGGTACCAGCCCTTTCGCTCGTCGTCGATGTCAACGGCGTACGGATGCCCGACGGGTGCGGGCGCGACCTGCTGCTCGCTCATCGCGCCATCAGTGGAGGTGCTGCATCCAGTCGCGGGGGACACGCCCCGCAGGCCCGGGCACGGGTTGGTCGGTCGGGTGATGGGTCGGCGGCGTCAGCGGCGGACCCGCGAATGCCTCGTCCGTCGCGTAGTCGTAGAACCACTCCTCGCCGGGCTCGAAGCTCGCGATGATCGTGTGGTCGGTGCTTTGGGCGTGGCCCTTCGCGTGCTGCGAGGGCGATGAGTCGCAGCAGCCGACATGGCCGCACGTCGCACAGCGTCGAAGGTGGAACCACCAGCCGTCGGTCGCCGTGCACTCGGCGCAGCCTTCCCCGCTCGGCGGGACCGTGGGATCGATCGGCGGCGGGCCGGCGGGTTCGGTCATTGGCGGTAGTTCTCGACGATCTCGGCCGGGCGCGCCTCGGCCTGGTCAGGGTCCTGCCCGAACTCCCTGCGTGCCTGACGCTGGCGGAGCAGGTCATAACACTGATCGAGCTCGATGCCGACCACCTTCAGGCGTTGCTGGTCGTCGGTGGTGAGGCCACCGCCGTCACTCGCGCGCTGCCAGAGCTGCTCTTCCTCGTGGGCGAGCTGGTTGATCCGGTCGATGATCGGTCCGTCGGCCATTGGCGTTCTCCTTGACGGAACGATACGCCGCCAGGCGAAGGTCAGCAGGGGGCCGGCCCGCGCTCGACGCAGGAGCCCTAGCAGGGCAACAGGCCCGCGGCGTCCTTCGCCTCGAGCACGCGCAGCGCCGCGGCGTCCACCCGAGCCCGGAAGTCCTGCCGCGACGCGGCTCTTGCCTGGACCGCGTCGGCCATCGTCAGTGCCATGTCGACGGGGCGGACGACGATCAGGTCCCCACCGTCCTCGAGGAAGCGGATCGCGCGAGAACCGATCGGGATCGATGCGACGGCCTCCGCCGAGAGGCTGTCCGACATCACGAGTCCGCGGAAGCCGAGCTTGTCGTGGAGCAGCCCGCTGATGATCGACGGCGAGAAGGCGGCGAGGTGGTCAGGGTCGATCAAGTCGTAGGTCGCAAGCGAAAGCATCACGGCTGGCACGCCAGCCTTGACGGCCTGGCCGAACGAGGTGAGGTACGGGTCGTCGACGGTCGTCACGTCATCGACGACACCGGCGCTGTTGTCGGTGTTCTGCGCGACGCGGCCGAGACCCGGGAAATGCTTCGCAGTCGTCACGATGCCGGCGCTGCGCATCCCGGCGATGAACGCGGCGACGTGGTCGGCGACGACCTTCGGGGTCGACCCATACTCACGCTCGAGCTGCCCGATCGGAGCGTTGTTCGCGGCGGTGCCGGCCGGGACGACGTCCGCTACCGGTGCGAAGTCGAGGTTGACACCCGCGGCGGCGAGCTGCCTCCCCCACTGCGCCGCGCGCTGTTGGAGCGTCGCGGTCGACCACGTGCCCTGGGTGACCGCCGATGGCATCCGCGCGAAGCCAGGCCCGCGCAGGGCCTGGACCTGCCCGCCTTCCTGGTTGGCGGCGATGAACGCCGGGATGCCGCCGGTCGCCTTCTTGGTCGATGCTGCCTGGACGGCATCGGCGACCCTGCGGATAGCAGCGGCGCCCACCGTCGTCGTCCGGGTGAACCACCAGGTCCCGAACCCGTCCTCCGCAAGGGCGGTACGCGATGCCGCGTCAAACCCGTCGTTCGCGAGGCCGACCGCGAACACCTGACCGATGCGCTGCGTCTCGGTGAGTGACGCGAGGACGCGCCGCGGGCACGACAGCGCGCTGGACGGTGCCGGCGTAACGGTCGGGGTCGCGGTCGCCACCGAGGAGGGTGTGGCACCGGACTGCGTCGGGATCGCAGATGGACTCGCGCTGGCGCCCTGGCCCGGCGTCGACTGCGGCGTGGCCGTGGTCGGCGGACTCGTCGTCGGCGTGGACGTCGCACAAGCGACCAGCAGGATCGGCAGGAGGGCGACGACGAGATGTCGGCGCCCGCGGCGATGGTGTCGATTCACGTCCAGTAGACGTTAACGACATCGGATATGCGTCGCGCCAGGCCCGGGCGACCAGGTGACATTCCATGTGAAACGTGCCGACCCCGTGCGATGCGGCTTGTCGGATGGCCTACGGCTGGGCGATGTCGGCGTTCTTCGGGCCTCGGCCATTCGAGCGGACGTAGCGTCGTCGTCGGGATCCGGTCCCCCGCCGACCCCGCTTCGGCCTAGCCTCGGGCACCCTCGGGCGAACGCCGAAACACGAGATACGCGGCCCCGCGTGCGTCGACGTAGGTGGCATCGGCGGTCTCGACGATGCGAAGGACGACCTCGTCGCACGCCGGGCATCGAAGGACCGCACCCGGTCCGCCCATATACACGCGCATGGCACCGACCATGTTCACGGTGTGACAGTGCGCGCATCGGCCGGGCACGGCCGTCATGTCGCCACCGAACATCGACTCGAAGACCCCCGCGAGCGCGTTGCCGTCAAGCTCGCGCTCGACGGAGGGGTCGTCGCTGTGATCGAGCATGCTGGCCTCCTCGCTTGTCATGTGCCGGTCGGCCCGAACCGCTCGGTCCGGACGCGATCCGGCGGCAGGCCGAGCCGGACCAGCGCGTTCGCCGCGACCTCGACGAGGGCTGTCGGGCCGCAGATATAGGTTCGTGCGGTCACGCCGAGCGGCTCGAGGACCTCCGCCAGCATCCGGTCGTCGATCCGACGGTCGTATCCCGTCCAGCCCGGCGGCCGGGAACGCGTCAACGTGTGGATGACCTCGAATCCGTCGCCCGCCGCGGCGAATGCGTCGAGCTCAGCGCGGTAGATGATCTCCTCTGCGTAGCGAGAGCTGAACAACAGTCTCGTGGGGACGGTCGCGCCGGCTCGGTGGCGGTGGCGGATCATCGCCATCAGCGGCACGATCCCCGAGCCGCCGGCGACCAGGAACAGCGGGCCGCCGAGCGCCGCCTCCCACACGAAGTACCCGCCGATGGGACCGCGGACCTCCAGTCGATCGCCGACGACGACCACCTCGTCCAGGAACGGCGACACCTCGCCATCGGGGATTCGCTCGACCGTGATGTCGATCTCGCCATCACGCTCCGGCTCCGATGCGATCGAGTAGCTTCGCTCGACGCTATAGCCGTCCTCGGCCGTCAGGCGCAGGTCGATGTGTTGGCCAGGTCGATGGCCAGGCCAGCCCGGCAGTCCGAGCGTCAATGAACGGACGCTCGACGTTTCGTCGCGGATGCCGTTCACGGTGGCGAGCCGCCACGAGATCGGGTTCACCATCGCGTCGTCAATCGCCGCTATAGCGTTCTTCGAGCCACTGGTCACCCCGGTTGTGATAGCCAAGCGACTCCCAGAACCCCGACTGATCTTGGTCCTGGATGCGGAGACCACGGACCCATTTGGCGCTTTTCCAGAAATACCGCCCAGGTACGACGAGCCGCGCGGGGCCACCGTGCTCCGGCGCAAGCGGCTTGCCGTCGTACTCCCACGCGACGAAGGCCTGGCCGTTCAGGACGTCGCCGAGCGGTAGGTTCGTCGTATAGCCGCCGTCGGAATAGGCGATCACGAATGCAGCGTTCTGATCGAGCTCGACGTTCTCCAGGAGGGTGTCGAGGCTCACTCCGCGCCAGCGCATGTCGAGCTTCGTCCACTTCGTGACACAGCTGATATCGACGACCCATTCGCGGTTCGGCAGTGCCATCAGCTCGGACCACGTCCAGGTCACCGGCTGGCGGACGAGGCCCTCGATCGTGAACGACCAGCGATCGAGCGGGGTACGGGGCGTCGGCCCCGCCGACAGGACCGGGAAGTCTCGCGTCTGGTACTGCCCGGGCGGGATCCGATCCCGAGTAGCACCGGGACCCTCCTGCGTCCGACGACCGACGAAGCCGCGTGTGACGAACCTCTCAGTCATGGCTCCTCCAGTCCAGATCTCGGACTATGCTCGCTCGAAGCATGGCCGACGACCGTTCATTCCGTTCGACGATCCGCTACTTCCATGCGGAGAAGGGGTCCGGGCTCACGGTGGCCGACGTCCCGGACGACGTGACCGCGCGTCTCGGCGGTCTGAAGCAGCTCCGGGTCCGTGCGGTCATCAACGGCAAGGAGTTCACATCGAACACGATGCCGGCTGGCGGCGGGACGCTCGCGCTCAGCCTAAGTAAGGCGATTCTCAAAGAATGCGGGCTCACCGTCGGCGACGAAGCCGAATTCGAGGTCGCGCGGCTCATCTAGCGTTTCGGTTCCTTTCGGCCAGCGACTCGATGAACGGGTCGAATGGCACTTCCCCTAGTGCCGGTCACGCACGACGATCGATGGTGACGCAACAGGGATGCGCGGCACGAGGAACCGGCGCCATGTCGAAGATGTCCATCCGTGGTGTGTCCCTGTACGTGGACGTCGTCGGGCATGGGGACCCATTGCTGCTCATGCATGGCGGCCCGGGGCTCGATCACGTATCGCTGACACCCTTCCGGCGGCTCGCGGACCGGCACACCCTCATCTTCTACGACCACCGCTGCAACGGGCGCTCGACCGGCGCGCCGGTCACATCGATGACGTGGGAGAACCTGACGGCGGATGCCGACGAGCTCCGCGAGGTGCTGGGCTTCGAACGATGGGCCGTCCTCGGCCATTCGTTCGGTGGCCACGTTGCGCTCGAATACGCCCTGCGGTACCCCGAGAGCGTGTCGCGCCTCATCCTTCTCGACACCGCCGGGGACGCCCGCTGGTCGCAGGAGAACGCGGCGGAGGTCCTGGCGGACCGCGGCTATGACTCCAAGACTGTGGCAGTCGCACGGCGCTTCTATAGCGGTCGCGTCGTTCCGAAGGACTTCATTCGAGCCGCGTTCCGGCTGGTGCCTGCGTACGACCATCGCTTCAGCATCCTGCGGGTGGCGCGCGGGATGGCCGCTGGCGCGTGGCGGATGAAGACCCGCCCCGAGGCACTGACGTTCGGTGGGCAGATGATGCGAGGCTGGAGCGTCATGGATCGGCTCGGCGAGATCGCCGTTCCCACATTGGTACTCGCCGGCCACGACGACTTCCTGTTCCCGCCCGAGAGCCAGGCATTCCTAGCTGCCGGCATCCCGAACGCGCGGCTTCGGATCATCGAGCGGGCCGGTCACAACCCACAGTCCGAGCGGACCGACGTGACGCTCGCCGCGGTGGCCGGCTTCCTCGCTGACCTTCGTCAGCCAGCGAGACCACCGCTCTCCGTACGGCGCGTCGCCGCGGACGCGATGGGTGTGTGAAGGAGATCGACCATGACCACCTACATCCGACCCGGATTCCTGATCACCCGGGTCGCCAATCCTGTCATGTCGCGGGTCGATTCATTCCCGGCCCTGATCGTCCCTGGGCGCAGAAGTGGCCGCAGCCTGACGGTGCCGATGGGCGAGCCCCTGGACGTCGGTGGCCGGCGCTACCTGGTGTCGGGCCGCGGCGAGACCCATTGGGTCCGCAACCTGCGCGCCTCTCGCCGCGCCGAGTTTCGGCTGCACCACCGAAGGTCGGCCTTCCGACCTACGGAGGTCTTCGGTATCGAGCATGACCTTGTCATCGACGCGTACCGACGCAAGCTGGGACATCGCGTCGATCCGTACTTCGAGGTGATCCCGGAGCGCAGTGGCCATCCGGTCTTCCGGATGGATATGGAGGCAGCGGGCAAGGTCGACTAGCAGGGGGCGGCTGCGGCGCTGATCGGGTCCGACAGGACGTTCCTCCCGCGGCGGGCGGGCCGGTCGGACCTAGCGAGGCCAGCGAAGCGACCGCAGAGTCAGCGTGATGCTTCGGATCGACAGCCTACGCAAGCGGTTCGACCAGGTCCAGGCGCTCGACGGCGTGACCTTCGACGTCGAGCCGGGCCAGGTCTTCGGATTCCTTGGTGCGAACGGTGCCGGCAAGACCACGACCATGCGGATCGTGCTCGGCTTCCTCCACGCCGATGAAGGCACGGTCATGTGGAACGATCGCGAGGCACGGGCGTGGCCGCGACGGACGTGGGGCTACATGCCCGAGGAACGCGGCCTGTATCTGCGGATGCAGGTACTCGAACAACTCGAGTTCTACGGATCCCTGTACGGCATGCCGAGATCGAAGGCTCATGACCTCGCGCGGGACTGGCTCGAGCGCTTCAGGATCTCGGAGTACGCGGACCGCCGCGCTGAAAGCCTCTCGAAGGGAAACCAGCAGAAGATCCAATTCATCGCGACCGTGCTTCATGACCCGGACGTCATCCTCATGGACGAGCCGTTCGTCGGTCTCGACCCAGTCAACGTCGCTCTCCTGAAGTCGGCGTTCCTTGAGCTGCGCGACCGGGGCAAGACGTTGGTGTTCAGCACCCATCAGCTCGAGATGGCGGAGGAGCTGTGCGAGTCGGTCGCGATCATCGACCACGGTCGGATCGTCACGACCGGGCCGACTCGCGACGTCAAGCGCTCGACCGGCCGCCAGACCGTTCGCCTCGCGACGAGCCGCGACGGTGATATCGACTGGCTCCGGTCGCTCCCGCACGTCACGGTCACGCGGCCAGGTGAGGACTACACGGAACTCCACGTCGACGCCGCTGGCGACCCGCAGGACGTGCTGGAGGCCGCCCTGGCTCATGGCGGCGACGTCCTTCGGTTCGAGGTCGCCGACCCCTCGTTGGAGGAAGTGTTCGTGGAGAGCGTCGGAGCGCTCGAACACGAAGAGACGACCCTGGCCGTGCCGGGAGGCACACGATGAGGTCGATACCGAACATCTTCGCGATCGCCCGACGCGAATTCTTCATCCGCGCCCGCACCCGAACGTTCCTCCTCGGCACGGCGATCCTGGTCGTCGCTGTCGTGGTGGTAGCGATGCTGCCGGTGATCACGCGTTACGTCGATCGGTCGTCGACCGAGCGGATCGGCGTGTGGGTCGGCGTCGAGGACATGGCGTCGGACCCCGTGGCGGATCTCGAGCGCCTGCTGAATACCAGCGCAGGCGGGACCTCGTCCAGCAGCAGCACCCCGGACTTCACGGTGACCCGGTACCGGGACCTCGCCTCTGCTCGCCAAGCCGTGATCGATGGGGATGCATCGGCGGCACTCGGCATCGAGCGCTCGACCGGCGGAGAACTCGCGTTCACGCTCTATTCGGAGGATGTGGCTCCGGGCGTCGAACGAACGGCCGTCTTCGCCACGACGTCACTGGCTATCGCTGACCGCCTTGATCGGCTCGGGGTCGCCCAGGCCGCTCAGGCCGGCCTTTTCGCGCCGGCGAACCTCGAGATCGCATGGCCGGATCCTGAGCACGCCGGCTCGGGGCCGGTCGCCGGACAGACGGGCACCGATTACCTGCTCGGGTTCGGGCTGTCGATCCTCATCTTCATGCTCATCGTGTTGTACGGGAACTGGATCGCGATGAGCGTCGTCGATGAGAAGTCGTCGCGCGTCATGGAGGTGATCCTCAACGCCGCGACACCGCTCCAGCTGCTGACGGGGAAGGTCCTGGGTGTCGGCGCCGTCGCCCTCACACAGTACGCGGCCATCCTCGTCGCCGGGGTCGCCGCACTGCTCGCACAGGGACCGATCGCCTCGGTCGTCCTCGGGGACGCAGGCATGGAGGTTGCCCTGCCGGCCGGCCTCACGATCGGCATGCTCCTGCTGCTGGGCGTGTTCGGTGTGCTGGGCTTCCTGCTGTACGGCGTCCTGTATGCCGCCGCCGGATCCCTCGTGAGCCGCCAGGAGGACGTACAGGCTGCGGTCATGCCGCTCGCGCTCGTGTCGACCGGGGCCTACCTGATCGCGGTCTATTCGGCGACGGGGCTCCTCGAGATCCGAGATAGCTGGATGGCCTTCCTGGCGCTGGTGCCGTTCGTCAGCCCGTTCATGATGCTCAGCCGCGTGACGGCGGGGGTAGCGACAGTTCCGGAAGTGGTCATCGCCATCGCGTTGCTGGTCGCATCGATCGCGATCGCCTTGTGGATCGCAGCTCGCATCTACTCGGCCGGCGTGCTGCTGTACGGCCAGCGCCCGGGCCTCCGGTCGATCTGGAGGATGGCCCGGACTGGGATGTAGGCCCTCCCCACGGAGCGCAGGGAGCACGACGAGTTCTCGAGAGCCCGATCGGGGCCGGCGGCCGCGTACATCCTCGCCGTCGGGATAAACCGATCAGGAGTGGACCTTCGCGAGCTTCGAGCAGATCTCCGAGGCCGGGCAATAGGTCGGAACGCCACCGACGATCGTGGCGATGACGTCCATCGCCCGGATCTCGTCAGGCGTCGCGTCGGTGATGTCGCCGTTGAGGATCGTGACGTCCCCTAGGGCTCCACGGTCCAAGTAGCCGCGACGGGCATCGTCGCCCAGCGTCCAAGCCGCATCAAGGGTCACGGCGCGCAACCCCTGCTCTGCGGTCAGGGTCTGGTCGAGGAGCCACGATGGCATCTTGGGGTTCATACGCTGCTTCCCGTCCATCCCCGCGGCGATCTGGTCGACCGGTCGTCCCATGTCCTCGGTCAGCTCGACCAAGCGATCGCCCGTCTGGAAGTCGGGGAACGTCCACGGAGCGTCCGTTGCGAACGCGACATGCAGGCCTGCGTCCACGAAGTCGCGCCACCGTCCGACCGTGGCCTTGATGTCGGCGGGTGGGTCAGCCCGGTCGAATGGCGCCAGGAAGTCGTCGTACATGATCCAGTCCGGTTCGCCGTCCGGGTGGATCACGGTCGCAAGGTCCAGGGCGACCATGCGGGCCAGCTCCGCGTCGGTCACTTGGACGGCGTGTTCGATCCGATGATGGAGCGGATTCGGCCCCCTCCGGCCGAGCGCGGCCTCGAAGGCATCGAGGACGAGTTCCTGCGCTGTCGAACTCATGCTGTGGACCGAGACCTGCCAGCCGGCTGCGTTCGCCCGCCCGATCGCGCCGGTGAGCTCGGCTGGCTCCCAGTTCACGATCGTGCCGTCGCCGTTGTCCAGATGGATCTTCACGCCTTGGACGCGAAGGCGATCAGCGAGGATGCCCGGCTTGCGGTCGAGATACCAGTCGCCGTAGAAGTCCTTGTCGAAGTTGAGGGCGAGGTAGGCGTCCACACGAAGTCGGAGTGCCTGATCGTTGGCAAGGGATTCGAGCTCGCGAAGCCGCTCCGAGTTCACCCACTGCTCCGAGATCGACGTCCAGCCCCGCGCCACGGCGAGCTCCATGGCCTCGGCGGGCGTGGCGACTGCGTAGATGTCGCGATCGCCGATCCAGTGGGCGTGAGCATCGATGAACCCGGGGTAGGCGACGTCCTCGCCGATGTCGATGACCGGTACATCCTTGCCCGCGGTCGCGAGGACCTCGTGCCTGGCGCCCATCGCTGCCACGACGCCATCCTCGATGAGGAGTGCCTGGGCCATGGCGGGAGAGGCCATCGTCAGGATCTTGCCGACGAGGACGACGCTCCCGGTCTGCGATGGCGGGGCACTGGAGGCGACCGGGGTCGACGACGCCGACGTACTCGCTGGTGGCGACGGCGCGAGGGTGGGGCTAGCGCTGCTCGGACCACAGGCGGTGACCAGGACGAGCGCGGCCAGCGCGGCCAGCTTCCGCGGCTGCCGAGCGATCTGTGAGCCCTTCATGCCTAGTACGGCGGCGGAGAGCCCCGATCTGTTCGATCTCCGGGCTGCGATCGGGCCGGCGCCGCTACGACGCCGCCCGTATCAGCCGTAGCGGTACGAGGTCCGCTCCAATTCGTACGAGTCGGGGCCCATCTCCGGACCGCGCAGCTGGGCGAGGATCCCTGCGGCGGCGATCAGCGCCCACGCGATGAGATAGATCCAGCTGTCCTTGATCAGCAGGCCGACCTGCCACCAGGTCACGTTGTCGGACGGGACCTTGCCGATCAGGATGAACCAACCGGCGATGATCGCGGCCGCACCGCCAAGTCCGGTGAGCACGATCACGAGGTAGCGCGGCACGTTGAGTGCGAGCACCGCCACCGCGAAGATCAGGCCCACGATGATCCCGAGCGCGAACGCGATCACGCCCTGCTCGTTGCCGATGAGCCCCCAGGCACTTGCACCGATCGCATAGCCGACCGTGCCCGCGAGGACCGCGATCGCAACGTAGTAGTACAGGTACGAGAGCACGGCGAACAGGAGGGCGATCACGAAGCCGACCACCCAGCTCGTCACGGTCGCGAACGTCCCGTCACCGAACAGGGATCGCATGGCCTCCGTGCCGAGGCTGAACCCGAGCACGAACCCCCACAACGGCAAGAGCAGCAAGAAGAACCGCCACCCGCCGAACGCGAACGCCAGACCGATCACTACCGCCAGGATCGCTACCAGGAGCTGCACGCCTATCCCTCCAGTCCCCCGGTCGAATTCTCCCCGCGCGATGATAGCCAGCCCCGAACCTCGTCGGGAAGGTCGTGCTGGGATCCCGAGACGGTAAACGACCTACGACGCCGCCCGCGCGAACGACAGGTGCGTGACGCCGCTTGGCGATGACACGGCCTCGATGTTGAAGTCCTTCTCGAGGCCTTCGAGCCCGTCCCACAGCCGCACGCCTCGGCCGAGCAGGATCGGCACGACCACGACCTCCATGTGATCGATCAGGCCGGCTGCCAGGAACTCGCGGATCGTGGTCGCGCCTCCGCCGATGCGAACGTCCAGGCCACCCGCGGCCTCGCGGGCTTGCTTGAGTGCGTCGGCGGGCGACGCATCGATGAAGTGGAACGTCGTGCCGCCGGCCATCTCGATCGACGAGTGGTCATGGTGGGTGAGGACGAATACCGGCGTATGGAACGGCGGGTC
>Ga0207648_10004371_pt1 | contig 14530 bp, 12 predicted proteins | sample KBSMisM32_FD_184310 | JGI IMG/M metagenome (GOLD analysis project Ga0207648, IMG submission 184310) | Miscanthus rhizosphere microbial communities from Kellogg Biological Station, Michigan, USA - KBS Miscanthus M3-2 (SPAdes) (version 2) | ecosystem: Host-associated > Plants > Roots >...
ATACAACCCCGGCCTTTTGACCGCTACCTGGTTCTGAATACGGCGAATTTAGGTTCCAATGTAGCATTCACCTTCCCTACCAACAACCCTAATCCTGATTTAGAAGTTGAAATATCAAAAGAATTTGAAATCGGTACCGACATTACATTTACACTATTGAAAGGTTCCTGGCTTAATTCAATTAATCTTTCAGCTACTTACTGGGATCGCAGTACCGACAATGCTATTTATAATATAGACGCTCCGCCAAGTACCGGAACTGGCACAATAAGAGACAATGCTTTTGGACTGGCCTCTAATGGTTTGCAAGCCTCGTTAAATGCCACTGTTTTGAAAAGTAAAAATTTCAATTGGAACTTTACTACCAATTTCAGCAAACAAAGTTCAAAAATAACCTCAGTTAAAGGCGGCACTGAAATAGTAGTATTATCCAATGCCGGAAGTAGTAATTATGTTTTAAAAGCAGGAGAAAAAATTGGTCAGCTCTATGGAAACTTATTGTTGCATAGCGTAGAACAGTTGGATCCGAAAGGAAACCCCTATATATCCAAAACTTTACAGCCTAATTATACAGTAGCGAGCAATGGATGGGTAGTTGATAAAACAACAAAGCAACCCTTTGTTACACCCGATAAGGTCAGTTTCGGAGATCCAAATCCGAAATTCAACATGTCATTTATTAATGATCTTTCATTTAAAGGGAACTTCTTTTTTTCAATGCAATGGGATTGGGTATATGGCAGTCATCTCTATAACCAAACCAAGCAATGGATGTACAGAGATGGCATTCATGGAGATTATGCTGAACCAATAACAATTGATGGCCAAACAGGTGCTTATACTGCGTTCTATCGTGGCGTATATGCTCAGGTACAGGCTAATGGCACCCGTAACTATTTCTATGAAGATGCCTCCTTTTTCAGATTACGAAATATATCATTGTCGTATGATTTTGCCAGGATCATTAATATTCCCGCTATTCAAAGACTACAGCTTGTATTAACGGGTCGCAACCTCGTAACATTTACCAAATACACCGGCTTTGATCCTGAAATCAGTTCAGGAACCAGTAATTCTGCGTTCGACAGAGGCGTGGATCATAATACTGTTCCCAACTTAAGATCTTTTCAGGCAGGGATAAACGTAGGTTTCTAAATACCAAACACTAAAAAAATGAAAAAAATACAAATCATATTTCTTGCAGCTATATTGATGTTCACCAGCGTAGCCTGCAAAAAGCAATTGGATGTAAAAAATCCTAACCAGCCAACCCCGGAGACCGCAACAACAGAATCAGGTATTATTGCCCTGGCGCAAGGGGGAATTTACAGAAATGGGTTCCGGGATCTTAAGTATTCAGATGGTGTATATGGATTTTTCTGGTCGGGTGCTATTGGATTTCACGAAATGATGGGCGATGCAATTCAGGTTGAGGCAGCCAATGCATTCATCAATCAGATAGGCTGCCCTGATAAGGCGATCCTTGACAATGGCACGGAGGTATTAAATCCAAACTCACCAAAAACACAGATCGCGTTAATACGATTGATTAACACCAACAGTAACCAGGGCCAGAATACGCTCTATTATGAATGGGCCTATATGTATTCAATGATCAAGGTCTGCAATGCAATATTAGAACTGGTTGAGCAAACGACTTTCACAGTAGAAGCCACTACCAAAAAAGCTACCCTGCGTGCCTGGGCTTATTGGTGGAAAGGATTCGCCTATGCACGTATCGGTTCCATCTATTATGCAGGTGTCATTACTAACATAACTTCGGCAACCAATGGAAATTATGTCAGCAAGGATGCAATTATAACCGAGTCCAACAAGAATTTGGATCTCGCATCAACTGCTTTAAACGCTGCCACTAACGTTACGGCTTACAATGAGGTTTTGGGAAAGTTGATTCCAGGTTTTTGCCAGGTAGGCAAAGGAGGTATTTTAGCAACGGATATGTGGAAAAGAAATATAAATACTTTGAAAGCCAGGAACATTCTGGTTAACACGCCCGCTGCTACTATGTCACCCGCACAGTGGGCATCAATCCTTGAGTTAACTAACAATGGCGTACAGGCAAATGATAAAGTTTTTACCGGACGATCAAATGCTGCAGGAGATTTCTTATCACCAACTTCGGGTACTGTCGCTTCAAAAATTCAAAATGCCCTGGCCGGTGGCAATACGTATAAACTAAGTGAGCGCTTGGTACAGGAATTTAAAGCAGGTGATAAGCGCTTTGCCAACAATATTGCACAAACTGTTACATGGATTGGCAATAGCGACAGAGGTCAGGTGTTTAATACGCGGTACCGGTTAATTAATAAAGGGACCGGCATAGCGGGTGTGAAGGTTTATACGAATACAGATGCTGGTGGCGAAGAAATATTTCTTGCAAGCAGCTATGAAGAAAATGAATTGATGAAAGCAGAAGCTTTAATCAATACCAATAACATTGATCAGGGTTTGGTATTTGTAGATGCCGTGCGTAACTCGCAGGGAGCGGGCCTGGCGCCCGTTTCTGGCACAGGCTTAACGCTTGTTCAGGCAAAAGAAGAATTAAGAAGAGAAAGAAGGGTCGCTTTGCCTTTTATCGGCCTGTCTTTTTATGATGCCCGTCGTTTCGGAATTATCAATCCGCTTTCAGCCGGTGGCGGACGAAAAGGTGCAGTTGTGATAACAGGTACCGGCGCCGTCAATACAAATGCTACAATCGAATACAATTTTCTTGACTATTGGGATGTGCCGGATAATGAACTGGTATATAATCCGCCTGGGACCGGAAGTGTTCCTGTAAAAAATCCCAGGTAGTTAGCGATTAAAAAGATCGATGAAAGGCGGCTTCAACAAATTGAAGCCGCTTTTCAATTACATATTCTTCGCCTTCTCCTTATCCATCCACTCCTTCACCAACGCATGGAACAAACTCTTATGTGCAGGTAACTTCAAACGGATCCTGGCTTTTACCTTCTCTTCCTCCGATTGATAAAACCAGCTGGCATAAGCATTTGCCGCCTTCATCAACCTTGTCATTTTCTTCTGCTTATCACTCAACACTCTTTTACTCATGTCTGGCTTCTTGGAGATCACCGTCTTATCGTAATACGTCTTGAAAACGATATCTCCAGCCACTGTTCCAGAGGCTCCATTGACCAGGGAGTTTCTTTTAATTCTTGCCATAGATGATCTATTTAAGTACAGCTAATCTACAACCTATTTTCGGTAAAAAGTAGGTGAAAATAAGGTGCATCCAGGGTAAACACACCCTAGATTCACCCAAGATGTACCCTGGATATACCTTAATTATACAGTAAATGAGCTAGCAAGGATTAGGGGAAGACTTAATTGCCAGGCTACTAGCTGCCAAATATGAGGAAGCGAGGGAAATTCAAATAACCTCGTTTTGGAAATTGGCCAACCTGAGTTGGAATCAATATACATCCAGAAAGAACCAACTATCCGTACTTTTGGCACCCTAAACAATCACAACTCATGAAATTTGCAGCCTTGCCAGCAGCGCTGATCGTGGCATCAGCCTTTTTAATTTCCTGTAACAATAGCGGTAATACCAGTGATGGTGGAAACATGACGGACACTTCCGGTGCCACTGCCGCAGGAGAATCCTATGATCCCAATTTTGTGGTAGAAGCTGAGTCCTTTGCAGATCTGCAGGTACTCCGCTATGAGATCCCTGGCTTTAACAGCCTCCCACTTTCTCAAAAGAAATTAGCGTATTATTTATATGAAGCTGCCCTCTGCGGGCGTGATATTATTTATGATCAGAAAAGCAAAAACGGTATCCTGATCCGTAAAACACTGGAAACTGTTTTCGGGACAACAAAAGCAGATAAAACTTCGGCGGATTGGAACAAATTCCAGGAATATTGCGGTCGTTTCTGGTTCAGTAATGGTAATCACCACCATTACGGCAATGAGAAATTCATACCAGCATGTTCTTATGATTATTTCGTTACGTTAGTAAATAGCAGTGACACGGCCAGTCTTCCAAAAGAAGCCGGAGAAGCTGTAGGCGCATTTCTTTCCAGGATCAAACCTTTAATCTATGATCCGGCAGTTGAATCCAAATTGGTTGATCTCCGCCCTAACATCGATAATATCAAAGCTTCTTCCGTGAACTTCTATGAAGGAGTTACACAGGCTGAAGTAGACGCCTTCTATTCCAAATTCCCCAAATCTCCCAATTCACCTTCCTGGGGATTGAACAGCAAGACCATGAAGGAAAATGGACAGATAGTTGAAAAAACATGGAAAGTGGGTGGCATGTACTCTCCTGCTATTGAAAAAATAGTAGGATGGCTGGAAAAAGCAATAACAGTTGCCGAGAACGATCAACAGAAGAAAGCATTGCAATTACTGGTTGACTATTACAAAACAGGTGATCTCGGCACTTTTGACAAATACAGCATTGCCTGGGTTCAGGATGTGAACAGCAGGCTGGATGTAGTAAATGGATTCATTGAAGTATACCTTGATCCCACCGGAAAGAAAGGTGCATTTGAAAGCGTAGTTTCCATGAAAGATATGGAAGCCACCAAACGCATTAAAGCCATTGCCGACCAGGCCCAATGGTTTGAAGACAATTCCACTCTACAACCCGAGCATAAGAAAAAGAAAGTAATGGGTATTACCGCAAAAGCCATCACCGTTATACAGGAATGTGGAGATGCGGCACCCAGCACTCCTATCGGTATCAATCTCCCGAATGCCGACTGGATACGGAAAGACAGCGGTTCAAAATCAGTTTCCCTAAGCAATATCATTTACTCCTACAATGTAGCCGGAGCAAAAGGCGGAGTACTTGATGAGTTTGCAATTGATGATACCGTTAAAGCCCGGGGAAAGAAATGGGGCAGCCTTGCCGCAGATCTTTTGACGGATATGCACGAGTGTATTGGTCATGCTTCCGGCCAGATAAATCCAGGTGTAGAAACTCCTGATAAAACATTGAAGAATTATGCTTCCACCCTGGAAGAAGGACGTGCTGACCTGGTAGGCCTGTATTATGTTATGGATCAAAAACTGATTGATCTTGGTGTGATGCCTTCACTGGAAGTGGGTATGGCTGAATATGATTCTTATATGATGAATGGACTGATGACACAATTAACCCGCTTGAAATTGGGTGATAATGTGGAAGAAGCCCATATGCGCGACAGGCAGACCAATGCTCGCTGGGCTTATGAAAAAGGTAAAAAAGATAATGTAGTGGAGTTCGTAAAGAAAGACGGAAAGACCTATGTACGCATCAATGATTACAAAAAATTACGCGAACTGTTTGGACAGTTATTACGTGAAATACAACGAATAAAATCTGAAGGTGATTTCAAAGCCGGAAAAGAACTGGTGGAAACCTATGGCGTAAAAGTAGACCAGGCGCTTCATAAAGAAGTGCTGGATCGTTATAAAAAATTAAATGTGAAACCGTACAGGGGATTCATTCAGCCAAAACTGGTAGCAGTGATGAATGGAGATGATATTACAGATGTAAAAGTGGAATATCCCACCAGCTTCTTTGCACAGATGATGGAGTTTGGAAAGAATTATTCTTATCTCCCAGTTAAAAATTAATTATCCCTGTTGCCAGTCCCATAATCATGATTCTTATTGGGACCGGGATCATCGGGATCATTAAAATATTCTTCTAACAGCCCCTCTACCATTTGCCTGGTGAGGGGTTTGTTTTTGAAACAGGTTATTTCAGGGATCTTTTCCGAAAGGAATTCATCATCCGGATTGAGTGAGGTAGTAAGCATCACCAGTATAATGGGTGAAGCAGTCTTGATCTTCCGGAACTGTTCTATAAACTCCCATCCGTTCATGGAAGGCATATTTATGTCCAGGAAGATCATCTCCGGAATGGGATTATCATTATGATATTTTCCCTGGCCCGCCAGGTATTTGATGGCCTCTTTTGCGCTTTGAAATATTTCAAGTCGTTCTGCACAATCCAATCGCTTTATAATAAGCCGGTGCAAATAATTTGTGGCCTCATCATCATCAATAAACAGGACACAGTTGAGTCTACGGTACATAACCATTACATTTCGTGAATCGTGAAAAAGAAAGTGCTGCCTTCACCAGGTTTGGATTTTACCCAGATATTGCCACCATGAAGTTCTACAATCTTTTTGCAAAAAGAAAGGCCAATTCCTGAACCTTCATATTCAGTTCTGGTATGCAATCGTTGGAATATCACGAAAATCCTTTCCGTATCAGTTTCCTCCATACCAATGCCATTATCAGAAATCGCAAATTGCCAGTGACCATTATTGCGTTCAGCAGAGATCTGTATCTGTGGATCAGTTCCCGGTTTTCTGAATTTTATGGAATTGCTGACTATGTTCTGGAATAGCTGTTTCAATTCAGTAGGATATCCTCTAACTGCAGGTAATTTTTCACGGAATATGGTAGTATTGGTTTCATTGATATTCGTACTCAGGTCTGCCAGCACGTCATCCAGCACCTCATTGCAATTCACATCTTCAATTACTGGTTTCCTTCCGATACGTGAATAATCGAGCAGGTCTTTGATCAAGACCTTCATCCGGTCGTTGCTCTGGCTGATATAATTAAGAATGTCGTCGGTTTCCTCATCCATCTTGCCCATGTATTTCTCCTTGAATATTTCGATAAAGCTGGAAGTGGTTCGCAGTGGTTCCTGCAGGTCATGGGAGGCCACGTAAGCAAATTGTTCCAGTTCCTTATTCTTTCTTTCCAGCTCCATGGTACGTACCATTCCTTTTTTGTATTCGCGGAGTTTTGTTTCTTCCAGTTCAATTTCCACGTCCTTGGCGCTACGCATGGCAAATATTACCGGAACGGTTTTTATGAGATAATAAACCGTTATCCAACTGATCACACCAGTAAACAATCGCACCAGTGCACTTAACCGGTAAGCGGGGTACCAGAATGCTATTGCATCCAGGAAGTGAGTAGCGCCACACGCGAGAATAAATGCAGCGAATAAGAAATAGATACGGCTAAACTTTATATTGGTCTTCCGGGAGATATACCTTACAATGATAAGAGGTATCGCGAAATAGGCGCCCCAGACCATCAGATCGCTAATAATATAGAGCCAGCCATGAAAATCTGTCCATTTACCGCAATGCCAACGTGGTGGCCAGTCCGAAGAATCAAATAGATTCCTGAAGAAGTCTGCTAAATCGTTCATAATGTATCATTTGCTATACGTATCTTAAATTTCGAATTTTGATTTCCAAACATAAAATTCAAAATTTAAAAAACCAGGTAAGTATGTAAGCTAGGCCCTCTTAATCTTCATAACCACTTTAAGACTGCATCCAATGCCGGGTGCTGTTTCAATTTCCACGGTACCATTATATAGCTCAGCGCGGCTTGTCATATTTCGAATGCCTACTCCATGTCGTTCGCCATTAGAATCAAAACCTTTTCCATCATCTGTTATATTAAGCAATATTTCTTCATCATCAACTTCAAGCATGATCTCAACTGAAGACGCTTCTGCATGTTTGAGTATATTATTCAGTTGTTCCTGCGCAATTCTGTAAATAGCTATCTTTTGATCATCTGTAATTATCGTTTCATCTACTCCTACATGATGAAATCTTATATCCAGTGAAGAAGCGATGCGGGTATCATGCACTAATTCGCGCATTGATTCCACCAAATGTTGTCCTTTAAGTCCGGGCAGGATCAATGAGCGGGAAAGTTTTCTGATCTCCAGGGTCGCCTGGGCCAGGTTGTCCCTGCACTTAAGCAGCAGCTCCTCTCTTTTCTCCCGGTTATTGATTGCGACCCCCATGAACAGGGTTACTCCAGTCAGTATCTGGTTTATATTATCATGTAATTCCTCTCCCAACATGGTCCTTTCTCTTTCCTGTGCAGTGAGCACTGCGGCGGTTATCTCCTTTTGCTTCATCTGTTGTTGCCGGGACAGTTCTTCTTCCAGTTTTGTTTTCTCGGTTATATCCTGTAAGGCACCGATCATTCGGCTGGGTAGCTCTCCTCCATTATATAATATATACCCCCTGCTGTAAACACTGGCAAAACTGCAATCTGCTTTACGCATGCGATAACGGTCTTCCCAAATATGAGCTGTGCCATTACCCTGGAGATTATTGATCTTTTTAGGAAGCAGATCAATTTTTCTGCATACTCTTTCTTTGTCATCGGCATGAAGCCAGGATTCCCAGGTGGCGCGACTTACGGATGAATTGACCACATCATATCCAAAAAGCCGTTTGAATGTATCTCCCTCAAAAAATATTTCACCGGTTTTTAGATTCAGGTCCCAGATCACATCATTGGTGGCTTTTACCGCCATATTAAATCGCTCATTACTTTGCTGAAGGGCTTCTGTATTCTGGATCCGTTCAAAGCTATATTGAATAGCCCTGACGAGAGTTGTCTCATTGAATTCTCCTTTGACCAGGTAATCCATTGCACCCTGTTTGATAGCGTCAAGAGCAAGTGTGGTATCATCCAGGCCGGTAAGAATGATTATGGGAAGTTTTTTGTTGCTGCGCCTTATTCCGAGATAGGTTTGAAGTCCGTGGCTGTCAGGGAGAGTGAGATCAAGAAGGGCGAGGTGGACTTTCTGTTTGGTGAGTAATTCCCTGGCTTGCTCTATTCTGTCTACGGCATAGAGGTTGGAGATGCTCAGTCGGGAGGATTTGAGCATCCGTTTCAAAAGGAAAAGGTCTGCCGGATTGTCCTCCACGATGAGGATATCCAGCTGTTCATATAGCGGTTTCATGCAGCAGGTTTATTCAGAGTCCAACCTTTTGCAAACCATCGCTGCTAATACTGCAATCGTGAATCAATAAGGAAAGGAGGCTTAAGTCTTCGTTTCCTTAGAAAAGTTACCAAATTCGGACGCCATTTCAAAATAAGAACTGTCGTTTATTATTCTCTAATGGGTCATTTTTTTATTAAAATTCCCTTTGGTTAGGCTTTAAGTTAAAACTGGCGGGGTTTTACTACCTGAAAAAGGCAACAGGGACTTCATGGCTATTAAAATCCTTGTAGGTAATCCGGGGTATTGAGTGAAAGAAAAGAGGAGTTGCTACAACCTACTGGATAAACCTACTATCCACTCACTCACAGGTACCTGATCCCAAATATGAAATTACTTTTATGACAATAGAGAGTAATATGTAACTAAATCGAATGGCATGCCTTTTGCCTATGTATCAATGATTAAACTATTTTGAAATGAAAATCACAAACAAAATTTTAATTGGAATTGGCTTCGCCACCGGGGTGGGGTTGATCATTTACCTGGTTCGCAACCGGCGTAAAATAAATAAAATGAGCCAGGAAGTAGCTGAGCATGGCTATGAGACTGCTCATGATATTTTATTTCCCCAAAAGAATAAGAAAGGACGCAAGGATATTTATGGGCCGGTATTGCCTTCTTAAACCAGGTAATCCTTAATAACCCCATGACTTCATTATCCCAAGATCCTCCTTCATATCGTCAATTGGCTTTCTGCCCTGGTAGCTCTCCTGTTCAATGATCAGGTGAACGGTACCACCTGCGCTTACCCCTAACTCTACTACTTTCCTCGTTTCGATAATCCCTTTGCCCAGTATGGTGCTTTCGTAACCTTCTGCATTGGATGATTTGATCTCATCCTTTACGTGCATGGAAGGGAATCTTCCCGGGTATTTTTTGATCACGTCCAGCGCCCTTCCTCCACCGGAATACATATTGCCGATATCCAGCTGCTGCACCACCAGTTTGGGATCAGTATGCTGAAGGATCAGGTCATACAGTGTGGAATTATTTAGGCTTTCATTGAATTCAAAATGGTGATTATGGTAACCGAACTGCATGCCTGCCTTCTGGCAAAGCTCCCCACTCCTGTTAAACACATCCATATAACGCAATAGCGTATCATATTCCTTGCGCCAGCTTTCATCCAGCCAGGGACTGATAACATATTGCTGACCCAGCACTGCCGCATCATCCACGGTGTATTTCCAGGCATCAGTAAATTCTTTCTTTCCTTCATCCCAATGTTGCTTGTTCAAAACAGTATGGCCACTGGGCATGACCAATCCCAGGTCATCCAGCACCTTCCTGAATTCCTTTGCAGACCAGCCATAGAATTTTCGGTCGATATAATTGGCATGTTCTACATACTTATAACCCATGGCCGCCAGCTTTTTCAGTGTACCTAGTGGATCCAGTTTCATATCATCCCGCACACTATACAGCTGCAGTCCGGTCAGCAATGCTGGTTTGTGCTTGCCGATGGCTAATAATGATTTGGAAAACAGGGTAGCTGAAGCAGCTGTGAGTGCTGTTTGCTTCACGAAGGCTCTGCGGGAAATAGTCATGGGCAATAGTTTGAACATTCAATTTACAGAAAAATAGATTCAGTAACTTCCAATACTAAACCAATGATGCTATGCTAAAATATTCAAAGTCCTCCCGCAGGAAATTTTTACAACAAATAGGTAGTGCCAGCCTGGTTGCGGCCGCTGGTCCACTCGCCAGCCTGACCGCGAAAGCAAATGCAGAAGAACGAATACTGCGTTATGAACGGCGCTTCTCTTCTGTTGATGCAGTAAAGATCGGGGTGATCGGGTTTGGCATCCAGGGTCATGGTGATCTTGCTGCGGCGCTGAAAGTACCGGGTGTGGAACTGGCTGCTGTCTGTGATCTTTACACAGGTCGGTTGCAAAACGCCAAAGAATTATATGGCGATGCCATACTCACTACCAAAAATTACCAGGAAGTACTGGACCGGAAGGATATTGATGCAGTGATCATTGCCACCAGTGATAACTGGCATGCACGCATTACCAGGGATGCTCTCAAAAAAGGCAAGCATGTGTATTGCGAAAAACCAATGGTACATAAGATCAGCGAGGGAATGGGAGTAGTGGAAGCATATCGTGCCAGCAAGAAAATATTGCAGGTGGGCAGTCAGCGTGTGAGTGGTCTCACCTGTGCAAAAGCACAAGAATTATTAAAAGCGGGCGATATTGGAAAACTGAATATGGTGAATGCCATTAATGACAGGCAGAGTGCTATTGGCGCCTGGGAATATACCATGCCATCAGATGCATCACCTGAAACGGTAGACTGGAATAAATACATTGAGGGGATCAACAAGATTTCTTTTGATCCAAAGAAGTTTTTCTGGTGGCGCAATTACAAAGACTTTGGAACAGGTGTGGCGGGCGATCTGTTTGTGCATTTGCTTTCAGGAACGCATTTCATTACCGGTTCTACAGGACCTAACAAGATATTTGCAGGCGGACAATTATCTTACTGGAAAGATGGAAGGGATGTACCGGATGTAATGAGTGGAATCATGCAATACCCGGAATCAACAATGCACCCTGCATTTACATTAAGTCTGCAGGTAAATTTTGTGAGCGGAACGGGAGGACAGGAGCATACTATATTGGTAGGCGATGAAGGTGTAATGGAAATAAGAGGAAATGGATTAACCGTTAAACATAGTATTATGCCAAAGGCCCCGGGGTTTGGAGGTTACGATGCCGTAATGACCTATCCGAAAGAAATGCAGGAGAGCCTGGCGCAGACATACAATGCGAAATATTCAGCAGAAGATAAAGCGAAGCCTATCAAGGCAGATACCATTTTTACGGTACCTGCAGGATATAGTGAACACCTTGACCATATCACCAAATTCTTTGATAATGTGAGAACGGGAACGCCGGCTGTGGAAGATGCAGTGTTTGGTTTCCGGGCTGCTGCACCGGCATTGGCGTGTAATGATAGCTATTTTCAGAAAAAGATCATATCATGGGATCCGGATGGGATGAAGTTGAAGTAGTTATTAATGGCTCCATGGTTCCAAACCCGCTCGCCGGCCATGGTTCGTGTCTCACGAACCATTTCTATACGGTGATTCGTGAGGCGCGTGAATGAACGCGCGTGAACCACGGCGGGCCTGGCAGCCCAAAAAATATAAACTATGCAAACAAACAAAGCGGTTCTTCTTTCGGTAATGATGTTCCTGCAGTATTTTATATGGGGATCATGGTATGTGACGATGGGAACGTATATGGGAGAGCACCTGCATTCATCGGGTGTTCAAATTGGAGCTGCCTATAGTGCATTGGCGATTGCCACCATGATCTCACCATTCTTTGTTGGATGGATAGCAGACAGGTTTTTTGCCGCTCAGCAATTAATGGGTGTGCTTCATTTGCTGGGAGCAGTTTTGCTTTTCCTTGCCACGAAGATCACGGACAATACGCTGTTCTACTGGACAATTCTTGCTTACTCTTTATTATATATGCCTACGATAGCGCTTTCCAATAGTGTGGCTTTTTCCCAGATGACCGATCCCGGAAAACAGTTTCCGTGGATCCGGGTGTTTGGCACATTGGGATGGATTGCCGCAGGTATATTGATTGGACAGATGGCAATTGAAAAATCTTCCTCAACATTCGAGATCGCTGCAGCAGTTTCAGGTGTATTGGGGTTGATCAGTTTTATTCTTCCGAATACAGCACCAAAGGGAAAACAATCATCTGGCTCAAAGGGACTGGGCGCAGAGTCCTTTGTATTATTTAAAGACAAGTCCTACCTGGTATTTTTTATTGCCGCCATACTGGTTTGCATTCCGCTTTCTTTCTATTATGGATTTGCCAATCCATTTCTGAATGAGTTGAACGTAAGCAATGCGGCCACAAAGATGACATTGGGTCAGGCATCAGAAGCTTTATTTATACTTGCTATTCCATTTTTATTTTACCGTATCGGGGTTAAGAATATGCTGCTGTTGGGTATGACTGCCTGGATTCTTCGATATGTATGTTTTGCATATGGCGATTCAGGTCCGGGCATGTGGATGTTATATGCGGGTATCATTCTTCACGGCATCTGTTATGATTTCTTTTTTGTTACCGGGTATATGTATACCGAAAAGAAAGCAGGTGAAAAGATCAAGAATGCAGCACAGGGATTGTTTACATTTGCGACGTATGGCGTGGGTATGTTTATCGGGACCTGGGTATCTGGTTTTATCGTTGATAAATATAAAACAGGTGAAGTGCACGATTGGAAGAGTATCTGGTTTGTTCCGGCTGGTATCGCCATTATAGTTCTTATCTACTTTATTCTATTCTTCAGGGAGAAAAAAGAAATTAAGGTAGATTCAAAAACAGCAATCAGTAATAGTAATTAATATTTATGCAGCGTATAGCAATGTTGGGCTCGGGATTCATCGGCCGATTTTATGCAGATTCATTACAGGGGCAGAGAAGCAGGGATAAGGTGATAAGCATTTACTCTCGCAAAGAGGAAAGTGCAAAGAAATTTGCCAATCAGTATGGTTGTACTCACTGGACTACCAAAATGGAAGAAGCCATTGCGCATCCGGAAGTAACCATTGTATGTATAGCATTGCCTAATAATTTACACGAAGAGGCAGTTCTACTTTGCTGTAAACATAAAAAAGCCGTGATGACCACTAAACCGCTCGGCAGGAACGCAACTGAAGCAAAGCGTATGCTGGATGCAGTGGAGAAAGCAGGAATCTTCAATGGCTATCTTGAAGACCTTGTTTATACCCCCAAGTTTTTAAAATCAATGGAGTCCGTTAAAAACGGAGCACTGGGAAGAATCCTCTGGGCTAAATCAAGAGAGACCCACCCCGGTCCGCACAGTGAGTGGTTCTGGGACCTGGAGCAGGCAGGTGGTGGTTGCATATTGGATCTGGGATGTCATTGTGTTGAAATAACCAGGAGCTTTATCGGAAAGGATATTAAACCAATTGAAGTAATGTGTTGGGCGGATACCCAGGTAAAGCCAATCGATGCAGAAGACCATGCCATTGCACTGGTGAAATATGAAAATGGAGCGATCGGGCAGTTTGAAGTGAGTTGGACATTCCGCGGAGGAATGGACCTGCGAGATGAAGTTATGGGAACTGAAGGAACGATCTGGTCGAATAATTTCCTGCGTACCGGACTTGAAATGTTCACTACCGGTAAGGGCGGTGATTATATTGCTGAAAAAGCCGAAAGCAATACCGGTTGGTTATTCCCGGTTGGTGATGAGATCAATGACCTGGGATATAATCATATGTTCACCGATATGTTCACGGCCCTGGAAGGTGGAAAAGCCCCGAAAGAAACATTTTATGATGGTTATGTTGTGAATGCTATACTTGACGCAGCCTATAAATCAGCCAAAACAAAATTGTGGGAACCAGTAAACCTGGAAGTTTGGAGAGGAAGAACCGGCATCACCCGTCACAGTCATTTGCAGGAATATGATGCTGATCATTATTTGGTGAAAGAAGAAATGACGCATTATGGGGCCCGGAAAGTTATTTTGAAGAATAAGCAAACTAATAAGATCACAGAAAAGGTGATTGGCGATTTGGGAGCGGGATTGCCAAACCACGGCCTTTAAATTTTCGTGCCCTTGCCAATATCAAAGATTGGCATAGCTAGTTTCATTTTTGATTGCCATTTCGAAAAGATTTGGATAGTCAACTACCAATCCCTGCCCATCAGTTTTAATTTC
>Ga0207648_10004375_pt1 | contig 14525 bp, 14 predicted proteins | sample KBSMisM32_FD_184310 | JGI IMG/M metagenome (GOLD analysis project Ga0207648, IMG submission 184310) | Miscanthus rhizosphere microbial communities from Kellogg Biological Station, Michigan, USA - KBS Miscanthus M3-2 (SPAdes) (version 2) | ecosystem: Host-associated > Plants > Roots >...
TGGCTCCGGGTCTTGTCGGGGTTGTTCGTGAGCAGCCGCACGCTGTCGATGCCGAGGTCGCGCAGGATCTGCGTGGCCGCTCCGTAGTGCCGGGCGTCGGCGGGCAGGCCCAGGTCGAGGTTCGCGTCGACGGTGTCGCGCCCCCCGTCCTGCAGCTGGTAGGCCTGCAGCTTTGCGAGCAGCCCGATCCCTCGCCCCTCGTGCCCGCGGAGGTAGACCGCCACCCCCCTGCCCTCCTCCACGATCAGCTCGAGCGCCTCGTCGAGCTGGGGACCGCAGTCGCAGCGCTCGGAGCCGAACACGTCACCGGTCAGGCACTCGGAGTGCACCCGCGTGAGCACCGGCACGCCGGTGCGAAGGTCGGCCGGGTCGCCGTACACGAGCGCGACGTGCTCGGAGTCGTCGATCGTGATCCGGTAGCCGAACGCCAGGAACTCGCCGTGCCGGGTCGGCAGCCGCGTCTCCGCGACCCGCACCACGTGGTTCTCGGTGCGGCGGCGGTAGTGCACGAGGTCGTCGATCGAGATCAGCGCCAGCCCGTGCTCGTCGGCGAACTCCCGCAGCTCCCGACCGCGCTTCATGGTGCCGTCGTCGTTGACCACCTCGACCAGCACCCCGGCCGGGGTCAGCCCCGCCATCCGCGCCAGGTCGACCGCCGCCTCGGTGTGGCCGCGTCGCACCAGCACGCCGCCTTCGCGGTAGCGCAGCGGGAACACGTGACCCGGCCGGGTCACCTCCCAGGGCTCGGTCGCGGAGTCGGCGAGGACCCGGGCGGTGTGCGCGCGGTCGGCGGCCGAGATGCCGGTGCTGACACCGTCCCGGGCGTCGACGGAGATCGTGTACGCCGTGCGCAGCTTGTCCTTGTTGTGGGGCGTCATCAGCGGGATCTCGAGCCGGTCGAGCATCGCGGCCGGCATCGGCACGCAGATCACGCCGCTGGAGTGACGGATCGTGAACGCCATCAGCTCCGGGGTCGCCTTGCTGGCGGCGAAGATGATGTCGCCCTCGTTCTCGCGGTTCTCGTCGTCGATGACGACGACGGCCTTGCCGTCGGCGATGTCGGCGATCGCGCGCTCGATGCTGTCGAGTCTGATGCTGGTCATGACAGGTCCTCACTGTGGTGCTGCCGGTGCGGTGGTCGAGCTTGTCGAGACTCCAGGAGTCGTTCCACGTGCTTGGCGATGACGTCGGCCTCGAGGTTCACCCGGTCCCCGGGCTGTCGGAAGCCCAGGGTGGTGCGGGCGAGGGTCTCGGGAATCAGGGAGACGGTGAACCCGTCGGCGAGGACGTCGACCACGGTCAGGGAGATCCCGTCGACGGTGATCGAGCCCTTCGGCACCAGGTAGCGCAGCAGCTCGGTCGGGGCCTCCACCTCGACCAGCTCCCAGTGCTCTGAGTGGGTACGGCGTCGTACCGCGCCGGTGCCGTCGACGTGGCCCTGCACGATGTGCCCGCCGAGACGGGTGGTCGGCGTCACCGCGCGCTCCAGGTTCACCCGGTCCCCCGTCGTCAGGTCGCCGACGCCCGTCTTGTCCAGCGTCTCGCGCATCACGTCGGCGGTGAACGAGGCCGGTCGGGTGGTCGAGACCGTGGAAACGGTGAGGCAGCAGCCGTTGACCGAGACCGAGTCGCCGAGCGCGACGTCCTCGAGGACGGTGGTCGCGGCGATCGTGATCCGGACCGCGTCGCCCTGGTCCTCGACCGCGGCGACGGTGCCGAGCTCCTCGACGATGCCGGTGAACATCTCAGCGCCCTCCCTGGGGTGTCATCGTGATCCGGACGTTGGCCTCGGCGCCGGTGCCGACCGTGGTCACGTCGGTGACCAGCAGACCGATCGCGTCGCCGATGGTGGTGATCCCGAGGTCGGCGACCGCGGCGGTGCCGGCCCCGAGGAGCTTCGGCGCCACGTACACGACCGCCTCGTCGACCAGGCCCGCCTGCAGGAACGCCGCCGCGAGCCGCGGGCCGCCCTCGAGGAACACGTGCTGCCGGTCACGCGCGAACAGCTCGGCCAGTGCCTTCTCGGGGTCTCGGGTGCGAAGCTGGAGCGACTCCGACCGGTCGTTGAAGACCCGCTTGCCATCGGGCAGGTCGCGCTCCCCCATCACCACGCGGAGCGGCTGGTGCGGCATCGGCTCGTCGTACTCGTCGCGCACCGTGAGCTCCGGGTCGTCCACCACCACGGTGTTCGTGCCGACCAGCATCACGTCGCACTGCGCGCGCAGCCGGTGCGAGTCGACCCGGGCGGCACGCGAGCTCACCCAGCGGCTGCTGCTGTCGGCGGCGGCGCTGCGCCCATCGAGCGTGGTCGCGAACTTCCAGGTCACGAACGGCCGGCCGTGGTCCATCGCGAACGTCCACGCCCGGTTCAGGTCACGGGCCTCGTCGAGCAGCAGCCCCTCGGCGACGTCGGCGGCGCCCGCACGGAGGGTCGCGGCTCCGCCGGACGCGACCGGGTTGCGGTCGGGTTGCGCATACACCACGCGCCTGACGCCGGCGTCGAGCAGCGCCTGTGCACAGGGACCGGTGCGGCCGGTGTGGTTGCAGGGCTCGAGCGTGACCACCGCGGTGGCACCCCGGGCGTCGTCGCCGGCGTTCGAGAGGGCCACCGCTTCGGCATGCGGGGTGCCGGCGCCCCGGTGGTAGCCCTCGGCGACCTCGGACCCGTCCGGCGCAAGCAGCACGCAGCCGACGCGCGGGTTGGGGCCGAGCGGCACCCCGGCTGTGCGCGCGATCTCGAGGGCACGCCGCATGGCGCGCGTCTCGACGGCGGAGAACATCGGTGCCCCTCTCGGTCCGGATCACGAACACCGGGGCTCGACGTACGGCTTCGCCCGCCCCCTGAGGGAGGCGACCACCGCGCGTGCGACTTCCCATCCGGACTCTGACCGTCGGTCCAGGAGTTCCACCTGGTCAACCGGCCACTGGCTGTGACCGGGTCGCGGACTGTGACCGCCGGCTCGGAATTTCACCGACCCCAGTTGCACGCGAGCGTTAGCTCGTCGTCTCCAAGGATGCCACGCACGCGGCCGGTCCGGGAGGTGACCCCGGCCACAGCGCCCTCAGCCGGGCGCGGCCTTGACGGCGAGGGCGCGTAGCTCCTCCACCATCGCGTCCGGGTCGTCCGCGGAGTACACGGCCGAGCCCGCGACGAACACGTCTGCGCCGGCAGCGGCGGCCCGCTCGATGGTCTGCGGGGACACCCCGCCGTCGACCTGCAGCCACACGTCGAGCCCGTGCTTGTCGGCCAGCTCACGCGCGCGGGTGATCTTGGGCAGGCAGAGGTCGAGGAACTCCTGGCCGCCGAACCCGGGCTCCACGGTCATCACCAGCAGCATGTCGAGCTCGCGGAGCAGGTCCTCGTACGGGTCGACCGGCGTGGCCGGCTTGAGCGCCATCCCGGCGCGGGCACCCTGGGAGCGCAGCTCGCGCGCGAGACGGACCGGCGCCGCAGCGGCCTCGACGTGGAAGGTGACGCTGGCGCCGCCGGCCTCGACGTACGCCGGCGCCCAGCGGTCGGGGTCGTCGATCATGAGGTGGATGTCGAGCGGCTGCCGGGTCGCCCTGCTCAGCGCCTCGACCATGGTCGGGCCGAGGGTGAGGTTCGGCACGAAGTGGTTGTCCATGACGTCGACGTGCACCATGTCCGCGCTCGGGATGCGGCCGACCTCGGCGGCGAGGTTGCCGAAGTCGGCGTTGAGGATGCTCGGAGTGATCTGGATGCCCATGACGGCAGGACTCTAGCCGTCGAGCGCGAGGAACAGCTCGTCTGTGTACGGCAGAACGGTCAGCGGGACGGGAAGCGTGCCGGTTCCCACGATGTACCCGCGCTTCCCACGAGCTGCTCGTCGTGGGAGGCGCATGTTCGCCTGCATACCGTGGTGAAACCCCCGCCCGGCGCCCGGCGCGAGCCCACCACCCCGCCCACATCACAGGTCCCAGGCCACCAGCCGGATCTCTTGCTTCTGCTCCGGTACGACGACCCGGCAGCCGCCGCCGAGCCGGCAGTCCCAGCCGGTCCAGCGCAGGTCGGTGTTCGTCGTCCCTGCGGGGTCGATCGCGGCCGGGTCGCCGGTGACGGTCACGACCAGCACGCTGCCGTCGGTGTCGAAGACCGAGGCGGCCACCACGCCCGGCGGGCGATAGGTGATCGTCTGCGACGGGTCGCGCCAGTTGACGACCTTCGGGTTGCCGCCGTTGTCCAGGATCCAGCCGCCGTCGTAGGACAGGATCCCCTCCACGCCCTTCGGCGGGTGGGCCTGCTCCCAGCCGGGGCCGATCCGCCCGGTGTCGATGCTGCCGCGGTCCTCGAAGGTGGTCAGCACCTTGCTGTGGGCCTGCGAGGGCAGCTGGGAGACGTCGACGAACGTGCTGGTGGCCGGGTCCCAGGCCTGCGACCGGCCTCCGCGGTCGAGGAACACGATGCCGTCGGAGACCACGTAGGGGCGCGGACAGCTGAGGAACCCCTGCTGCTCGACGCAGGGCAGGGTCACCCGGCCGACGACCTTCCTGGTCTTCGTGTCGAGGACGACGATCTGGCTCTTCTGCCTGGTGTGCTCGGCCCAGGCGACCAGGGTGCCGTTGCCGTCGGCCGCCACCCAGCCGTCGTACGTCGCGCCGGGCAGTGCGGGCCTCGCGGGCGCGAGCGGGACCGCTGTGCCGTCCCGTTCGAGCAACATCGGCCGGTTGCCACCGGGCTTCGGGTAGGCGACCCCGAGCCGGCCGACGTGGGCGCCGGTGTCCCATGGCAGCTTCACGGCGTACGACGAGCCGTTCAGGTAGACGCGGGACCTGGTCACGAACAGCCCGGTCGGCCCGTCGACCACGGCGGGCCCGGTTGCGCCGCCGACGGAGATCGGGAGGCCGCCGCCGGGAGTGACGTTGCCACCCCGGGGCCCGGCGCCGGTCATCAGCCCGACGCCGAACATGGCCGCACCGGCGAGCGCCGCGACCGTCAGGGCGCTGACACCGGCGAGGCGGCGGCCTCGGCGACGGCGGCCCCGCCGGACCAGGTCGCCGACGTCGGGCCGGGGCGGCGCGACGGCACCCACGTGCCGGTCCAGGCTGTCGCGCAGCCGGGTGTCGAGGTCGATGCTCACTGGTGTCCTCCTGGCGTGGTCGTGCTGGCGTGCTGCATCTGGGCGCGCAGCTTGGTCATCGCGGCGCTGGCCTGGCTCTTGACGGTTCCCGGCGAGATCCCGAGCACGCTGCCGATCTCACGTTCGCTCAGGTCCTCGTAGTAGCGGAGGACCACGACCGCCCGCTGTCGGGGCGGCAGCCGCTGGACCAGCCCCCACAGCTCGTCGCTGATGGCCAGGTCGGCGTCGAACGACTGCCCGGCACTGTCCGCTGGCCGCGGCTCGGGGGTGAGCACCTCGTCTCGGTGCCGGCGGCTGCGCCATCCGGATATGGCCTGGTTGACCATCACCCGGCGCACGTAGGCGTCGCGTGAGTCGGCCCGCGCCACCCTGCGCCAGGACACGTAGACCTTGACCAGCGTGCTCTGGAGCAGCTCCTCGGCCGTCCGGACGTCGCCGGTGAGGGCGTAGGCGGTGCGGAACAGCCGCTGCCACGCCCCTTCGACGTATGCCGTGTAGTCCTCCGTGGTCACCGGTCCCCCCGTTCCTCCGACTCTCCACAAGCCGCCGACACTTCACATGACGCCCGGGCCGGCGCGCAGGTTCGTCCCGGTTCAGGACTTTCGCAGGAGAGCCAGGAACATCGCGTCGGTGGCATGCCGGTGCGGCCAGAGCTGCACGGCCTCCGGCAGGCCCACGCACGTGGCGTCCTCGGCCTCCGGGAGCAGCGGTGCCGCGTCCTCGAGCCGCACGTCGTCGCGCCCGGCGAGCGTGGCCCGCACGACGTCGACGGTCTCCGTGACCACCGGGGAGCAGGTCGCGTAGAGCACCACTCCGCCGGGCCGGGTGGCGTCGAGGGCCGAGTCGAGGAGTGCGCGCTGGAGCGGAACCAGCTCGGCGAGGTCTTCGGGACGGCGCCGCCAGCGCGACTCCGGACGTCGCCGGAGCGCTCCGAGACCGGAGCACGGCGCGTCCACCAGCACCCGGTCGAAGCCACGGTCGGCCCAGGCCGGCCTGGTGCCGTCAGCCGCGACCACCCCGACCAGGCCCGCGGTGGTCGCCCGCAGAGCCTGCCGCACCAGCTGCGCCCGGTGCGGCTGCCGCTCGGCGGCCAGCACCCAGGCACCACCTTCTGCCGCCAGGGCGGCCAGGAGCACCGCCTTGCCGCCCGGGCCCGCGCACTGGTCGAGCCAGCGCTCGTCGGTGCCCTCCACGCCGGCACGCGTGAGGGCGAGCGCGACGAGCTGCGACCCGGCGTCCTGAACACCGGCCCGTCCGTCGCGCACGGCGGGCAGCTGCCCGGGGTCGCCGCCCTCGAGGGTCACCCCGAGCGGGCTCAGCGTCGGCCTCCCCCCGAGCTCGGCGACGGTGGACAGACCGGGCCGGGCGACCAGGGTCACCCGTGGCCGCTCGTTGTCCGCGGCGAGCAGCGCGTCGAGCTCGCCGGGCCGGCCCAGCGCGGTCGCGAGCGCCTCGACCACCCATCGCGGGTGGGAGGTGGCCACGGCAAGGTGCCCGGTCGGGTCGGCGGTCGGGTCGGGTGCCACCCGTCGCACCCAGCCGTCGAGGTCGTGCGCGGACACCTTGCGCAGGATCGCGTTGACGAAGCCGGCCGGCCGGTGCCCGACCCGGTGCCGCACCAGGTCGACGGTGGTGTCGACCGCGGCGTGTCCGGGCACGCGCATCGCCAGCAGCTGGTGGGTGCCGAGCCGCAGCGCGTCGAGCACCGGCGGGTCGACGGCGCGGTTGGCCAGCGACGCCACGATCGCGTCGTACGTGCCCTGGCCGCGGAGCGTGCCACCGACGAGCTCGGTCGCCAGCGCCGCGTCACGACCGCCCAGCCCCCGGTCGCGGAGCACCTGCGGCAGCACCAGGTTGGCGTAGGCGTCGTCCGCGGACACGGCTCGCAGCACGTCGTACGCCGCCAGCCGGGGCTGGTCGCGGAAGGCGCGGTCAGTCGCCAAGGTGCTCACTGACCAGCCGGGCGGGCGCCACGGCCGCCCAGGCCTCGGTCAGCACCTCGGCCAGCTCGACGCGGCTGATCTCTCCGAGCCGGGACTGCTGCACGAGCACGGCGTTGTAGCCGTCGAAGTGGGGAATCGTGAAGAACGGGCCGTCGCTCTCCACCAGCGCCAGCTTGGCCGACTCGTCGGGCACGCTGATCACCAGCAGGTCCGGATAGGGCTCGCCGGTCGCCGGGTCGACGACGTTCTTCTGCGGGGCGCGGTGCAGCACGAACCCGCGGCCCTTCCTGCCGGCGGGCACCTTCCAGGTCGGCCGGTCGCCCCACGAGGTGCCGAGCTCGGTCTCCGGGAGGGCGCCGCAGATCGCGTCGACGTCGGCCGGTGTCGCGCGCTCCATCAGCCGAGTCTCACCGGCTCGTCCGCGTCGAGGCGGAGCCCGCGGGCCCAGTCGGCGGCCGGCATCTCCTTGCGCCCGTGGGCACGCACGAGCCCGAGCCGCACCGGGTCGGAGGCGGTGCCGACGTGCACGGTGTTCTTCGCGATGGCGAGCGCGCCGGGGTCGAGGTGCTCGTGGGACGGGTCGGGGCGCACGGGTCCGAGCTTGATCCGTTCGCCGTCGTACGTCGACCACGCACCGGGTGCCGGGGTGCACGCGCGCACCCGCCGGTCCACCGCGACCGCCGGCTCTGACCAGTCGACCCGGGCGTCGTCGACCGTGATCTTGGGGGCGAGGCTGATGCCGTCGCCCGGCTGGTCGCGTTCCTCCAGCGAGCCGTCGGCGATGCCGTCGAGGGTCGCCACCAGCAGCCCGGCACCACCCTCGGCGAGCCGCGCCAGCAGGTCACCCGCGGTGTCGGTCGGGCGGATGGTCTGGGTCATCAGGCCGTAGGTCGGTCCGGCGTCGAGCTCGCGCACGATCCGGAACGTGGTGGCACCGGTCACCTCGTCGCCCGCCCAGATCGCGTGCTGCACCGGCGCCGCGCCGCGCCAGGCGGGGAGCACCGAGAAGTGGAGGTTCACCCAGCCCTTCGGCGGGATCGCCAGAGCCGCCTCGGGGAGCAGCGCGCCGTACGCCACCACCGGCACGCAGTCCGGCTCCAGCGCGGCCAGCGCCGCCAGGAACTCCGGTTCGCGTGGGTGCGCAGGCCTGAGCACCGGCAGGCCGAGCTCCTCGGCGCGAACGCCGACCGGCGAGGCCACCATCCGTCGCCCTCGGCCCGCGGGCGCGTCGGGCCGGGTGACGACACCGACCAGGTCGTGCGCGGACGCGGCGACCGCCTCGAGGGCGGGGAGCGCTACCTCCGGCGTGCCCGCGAAGACGACCCTCACAGGCCGAGCCCGCGGGTCGTGTGCGGGGAGAACCTCACGACCGGTGCCGGCTCGCCGAACCACTCGGACTCGCGCACGATCCGCATCGCCTCGCGCCGCGCCTCACGGTCGAGCCGGTCGAGGAAGAGGATCCCGTCGAGGTGGTCGGTCTCGTGCTGGATCGCGCGGGCCAGGAGCTCGGACCCCTCGATCGTGACCGGTTCGCCGTGCATGTCGAACCCGCGGGCGACGACGTGCAGCGCTCGCTTGCAGTCGATGCTCAGGCCGGGCAGCGAGAGGCAGCCCTCGGGTCCGTCCTGGAGCTCCTCGGAGAGTGTCAGGTCGGGATTGACCAGGTGTCCCAGCTCGCCGTCGACGTGCCAGGTGAACACGCGGAGGCCGACGCCGATCTGCGGGGCCGCGAGCCCGGCGCCCGGTGCGTCGAGCATGGTCTCGGTGAGGTCGGCGACGAGCGTGCGGATCTCCTTGTCGAAGTCGAGCACCGGGGCGGCGGCCGTGCGCAGCACCGGGTCGCCGAAGAGCCGGATCGGCTGGACGGACATGCGGGACCTTCTCGTCGGAGGGGTGGGCGCCACCGAGTCTAGGGCGGCGCTCAGCCGAGCCGGATCGGGTCGACCTCGACCCGCACGTGGGGCTGCTTGCGGGCCGAGCGGCCGCGCTGCAGGTCGGCCAGCGCCGCGGAGAGCGCCGGTCCCTCGGCGCGCGGCACCCGGAGCACCAGCCGGGCCAGGTCGTCGTCGCCGGCCCGGTCGGTCCCCTCGTGGGGCAGCGGTACCGGCCCGAGCACCTCCGCGGCCGGCGGGAGGCCCAGCGCGGCCTCGACCTCCTCCAGCACCGCCGGGCTCGCGGTCAGGGTGGCCAACCGCGAAGCGGGCGGCAGGTGCGCCGAGAGCCGCTCGGCGATCAGCCGCTCGGCGTAGCCGCCAGGGTCCCACCGGACCAACGCCTGCACGCCGGCCGCTCCCGGGTCGCCGACCACGACCACGCGGCCGCCGTCGGGCACCGGCCGCACCAGCGCGGCGGCGTTGCTCCAGCGGCGCACCGCCTCCTCGTCGGCGCGGAGGTCGGAGCGCGCCAGCAGCAGCCAGGTGTCGAGCAGCGCCACCGTCGCGTAGCCGCCGTCGGCGACCGGCTCCGCGCCCGGGGTAGCGACCACGATCGCCGGGGCCGCGCCGACCCGCGGGAGCACGCGGTCGCCGGACGACGTGCGGACCGGCGTGCCGGGGAACGCCCGCCCCAGCTCCTCGGCCGTGCGCCGGTCGCCGAGCACCGGCGCGCGCAGCCCGTGGCCCCCGCACTCGGGGCAGGTCCAGCCGGGGGCGTCGGTGCCGCACCAGGCGCAGGACGGCACCGCTCCGGAGGACGTGATCCGCAACGGCCCGACACACACCGCGCACGCGGCCGGTGTGCGGCAGCGGTCGCAGGCCAGACGGGTCGCGTAGCCCGCCCGCGGGGTCTGCACCAGGACCGGCCCGGACCTGAGCCCGGCCGCGATCGCCTGGTGCGCCTCCTGCGGCAGCCGGCTGCTGCGCGCCATCGGGTCGCGCTGGAGGTCGAAGTCGGTCGCGCCCGACACCGAGACCGCCACCCGGGTGCGAACGGTGTCGCGGGGGCCGACCACCTCCCGCGCCCAGCCGGTGCGGAGCAGGTACTGCGCCTCGGCGCTCCGGGCATGCCCCGCCACGATGGCCGCGCACCCGGTCTGCCGAGAGCGCAGGAGCAGTACGTCGCGGGTGTGGCAGTAGGGCGCACGAGGCTCGGCGTAGAGGTCGTCGCCGTCGTCCCACACCGCGACCAGGCCGATCTCGCGCAACAGCGCGAACGCCGCAGCGCGGGTGCCGATCACGATCCGGGCCGCTCCGCGCTCGACCGCCAGGAACGCCGCGTAGCGCTTCGCCGGCCCGGCCTCGGCGGTCAGCACGACGTGGTGGCCGCCGCCGACCAGCGCCGTCAGCGCCTCGTCGAGCCGGGTCACGTCACGGTGGTCGGGCACGCACAGCAGGGCGCCGCGGCCGGACCGCGCGGTGGCGACGGCGGCCTCGGCGAGCAGGAGCGCCCAGTCGTCACCTGGCAGGCAGGACCAGACCGCGCGTGGCGACCCGCCCGCGTCGAGGGCGTCCAGCAGTGCGGCTCCCCCGTCGTACGGCGCCCAGCGGGTGAGGTCGGCCGGGGGCAGTCCGGGAGGGTTCGGGCTCGGCTTCCTCTCGGTGGTGGCGTGGCGGGGCGGGACCGCAAGCCGGAGCACGTCGGAGCGGGTGCCCGCCCAGCGGGCGGCGATCTCGCCGGTGAGGGCTGCGATCTCGGCCGTGAGCACCGGCTCGGGGCTCACGACGCGGCGCAGCGGCATCAGTCGGCCCGGATGGGCGGACTCGGCGGCGCGGGCCAGGACGAACCCGTCGACGTCCTGACCCGCGAACCGCACCTTCACCCGGGCGCCCGGCACCGCGTCGTCGGCCAGCGTGTCGGGCACCAGGTAGTCGAACGGGCGGTCGAGGTGTGCCAGCGGCACGTCGACCAGCACCTGCGCGACCGGGTCGACCGCGGCCGGCTGGACCGGCGGCTTCTTCGACGGTGGCTTCGCGCGGCGCGCCTCGGCACGGGCCAGCCCGGGCAGCGAGAGCTGCTCCTGCCCCACCTGCGGGGCGACGCCGGGCTCGGTCACGGCACCGATCCAACCAGCCGGTGCCGACGCGGGCACGGCCCGGAGGCCTCCCTGTGGACAAAGGGGGCCGGGTCGCCTCAGCCGGGGACCATCTCGGTGGTGATCGCCCACCGCTCATGGTCGCGCCAGGCGCCGTCGACGTACAGGAAGTCCGGCGAGAAGCCCTCCAACCGGAACCCGTGCCGCTTCACCAGCGCGATCGAGCGGGCGTTGCCGGGCTGCACGTTGGCCTCGAGCCGGTGCAGCCGCAGGGGGCCGAACGCGTAGCGGACGACGGTGTCGAGCGCGTCGCCCATCAGTCCCTTCCCGGCGGCGTGCGCGAACGCCCAGTACCCGAGGGCGGCGCAGCCGAAGGAGCCGCGCACGATGTTTCCGATGTTCAGCGAACCTGCGATCCGGTCGTCGACGAGGTCGCAGAACACCAGGCCGATCTTGGCCGGGTTGTCCGTGACCCGGTCGACGTACGCCGCGAACGCCTCGGCGTCCTGCGGCGCGCTGATCCACGGGTGGTGCAGGTCGCGGCTGGCCACAGAGGCGGCGACGAACTCGGCGGCGTCGGCGTGCCCCACCGGGCGGAGGTAGGTGCTGCTGCCCTCGGCGAGACGGTCGACCACCCGCCGCACGCTAGCCGAGGTCGTGACTCGAGTGCCACGGCGAAGGACGTGCTGGCACGACCGACGACCTGGGGGCTCCTCGTCAGCCTCGGCCGCCGCCGGAAACCTGGGTGATCTCCTGCCGGTCGCCGTCCGCGACGACGTGCGCGTACGCGCCGTTGACCAGCGGCAGGGACGGCTGCACGTGGCCGCACTCGACGTCGAGCACGACCGGGATCCCGAGGCCGCCGAGGGCGTCGGCGACCGCCTCGTGCTGGGTCAGCCCGTCGGCGTCCGGAGCCGGGGTACGCCCGACGAGCACGGCCCGGGCATGGTCGAACCAGCCGGCCAGCCGCATCCCGTGCAGCGCGCGGCCGATCGTGTAGGCGTCGTCCTCGCAGGCCTCGAGATACACCACCAGCCCGTCGTCGGCATGCCCGGCGCCGAAGCCGGCGACGTCGCCGTACGGCGTGCCCGCCAGCGGCGAGATGGTCTCGATGCACCCGCCAACCAGGCGTCCGGTGACGTCGACTCCGGCGTCGTCTCCCGCGCCGCCTCCTGTGCCGTCCAGGACGGTCCAGTGGCCGGCGTCGGGCAGCGACATGTGACTGACGCCGGGGTCGTGCTGGTAGTCGTCCCAGCCATCGGCGCGGTACCGCCCGGGGCTGCGCTGGGTGAACGGCCCGGTCGCGGCCGCGACGTCGGTCCAGTGCAGCAGACCGTCGGGCGGCAGGTACGGCGTGTCCATCAGGTTGGCCCCGTGCAGGGTCGCCCAGCCCAGCCGGAGCGTCAGCGGCAGCAGCACCGTGCTGGTGTCGCTGAACCCGACCAGCCAGGTCGGCTCCGCCGCGTCCAAGGCGTCCCAGTCGAGCTGGTCGAGGAGGTCGATCGCGAGCACGCCACCCCACGGCGGCACCACCGCCGCGATCGCCGGGTCCGCGAGCATCGCGGTCAGCTCGGCGGCCCGCTGCTCCTTGGGCGCCGAGGTGGGACCCGTGCCGTCCATGCAGTCGCCGACCACCACGTCGTACCCGCGGGCACGGAGCGCCTCGATCCCCGCCCGCAGCCGTGGCAGGAGCGGCTTGTCCACACCGCTGGACGGGGACGTGACCCCGATCCGGTCACCGGGGCGCAGCGGCCGCGGGAAGACCAGACTCACGGCAGCACGACCTGCCCGATCGGTCCGGGGTTCCAGGCGATCTCCCACCGGAACCCGTCGGGGTCGCCGAAGTACCCGGTGTAGCCGCCCCAGTCGCGCTCCACGCCGTCGACCACCGGGTCGGCGCCCGCCGACCGCGCGGTCGCGAGCACCTCGTCGACCTCCTCGCGGGAGGACACGTTGTGCGCGAGCGTCATCGGGACCACACCCTCACCGCGCCGGATGGTGCCGACCTCCGCCTCGAACCCGCTCTCCGACCACAGCGAGAGCACGAGGTGCTCCCCCGCCTTGATCATCAGCACCTCCCCCCGCACGTCGAGCGCCGGCTCCCAACCGAGCCCGTCGACGTAGAACCGCCGGGTCGCGTCGAGGTCGGCCACGGCGAGGGTCACGAAGCTGATCCGCTGGTCCATGCACGTGAGCCTGTCGGGTGGGGGCGTCGGGGCCTCAGACGCCGGCAGCCTTCTTCAGCTCGTCGACGCGGTTGGTCTGCTCCCAGGTGAACTCCGGGAGCTCCCGGCCGAAGTGGCCGTACGCCGCGGTCTTCGCGTAGATCGGGCGGAGCAGGTCGAGGTCCTGGATGATCGCGGCCGGGCGGAGGTCGAACACCTCGAGCACGGCCTTCTGGATCGTGTCGACGGGGACGCTCTCGGTACCGAAGGTGGTCACGAACACACCCACGGGCTGAGCCTTGCCGATCGCGTAGGCGACCTGCACCTCGGCCCGGCGGGCGAGGCCGCCGGCGACGATGTTCTTCGCCACCCAGCGCATCGCGTAGGCCGCGGAGCGGTCGACCTTCGACGGGTCCTTGCCGGAGAACGCGCCGCCGCCGTGGCGGGCCATGCCGCCGTAGGTGTCGACGATGATCTTGCGACCGGTGAGGCCCGCGTCGCCCATCGGGCCGCCGACCACGAACTTGCCGGTGGGGTTCACCAGCAGCCGGTAGCCCTCGGACTCGATGTCGAAGTCGGCGAGCACCGGGTCGATGACGTGCTTCTGGATGTCGGGGTGCAGCTGGGTGTCGAGGTCGACGCCCTCGGCGTGCTGCGTGGACAGCACCACGGTGTCGACGCGGAGGGCGCGGTCGTCGTCGTCGTACTCGATGGTGACCTGGGTCTTCCCGTCGGGACGCAGGTAGTCGAGCGTGCCGTTCTTGCGCACCTCGGTCAGCTTCTCCGAGAGCCGGTGGGCCAGCGTGATCGGCAGCGGCATCAGCTCGGGGGTGTCGTCACAGGCGTAGCCGAACATCAGTCCCTGGTCGCCGGCGCCCTGCTTGTCCATGGCGTCGACCGAGCCGGAGCGGCTCTCGTGCCCGGAGTCCACGCCCTGTGCGATGTCGCCGGACTGGCCGCCGATCGCGACCATCACGCCGCAGGAATGACCGTCGAAGCCCTTCTCGGAGGAGTCGTAGCCGATCGACAGGATCCGGTCACGGACCTTCTGCTTGATGTCGACGTAGCCGGTGGTCGAGACCTCGCCGGCGACGACCACCAGGCCGGTCGTCAGCAGCGTCTCGACCGCGACCCGGCTCTGCGGGTCCTGCTCGAGCATGGCGTCGAGCACCGAGTCACTGATCTGGTCGGCGATCTTGTCCGGGTGCCCCTCGGTCACGGACTCCGAGGTGAACAGGCGTCCAGCCACAAACTTCTCCCTTGTACGCGGTCGACCGGATCGGTCGGGTTCGAGAGAGAACGTTATCCCGAGCGTCTCCGCCCGCGGACAACGGTCTCAGGACGGGGC
>Ga0207648_10004376_pt1 | contig 14522 bp, 13 predicted proteins | sample KBSMisM32_FD_184310 | JGI IMG/M metagenome (GOLD analysis project Ga0207648, IMG submission 184310) | Miscanthus rhizosphere microbial communities from Kellogg Biological Station, Michigan, USA - KBS Miscanthus M3-2 (SPAdes) (version 2) | ecosystem: Host-associated > Plants > Roots >...
CCACGTATCTCAATCCGCATCGTGCCTCCTTTTCGTTCTACGTGTCGATCGTACGTGGCCCCTATACCCGCGACAACAGGGTTTTCCCGCTGTCTATCGAGACGGCCGACCCAGCTCGATCTAGAGGCGCCGCGTGAACGTGATCGCGACCACCCGAACCGCCCCGCCTTCGCGCAGGACCCGCGCCGCGGCGGTCAGCGTCGATCCCGTGGTCATCACGTCGTCGATCAGGACCACACTGCGGGGCGGCTGGGCGCAGAGCCGGAAGCGGGGCGGCTGACCGAGGCGCTGCGCACGCCGCCTGCCGACCTGACGGGCGCCGCCTCGCCGCGCCAGGCAGGTGACGAGTGGCGCTTCGGTGCGTTCGCCCAGCGCTAGAGCGATCTCGGTCGCCGGGTCGAAGCCCCGCCGTGCGGTCCGCAGCGCCGCGGTGGGCACCGGCACCAGCGTGCCGGTCAGCAGGCCCGCGGGAGCCAGCCAGCGAATGCGCTCGGCGATCAGGTCCGCAACGGGCAGCAGGCGACGGAACTTGAGCGCGGCGACGAGCTGCCTGGCAACGCGATCGTGGGGCGCAGAGGACCAGGCCCTGTCCAGCCCGGCGCCACCGGGACCGGTCAGCGGCTTCGCCTCCCCGAGCCGCCGTGCGCAGCGCGTGCAGAGGACAGCGTCATCGCGGCAGGAGCGCCCGCAAGCCGCGCACAGCGAGGGAATCAGCCCGGCGACGGGATGGAGCGCCTTCATCGCCCCGACCCTTGCCGGCGCCGGCGCGCCCGTGGTGCGCGGACTGTGAAGTTTGCGTCAGGCCTTCGTCACGCGACCGGCGATCGCGCCGATCAGCATCGCCTCCGGCGCCAGCTCGACGCCGGCGAGCAGGATCGAGTCGCGGATCCAGGCGCCATCGCCGATCCTGGCGCCGTCGCCGACGATGGCGGGGCCCTGTATGCGCACCCCCGTGCCCAGCTCGACCCGCTCGCCGATCAGCGCCGGGCCCTCGACCTCGGCGTCCCCGAGCGGGCTCGCGGCCCGCACCTCCTCGCCGACCTCGGGGGCCCCGGGATCGATCCGGACCTCGCCGCGCAGAGCGTCGAAGTTGCCCTGGCGCAGCTCGTCGAGGTTGCCGATGTCGTTCCAGTAGTCGTCGATCTCATGCGAGTAGAAGGGGACGTCGTTCTCGAGCAGGGCCGGGAAGACGTCCATCGCCCAGTCGGCGAAGCCGGCCGTGTCCCCTTCCCCGGCGGCCTTGCTGGCGCCAGGCGCAGGGAAGTAGTCGAAGACCTCGGCACGGAACATGTAGATGCCGCAGTTCGCCAGGTCGGAGAGCGCTTCGCTCGGGTCGGGCTTCTCCTGGAAGCCCTGGATGCGGCCGTCGGCGCCGGTTATCGCGACCCCGAACTGGCTGGTGTCGCCGACCCGCTTGGTCGCCAGGGTGGCGATCCCGTCGTGCGATTCGTGGAACGCCCTCATCGCGCCGAGGTCGATGTCGGTGAGGGCGTCGCCGGAGATCACGAGGAAGGAATCGCCGAGGAATCCGGCCGCGTTGCGAACCCCGCCGGACGTGCCGAGCAGCGCCTCCTCGCGGCTGTAGGCGAGCTCGACGCCGAACGCGGAGCCGTCGCCGAAGTGGCCCTCGATCGTCTCCGGGAACCAGTGCAGGTTGGCGATCGCCTCGTCGAAGCCGTGCCTGGCGAGCAGCCGCACGATGTGCTCCATCACGGGCCGGTTGAGCACCGGCGCCATCGGCTTCGGCATCGCGTAGGTGATCGGCCGCAGCCGAGTTCCCAGCCCGGCCGCCAAGACCATCGCCTTCAAGGTGAGACCGCCGCCCCCGGACGCGGCCGCGAGCCGGAGCGACCGACCGTCACAGTCTGATTCTTCGGGAGGGAGCGACGGCGAAGCATTTTGTGCGAGCGAACGAGAACCCGAGGCGGCGGTTGATTCTTCAGTACCTGTAGTGATCGGCCTTGTAGGGGCCCTCGACCGGGATGCCGAGGTAGGCGGCCTGCTCCTCGGAAAGCTCGGTGAGGTGGACGCCCAGCGCCGCCAGGTGCAGGCGCGCGACCTTCTCGTCGAGGTGCTTGGGAAGCACAGTGACCTCCTTGGCCATGAAGCCTTCGGGCTGGCCGAAGAGCTCGATCTGCGCGATCACCTGGTTGGTGAACGAGTTCGACATCACGAAGCTCGGGTGCCCGGTCGCGTTGCCGAGATTGAGCAGGCGACCCTCGGAGAGGAGGATGATCGAGTGGCCGTCGGGGAAGCGCCACTCGTCGACCTGCGGCTTGATCTCGATCCTCTCGGCGGGAGACGCTTCGAGCCCGGCGACGTCGATCTCGTTGTCGAAGTGGCCGATGTTGCCGACGATCGCGTTGTGCTTCATCCGCGCCATGTGCTCGGCGGTGATGATGTCCTTGTTCCCGGTGGCGGTGACGAAGATGTCGGCCGTTTCGACCACGTCCTCGACCGTGCGCACCTCGTAGCCCTCCATCGCCGCCTGCAGAGCGCAGATCGGGTCGATCTCGGTGAAGACCACACGGGCGCCCTGGCCGCGCAGCGACGCGGCGCAGCCCTTGCCGACGTCGCCGTAGCCGCAGATGACCGCGACCTTGCCGCCGATCATCACGTCGGTGGCGCGGTTGATCCCGTCGACAAGCGAGTGGCGGCAGCCGTAGAGGTTGTCGAACTTCGACTTCGTGACCGAGTCGTTGACGTTGATCGCCGGGAAGAGCAGCTCGCCCGCCTCGGCCAGCTGGTAGAGCCGGCTCACGCCGGTGGTCGTCTCCTCGGTAACGCCCTTGATGGCCGCCGCGAGCCGGGTCCAGCGCTGCGGATCGGCCTCGAGCGAACGCTGCAGGGTCTCGAGCACGACGCGAAACTCCTCCGAGTCGGCCGAGGCGGGGTCGGGCACGGCGCCGGCCTTCTCGAACTCGACGCCCTTGTGGACCAGCAGCGTGGCGTCGCCGCCGTCGTCGAGGATCATGTTCGGGCCCTCGCCGTCGGGCCAGAGCAAGGCCTGCTCCGTGCACCACCAGTACTCCTCGAGGGTCTCGCCCTTCCAGGCGAAAACCGGGATTCCGGCGGCTGCGATCGCCGCCGCGGCGTGGTCCTGGGTGGAGAAGATGTTGCAGCTCGCCCAGCGGGCCTCGGCGCCGAGCGCGACCAGGGTCTCGATCAGGACGGCGGTCTGCACCGTCATATGGAGAGAGCCGGTGATCCGCGCCCCCCGCAGCGGCTGCGCGGCCGCGAACTCCTCGCGGGTCTGCATCAGGCCGGGCATCTCGACCTCCGCGAGGGAGATCTCCTTGCGCCCGAAGTCGGCGAGGCCGATGTCGGCGACTTTGTGGTCTGCGGTGGCGGTGGCCATTGATTCCTTTCGGTTCTAGCGGTCGCGCCAAGGATAGGGGCTGGTGGGCCATCTGGGGTCCCTCTCAGGCCGCTTCGCCGGAGTTCCTGAGAGGGACCCCGATGGCCCATCCTCTCTCCGGCGCGACCGACTTCGCTCGAAGGCCTAGGGCCGACCGAGACTTGACTTGAGCTTGTCTATGGCTTCGACGGGGAGAGGCTCCACGCCGCGTGCGTTTGCGAGCTCCAGCGAGACGAGGTCGCCGAGCATCGTCGCCCAGAGCAGACGGGCGACGCGGGTCTCCCCTTCCGTCTCGAGCCGTATGGCTTCAGCCCCGCTGGTCCCGACCAACTCGGCGGTCAGCTCGAAGCGCCGCCGCTCGCGCGGGTGCTGATCGGGGTCTTCGAGCAGCACCGCCGCGAGGTTCTCGTCCTCCCAGCCGCAGATCTCGTTGTGGTTCGCCTCGGGCAGCTCGGAGAAGAAGGCGGGAACCTTCGCGTTCTCGTTGATCTGCGTCTTCCAGCGGCGGGCGACTGGTGCGGTCAGGTCGGCGCCGGTGACGACCGCCATCCGGCCGTCGAGCCGGGACGCGATCTCTTTCGCACGCTCCTGGAGACGGCCGGACTCCGCTTCGAGGAACGCGGCCGCGGCGTCGATCTCGGTGTGGATGCGCGGCGCCACCCCGGCGAGCGCCGCCACCTCAGTCGCGCAGACGAGCATGTAGGCGACGGCGGTTCGCGGCGCCGGCAGCAGCCCCGGGAGCCCGATCACCGGCACGCCCGCCTCGCGCGCGTCCTCGACGAGCGTCCCGCCGGTGCTGGCGACGATCCGCCGCGCACCCAGCGCCTCGGCGGCGGAGAAGCAGGCCAGCGTCTCCTCTGTGTCCCCCGAGTAGCTCGAGCAGAGCACCGTCCACTCGGGCGTGGCCCAGCTCGGCAGCGCGTAGCCGCGCACGGTCAGCAGCTGCCCGGTGAGCAGGTCGCCCAGCGCGGCGGCGGCGAGGTCGCCGCCGATCGCCGAGCCGCCCATGCCGCAGACCATCAGGCCGGCCGAATCGGCCCGCTCGATCCGCGCCGACTCGACCCGCCAGAGCGCGTCGCGCAGGTGCTCGGGAATCGCGAGGACGTCGTCGAGCATCAGCTCGGGACTCTTTCATTCGCGGCGGCAACCAGGCCGTTCACCTCGGCCCCGGGCTCCACCTCGACGCCTGCCGCCAGGATCGAACCGCCGATGCGGGCGTCCTCGCCGACCGCGCAGCCTTCGAGCAGGACCGAGTCATGCAGCTCGGCGCCGGGGCCGACCCGGCAGCCGGGGCCGACGACGAGGCGGGAGCCGAGGACGGCGCCCTCGGACACCTCCGCCGTCGGATCGACCAGCATGCCAGGTGAGCTCGGGACGACTCGGGTGTCGACGCGGCGCTCGAGGATGTCCCAGCTGGCCTGCAGGTAGCGCTCCGGCGTGCCGATGTCCATCCAGTAGCCGTCGAGGCGACGCCCATGGAGGCCGGCGCCGACGAGCCGCGGGAAGACGTCGCGCTCGATCGACACCTCCTGGCCGGGCGGGATCAGATCGAGGACCGAACGCTCGAGCACGTACATCCCCGCGTTGACCTCGCCGGGGACAGCCTCACCGGTCTTCTCGAGGAACTCGAGCACCGTGCCGGCGGCGTCGTAGCTGACCAACCCGTATGCGGCGGAGTCGTCGACCGGGTGCAGGCCGAGCGTGGCTACCGCGCCCAGCTCGGCGTGCCGCCGGCACAGCGAGGTGAGGTCGAGGTCGGTGAGGACGTCGCCGTTGAGGGCGAGGAAGCGCTCCTCGAGGCGGTCGCCCAGTTCGTCGGCGGCGAAGCGGATCGCGCCGGCCGTGCCGCGCCGCTCGGGCTCGACGACGAACTCGATGCGCACGCCGGCGCGATCCTCCTCGCCGGCCAGCGCCTCGCGCAGGACGTCGGGCAGGAAGCCGCAGGCGAGCACCACCTCGCTGACGCCGTGGCCGGCAAGCCACTCGATCATGTAGGCGAGGAAGGGCCGATCGACGAGCGTCAGCGCCGGCTTCGGCACGGTCTCGGTCAGCGGCCGCAACCGCGTCCCCTCGCCTCCGACTAGAACGATCGCCTGCATTGGCGCCGGCTATGACGGCCGGGCCGCCTGGACCGGCGCCTCGGCGGTCCTGCCGATTCCCTCGTACTCGAAACCGGCGGCCAGCATGGTGGCGGGCTCGAGGAAGTTGCGCCCGTCGACCAGCAGCGGCCGCGCCATCCGCTCCGCCGCGGCGGCCCAGTCGAGCTCGCGAAACTCGGACCACTCGGTGACGAGCACCGCGGCGTCCGCCCCGTCGAGCGCCTCCAGCGCCGAGTCGCGGAAGTCGACGCCGTCGAGCAGTCCGCGAGCCGCCTCGGCCGCAACGGGGTCATAGGCGGCGACCGTCGCCCCCTCGCCCTGCAGCCGCGCCGCCAGCACCAGGCTCGAGGCCTCGCGCATGTCGTCGGTGTCCGGCTTGAAGGCGAGGCCTAGCAGCGCGACTCGCTTGCCGGCCAGGGAGCCCAGGTGCTTCTGCAGCTTGCCGACCACGCGGCGCTTCTGCAGCTCGTTCACCTCGATCACGGCGCCAAGCAGCTGGAAGTGGTAGCCGCTGTTGCCGGCGAGCATCTTCAGCGCGCTGACGTCCTTCGGAAAACAGGAGCCCCCGTAGCCGATGCCCGCGCGCAGGAAGGCGGAGCCGATGCGCTGGTCGAGGCCCATGCCGCGGGCGACCTCGGAGACGTCGGCGCCGACCTCCTCGCAGACGTTGGCGATCTCGTTGACGAAGGAGATCTTGGTCGCAAGGAACGCGTTGGAGGCGAGCTTGATCATCTCGGCGCTGGCGACGTCGGTGCGGACGATCTCGCCGCCGAGCGGCTCGTAGAGGCGGGCGACCGCATCCCCCGCCTCCTCGTCCCCGGGATCGGCGCCGATCACGACCCGGTCGGGATGCATGAAGTCCTCGACCGCGGTCCCCTCCTTGAGGAACTCGGGGCAGGAGACGTAGGTCAAGCCCGGCCGCTCACGCCGGATCGACTCGCCGGTGCCCGCCGGAACGGTGCTCTTCATCACCAGCACGTGGTCGTTCCCCGGCAGGTCCCGCAGGACGGCGCGAACGCGCGAGAGGTCGGCGTCCCCCGAACGCGTCGGCGGCGTGTCGACGCAGACGAAGAGGACGCGCGCTCCTTCGAGCAACTCGGACATATCCGTCGTGAAGGTGAGCCGCTCGGCATTGCGGACGAGCAGCCCGTCGAGGCCGGGCTCGTGGATAGTCGTCTCGCCGCGCCTGAGCGCCTCGACCTTCTCGGCGACGACGTCGCGAGCGACGACCGGATGGCCGGCCTCGGCGAAGCACGCCGCCGTCACCAGGCCGACCCAGCCGACTCCGATCACCCCGATCGGCTCTCGCTCCGCGCTCATCCGTCCGCTCTGCCTTTCCTTCGCTTCTCGTGGGGTATCCGTAGCTTGGCCGACCGCGCGATGCCCACCATCTGGTCGTTGGTCAGCGTGTTGAGCAGGTCGTTCGACACCCAGTAGGAGCTTTCCCCCCGATGCCAGGCGATCAGCGTGATGCGGCCGCCGTCGGTGTAGATCTCGTATTCGCGGCCGTTGATCTCCTCGGTGACGCTCGGATTGTCGAGGATCGGCGGGTCCGACCAGCCCTGGATGCCCTGCACGCCGAAATAGTGAACGCCGTCGGAGAGGGGCCACTCGAGGACCATGCGGTAGGCCCCGTGACGCCCTTCGTCGGTATCTCGGAGGTGGTACACGCGGGGATTCTGGATGTGTTCGTAGGAGTTGTCTTCCTGGTAGTAGGCGCCTGACGGCAGGCGGCTCGGATAGAAGACAGGGAATCCGGCGCTGACCTTGCGGGCGACTGCCTTCGCCTCCGATTCTCCAGATTCGCCGGCCGGGACGAGGCCGTCGTTACCGGGCGGCTTCGGCTTGGCGATGTGCTGCTTGTGGCCGTGCTTGTGCCTGGCGCCGCCCGCGCTCTTGTCGTGCCCTTCGTCGAGCGTTCCGCGCGGGCCCGCGCTCGCTTCGATGCCGAGGAATTTTTCGACCGCTTCGTGGATCGCTTCCGGCGAGGCGTAGACGAAGCTCGGACCCAGTTCGGCCGGGAAGTGGACCTCCTTGATCGCCGCATTGCGCGATTCGACGAAGAGGTCCATCACCTGGATCATCGTCGAGGTGCTGTTGATGTCGGAGCTCGTGTATTCGGTGAAGATGTCGATCAGCTTGTTCTGCCCGAGGAGCAGGTCCTTGATCGGGACGCGTTGCCGGGCCGCGCTGAGGAAGTCCTGCTGGCGGGCGGCGCGGACGATGTCGGTGTCCGTGTGCCGGTAGCGGACATACTGCAGCGCCTTCTTTCCGCAGAGCAGCTGGTAGCCGGGCTTGATGTTGATTTCCGAATACTGTTCGGAGGGCGGCACGCCGACGTTCGAGTGGTAGTAGCGGCGATCGACGTCGGTGTACACGCAGCCGATCGCGTCGACGGCGCGTACGAAGCCGAGGAAGTCGACGTTGACGACGTGGTTGATCTGCAGGCCGGTCAGTTCCTTGACCACCTGCAGGGTCAGCTTCGGCCCACCGTAGGTGTAGGCGGCGTTGAACTTTTCCGTGCCGTAGCCGGGGATTTCGACCTTGAGGTCGCGCGGGATCGACATCACGGCGATCGCGTCGCGTTCCGGGTCGAGGCGCAGCAGGATCGTGGTGTCCGATCGGCCCGGGTCTTCGGCGAGGTTGGCCCGCTTGTCGGAGCCGAGGATGAGGATGTTCTCGGGCCCGCCGCCGTCCACCGCGGCGAGCTTGTTCTTCAGCTGGCGCGTGAGTACGCCGTTGTGCGAGAGGGCGTCGGCGACGCTGCCGAAGAAGCGCAGCACGGAGATCGACGTGGCGGCGCCGACCGAAAGCACGATTATCAGGGCGCCGAGGCTGAAGCGCCACCAATAGCGCTTGCGCTTCGGCGGCGGCTCGTGATCGCCCGGCGGCGGCGGCTTGCTGGAGAACTGCTCAGCCATGACTCAGAGCTCGGCCGGAAGCGAGCCGAGAAAGGTGTCGAGAGTCTGCCGATAGGCGTGCAGCGAGGAGACCGAGACCCACTCGGCCGGGCCGTGATGACCCTCTCCCACCGGGCCGAACTCGACCGCGGGCACACCCACCCGCAGGAAGGAGACCGCGTCGGAGGCCCCGTCGCGGCCGACGCTCATCGGCTCTCCGTCGTGGTGGCCGGTGGCGGCAGAGCGCAGGGCGCGGACGTAGGGCAGGTTGCGGTCGACCACCGCCGGCGGGCGCGTGAAGAGCTGCTCGACCTCGATCCCCGGCAGTCCGCGCACCTGCCCGAGCACCGTGGTCGGCTCCTGGTCTGGCAGATAGCGGATGTCGACGTCGATCGCGCATCGGTCGGGCACCTTGTTGAGCGCGTCGCCGCCAAGGATCCGGCCGAGGTTGATCGAGGGGCGGTCGAAGAGCTCGGAGCTGTGCCGTGCGAACGGTAGCGACTCGATGCTGCGGAAAACCTCGATCGCGCGCAGGACCGCGTTGTCGCCGAGCCAGGGGGTCGCGCCGTGGGCGGCGACGCCGCCGACCGAGACCCGCAAGGCCAGGACCCCCTTCGCCTCGACGCCGATGTGCAGGTCGGTCGGCTCGCCGGTGATCGCGAAGTCCCCGGTGAAGCCGCAGTCGACGAGATGGTCGCTGCCGCGTTCGACTTCCTCCTCGGACTCCTCGTCGCCGACGATGCCGAGCCGCACCCGCACGGCGTCCTGGTCCCGCATCGCGGCGACGCTCAGCATCATCGCCGCCAGGGCTCCCTTCATGTCGTAGGCGCCGCGGCCGAAGAGCCGGTCGCCGTCCACCGCCGGCTCGAACTGGCCCGCCTGCGCCGGCACCACGTCGATGTGGCCGTGGAGCACGACCGTCGGCGCCCCCTCGGGCCCGACCTCGGCCCGCAGGACCGGCAGCCCGCGCACCTCGTCGCTCTCCGTCTCGATCCCCCGCGCCTCGAGCCATCCTTCGATGAAACCCGCGCATTCGAGCACCGACTCGGGCGACGACGTCTCGTACCCGATCAGCCGCTCGGCGAGAGCTACAAGCTCATCGCTCATCGTGGAGCCCCTCGGCTCCTTCCGCGACGGGTTTCGCCCCGGCCGGCTGATAGACACGAATGATGAAACGGCCGAGCAGGGGGACCGCGAACGAATACTTACCCTGGCGGTTCTTGTAGATCATGCCCCGCTCGGCGAGACTGGCAAGGATTTGGTTTGCGTGGCTGGGCGAGAACGCCTTGATCAAAAGGCCCTTCGCCGCCTCGGTGAGTTCCTGAATCGTGAATTCCTCATCCGCGTTCCCCAAGTGCGCCACCACCCAGAGAAGTTCCCGCTGCCGGTCGGTGATCTTGGCCCAGCGACCGGCAAAGAAGTCGGCGTCGAGCTTATGCTGAATCGCCTCGATCGGCACGCTCTTCTGCTCGTCGTCCGCGTGCTGGCGAATAAAGACGTCATAGACCTCGCGACAGATGAACTGGATGAAGTACGGGTAGCCCGACGACTCGTGGGCGATGATCCCTACCGACTCCGGTGTAAGCGCCACCGGGCAGCCCGCGACCTCTATCGGCTTCATGATCGCTTCTCGACTCTCCTCGCTGCGCAGCTTGCCCAGCGTCATCACCCGGAACATCCGCTCGGCATACGTCCTGGCGTCGACCAGCTTGGGAAACAGCGTGGGAAGACCCGCCAGGACCAACATGAACGGGATCCCCTTCTTCTGGATCGACTGGAAGACATCCAGCAGCACCGAGAGGGGAAACTGATCCTTTTGAGCGTGATCGGAAAGGTTCTGGGCCTCGTCGTAGGCAAAGATCACCTTGTGCTGCTCCTGGTCCTTCAGGTGCTCCCAGGTGAATTCCAGCGTCGCCTTGATCTTGTCGGCGGTTAGCCCAGGGGTCCCTTCGTAAACGCCAACCAGTACCTCATGCGTCAGCGGAACCTCGTCGGGCTGATCTGGAGCGACGAAGCCCACCGTCTTGTCGCGCTCTGGATTGGCGACCGTCGCGGAGGAGCTGATCAGGGCGAGGTCTGCCAATAGCCGCCGGGCGAGGGCCCCCTCGCTGATGCTGGCTGACTCGGACAGGTCCGCCGACGCCCAGAGCCACCCCTCCTCGGTCGCTCGAGGCTTGAACGTCTCTAGTAGGACGGTCTTACCGACGCCTCGAAGACCGGTGATGACGAGGTTCTCGAGGATCTCGTCCTGCTCGAGCAGACGATCAAATTCGGTGTACTCGCGCTCGCGCCCCGCCAGGTAGGGAGGCATATGACCCGCCCCCGGGCGGTACGGATTCTTGAACTCAGCCGCGTTCATAGTGACTTAGGCTCCTATCTAAATTTAGGCCTAGGCCTAAATTTAGCAGCTACCCTAAGCCAGTGAGGGGCGCGCCCTCACCCCTCGGCGATCGCCAGAAACGCCTCGGCTCGCTCGCGGTCCTTCTCGGCCCGCGTCCGGGCGCCGTCACCCCCGGCCTCGGCCAGGCGCTGCTCGGCGTCGGCGAGCTGCTCTTTCAGCGTCGCCGCGTCGAGCTCCTCGGGCGGGATCGCCTCCTCGAGCAGCAGCTTCGCCTGGTTGCCGAAGACCTGCAGCCAGCCGTGCGCCTGCGCGTAGCGCTTGGTCTCGGAATCGCTCACGTGCAGGCGGAGCTCGGTCGGCTTCAGCGCGGCGAGCAGCGGCGCGTGGTTGGCGAGGATGCCGAGCTCGCCGACCGCGGTGCGGGTCGAGACCTGGCGGACCTCGCCGCTGAAGACCTCCCCCTCCGGGGTGAGGACCTCGACGTCGACCATGTGCTCGGCGGCCATCGTTCGTTCCTCAGGCAGCCGCCGCCGCGCCCGCGTCGGCGGTCACCTGGTCGATGCCGCCCTTCATGTAGAAGGCGCCCTCGGGCAGCTCGTCGTGCTCGCCATCGAGGATCTCGCGGAAGCCGCGCACGGTCTCGGAGACCGGCACGTACTCGCCGCCGCGGCCGGTGAACTGCTCGGCGACGAAGAATGGCTGCGAGAGGAAGCGCTCGATCTTGCGGGCGCGGGAGACCGTCTGCTTGTCCTCGTCGGAGAGCTCGTCGATGCCGAGGATGGCGATGATGTCCTGCAGCTCCTTGTAGCGCTGCAGCACCTGCTGCACCTCGGTCGCAGTCCGGTAGTGCTCGTCGCCGACGACCTCGGGCTTGAGGATCGTCGAGGTCGAGTCGAGCGGGTCGACGGCCGGGTAGATCCCCTTCTCCGAGATCGCCCGGGAGAGCGTCGTGGTCGCGTTGAGGTGGGCGAACACCGAGGCCGGCGCCGGGTCGGTGAGGTCGTCGGCGGGGACGTAGATCGCCTGCACCGAGGTCACCGAGCCGCGCTCGGTCGAGGTGATCCGCTCCTGCAGTTCGCCCATCTCGGTCTCCAGCGTCGGCTGGTAGCCGACCGCGGAGGGCATGCGTCCGAGCAGGGCCGAGACCTCCGAGCCCGCCTGGACGAAGCGGAAGATGTTGTCGATGAAGAGCAGCACGTCCTGGCCGCCCTGCTCGCGGAAGTATTCGGCCATCGTCAGGCCGGAGAGCGCGACGCGCAGGCGCGCGCCGGGCGGCTCGTTCATCTGGCCGAAGACGAGCATCGTCTTGTCGATGACGCCGGACTCCTTCATCTCAAGCCAGAGGTCGTTGCCCTCGCGCGAGCGCTCGCCGACGCCGCAGAAGGCCGAGAGGCCTTCGTGCTCCTCGCCGATCGAGCGGATCAGCTCCTGGATCAGCACGGTCTTGCCGACGCCGGCGCCGCCGAAGAGGCCGACCTTGCCGCCCTTGGCGTAGGGCGCGAGCAGGTCGATCACCTTGATCCCGGTCTCGAGGATCTCCTGGGTCGGGGCAAGGTCGGAGGCCTCCGGGGCGGGACGGTGGATCGGCCAGCGCTCCCCGGCCTCGACCGGCTCACCGAGGTCGATCGGCTCGCCCAGCAGGTTGAAGATGCGACCCAGGGTCGCGTCGCCGACCGGGACCGAGATCGGCGCGCCGGTGTCGACGACCTTGTCGCCGCGCTGCAGGCCGTCGGTGGCGTCCATCGCGACGGTGCGCACGCGGTCGTCGCCGAGGTGCTGCTGCACCTCGCAGACCAGCTCGGTTGCCTCGCGGTCGTCGTCGCCGGCCATCTCGATCTTCACGGCCGAGTAGATCTCCGGCAGCTTGTCCGGGAATACGGCGTCGACGACGACGCCCGTCACCTGCTCGACGCGCCCTGCGTTGGTTCCGTTGTTCTCAGCCATGGTCTCCTTCCAGCCGCATCAAGTTCTCCATCAAATAGATGGAGAACTTGATGCGCGTGCGATTTTCGGAAGCTGTCGTCATCCGAGCGCCTCGGCGCCGGCGACGACCTCGAGGATCTCCTGCGTGATCTCGGCCTGCCTGACCCGGTTCATCTCCAGGGTCAGGTCGCCCATCATCTCCTCCGCGTTCTCGGCCGCGTTGCGCATCGCGGTCATCCGTGCCCCGAGCTCCGAAGCGGCGGACTCCAGCAGCGCGCGGTAGACCGAGATGTTCACGTACTCCGGGATCAGCTGGCCGAGCAGCTCCTCGGCCTCGGGCTCGTACTCGAAGACCGACCGGCTGTGCGCCTTCTCGATCTCGCTCTCCTCGCCCTCCGCTTCCTCCTCCCCCGAGCCCTCGCCGATCACGTCGGCCTGCTGTAGGGGGAGCAGCGTCTGCCGCCAGACGTGCTGGGTGAGCGGCGAGACGTAGTGGTTGTAGACAAGCTCGACCCGGTCGAGCTCCTCGTCGACGTAGCGCGCCGTCAGCTCCTCGCCGATCTCGCGCGCGTTGGCGAAGCCGGGGCGGTCGGTGAAGCCGACATAGGTAGTGCGCGGCTCGCGTTTGCGGAAGGTCAGCGCCGACACGCCCTTGCGGCCGACCGCGGAGAAGACAGTCTCTTTGCCGTCTTCGCCGAGCTCGCGCTCGAGCCGCAGCCCGTCGCGGATCACGTTCGTGTTGAAAGCGCCGGCGAGCCCGCGGTCGCCGGTGATCAGGACGACGCCGACGCGCTTCTCCTGCTCGCGCTCGACCAGGACCGGCACCCGCGGCATGCCGCCGGCCTGCTCGGCGGCGCGGCGGGTGAGCTTGCGCATCGACTGCGCGTAGGGGCGCAGCTGCTCGATCCGCTGCTCGGCCCGGCGCAGCCGCGCCGCGGCGACCATCTCCATCGCCCGCGTGATCTTGTTGATGTTCTTGATCGACGCGATGCGATTCTTGACGTCCTTTTGCGTTGCCATGACAGCTCTTCCCTACGCCGCCGCTGGGGTCGAGGAACTCGAGCAATGACCGCGCCGCATGGAACGTGGCTGGCCGACGACGTGGCTGCCAGCGGGTGGTGCCGCAGGGGGGACCACCCCTGAGGAAGCTTTAGCTACCGGAGGGGGTGGTGGGTCCCCTGCGGTGACAGGACCCGCTGGCCCAGCAACCATTGTCGGCCCGCCCGCCCTCATGCGACGGAGGCCTCCTTCTCGGCCTCCTCGGCCTCGGCGGTGCGGCCGGGCTTGCTGCGCTCGTGCTCCGACTTGATCCGGTCCGACTCGCCGGCCTCGACCGGGTCGCCGTGCTCGTCGAAGTCTGGGCCGAAGTCGTCGACGAACTCGGCGATCGCGGCGCCGAGCTCCTTCTCGTCGTCCTCCTCGAGCTTGCCGGTCTCGCCGATCCGCTTCAGCAGCTCGGCCTTCTCGGAGTGCAGGCGGATGCGCAGGTCGCCGAGAAACTCGCCGACCCGCTCGGTCTTGATCCGGTCGAGGAAGCCGCCGGTCCCCGAGTAGATCGCCGCCACCTGGTCGGCGACCTCGAGCGGTTCGCGCTCCTTCTGCTTGAGCAGCTCGACCAGCCGTTCGCCGCGGTTGAGCGTCTTCTGCGTCTCGGGGTCGAGCTCGGAGCCGAACTGGGCGAAGGCCTCGAGGTCGCGGTACTGCGAGAGGTCGAGGCGCAGCTTGCCGGCGACCTTCTTCATCGCCTTCGTCTGCGCGTTGCCGCCCACCCGCGAGACCGAGATGCCGACGTTGATCGCGGGGCGGACGCCTGAGTAGAAGAGATCGGACTCGAGGAAGATCTGCCCGTCGGTGATCGAGATCACGTTGGTCGGGATGTAGGCGGAGACGTCGGAGGCCTG
>Ga0207648_10004381_pt1 | contig 14517 bp, 14 predicted proteins | sample KBSMisM32_FD_184310 | JGI IMG/M metagenome (GOLD analysis project Ga0207648, IMG submission 184310) | Miscanthus rhizosphere microbial communities from Kellogg Biological Station, Michigan, USA - KBS Miscanthus M3-2 (SPAdes) (version 2) | ecosystem: Host-associated > Plants > Roots >...
GAGATCGCGGCGCCTGCCAGCTCGGCGAAGGCGTCATGATCGCCCTGCCGCGCTCGCTCCACGAGGTCTCGCTGCATCTCGCCCCTCGGCGGTGGCGCGACCGTCCGGCCACGCTCCCCAAGTATGGCGAGGCACCCCCCTCGAATCGTTCATGGCCCGCACGAGACGGCGGATAGACTCCCCCGATGCGCATCGGCGTGACCCTACCGCTCGCCGAGGACGACACCGAGGACGGGCGCTCCCCCACCTTCGCCGAGACGCTCGCGTACGCCCGGCACGCGGAGGAGCTCGGGCTTGACTCGATCTGGGTCTTCGACCACCTGCTGTTCCGGTCGGCGGGCGAGCCCGACGAAGGTATCCGCGAGGCGTGGACCACCCTCGCGGCGCTCGCGACGGTCGTGCCGCGGGTCGAGCTCGGTGCGCTCGTGATGTGCGCGTCGTTCCGCAATCCCGGACTGATGGCGAAGATGGCCGCGACGCTCGATGACCTGTCTGGCGGCCGCCTGATCCTGGGCCTCGGGTCCGGATGGCACGAACCCGAATACGACGCGTTCGGCTTCCCGTTCGACCATCGAGTCGGGCGCTTCGCCGAGGACCTCGAGATCACGGCCCGGCTGCTTCGCAAGGAACGCGTCAGCTTCGACGGCCGGTGGCGGCAGCTGGACGACGCCGTCCTCATCCCCGGCCCGGAGCGCGCCGTTCCGGTCCTGGTCGCGGCGAAGGGCCCGCGCATGCTCCGCCTCACGGCCACCTGGGCGGAGGCCTGGAACGTCGCGTGGTTCTCGGGCGTCGATGACCGACTTCGGGGCCAGCTTTCCGCCCTCGACGAAGCCTGCACCGACGTCGGGCGAGAACCAACCACGCTGCGTCGGACGGTCGGCCTCCGGCTCGACGACGAGGAGGTCGCGGACGGCAGCCGTCTCGCGTCGGTCTTCGATGGGCTCACAGCCATCGGCGTCGATGACGCGATCATCTGGTCGACCTCGAAGTCCCTCTCGGCGCTCGATCGGATCGCCGCGGGGCAGCGCCGGCACCTCGGCGAGCGCTGAGACCGGCTCGGATACGATGCCTGCGTGAAGCTCCAGGAGGCCGACGCCAAGTCACTGCTCGTCGCCCAGGGGCTCCCCGTCCCCGAATGGGCGGTCGCCCACTCGCCCGACGAGGCCCGCGCCGCCGCCGCCCGGTTCCTCGAGGCCGGCCCGGTCGGGGGCAAGGTCGTCATCAAGGCTCAGGTCCTCGTCGGCGGTCGCGGCAAGGCCGGCGGCGTGAAGCTCGCCAGCAGCGCCGACGAGGCCGCGGATGTCGCCACGTCCATCCTCGGGATGGACATCAAGGGCATGACGGTACGGAAAGTGCTGGTCGGGCCGGCCGCGGACATCGTCAAGGAGTTCTACCTCGCGGCGGTCCTCGACCGAGCCGAGCGAGGGATCATGCTGATGGGCTCGGCGGAAGGCGGCGTCGAGATCGAGCAGGTCGCAGCAACAGATCCGCACGCGATCGTCCGTGGACACGCCGACCCGGCCCTTGGGCTCCTGGATTTCCAGGCGCGCGAGCTCGCGTTCGCGATGGGGCTCGGCGAACACCTGAAAGCAGCCGTCGCGATCGCGAAGGGGCTCGTGCGGACGATGACGGCGTACGACGCGGATCTCGTCGAGATCAACCCGCTCGCGATCATCAACGACGGGCAACCCGACGGGACCCCGACACAGCGGCTGGTGTGCCTCGACGCCAAGATCACCCTCGATGACTCCGCGCTGGCTCGACATCCAGGTCTCGAGGATCTTCGCGACCCCGACGAGGAGGCACCGGAGGATCGCGAAGCCCGCGAGGCAGGCCTGACGTTCATCAAGCTCGACGGCACGATCGGCTGCATGGTCAACGGCGCCGGTCTCGCGATGACCACGATGGATCTCGTGAAACGCGCGGGCGGGGAGCCTGCGAACTTCCTCGACATCGGCGGTGGCGCACGGGCCGAGAAGGTCGCCCATGCGATGCGGCTGATCCTGTCCGACCCGAAGGTCGACGCGATCCTCGTCAACATCTTCGGCGGGATCACCCGGGGTGACGAGGTGGCCCGCGGGCTGATCGAGGCGCGTGCGCAGCAGTCGCGCGACGTGCCGATGGTCGTTCGGATCGTGGGCACCAACGCGGCTGAGGCAGCCGTCCTGCTCGAGGAAGCACGATTCGAGACCGCCGCCACGCTGGACGAGGCGGCAGCCAAGGCCGTCGCGGCATCCCGGGCCGGCACAGGGACCTCCGCGTGAGCGTGCTCGTCGGCCGCGATACGCGGCTGCTGGTCCAGGGCATCACCGGCCGTGAGGGCGAGTTCCACGCCCGCCAGTGCCAGGCCTACGGCACGAACGTGGTCGCCGGCGTGACGCCCGGCAAGGGCGGCCTGCGCGCCCTCGACGACAGCGTCCCGGTCTACGACACCGTCGCCGAAGCGGTTCGCCAGACCGGCGCGAACACCTCCCTGATCTTCGTCCCGGCCGCTGGTGCGCCCGACGCGATCATGGAGGCGGCCACGGCTGGCATCGCCACGATCTTCTGCATCACCGAGGGCATCCCCGCCCTCGACATGATCCCAGCCGTCGACCTGGTCCGCCGCCAGGGAGCACGTCTTATCGGCCCGAACTGCCCGGGTGCGACGTCACCTGGTCGCGCCAAGGTCGGGATCATCCCGGGTTCGATCCACCGAGAGGGTCGTGTCGGTGTCGTGAGCCGGTCCGGGACGCTGACCTATGAAGCCGTCCAGGCGATGACCGACGCGGGGCTGGGTCAGTCCACCTGCATCGGCATCGGCGGCGATCCGATCATCGGGACGACGTTCCTGGATGCCCTTCAGCTGTTCGAACAGGACCCCGAGACCGAGGCGATCGTCCTGATCGGCGAGATCGGTGGAGCGGCCGAGGAAACCGCGGCGGCGTGGGCGGCCGAGCACCTTCGCGACGTTCCGAAGGCGGCGTTCATCGCCGGGCGCACGGCCCCCGAGGGCAAGCGCATGGGCCATGCCGGCGCGATCATCTCGGGCGGCGCCGGCACGGCGGCCTCGAAGGTCGAAGCGCTCGAAGCTGCGGGCTTCCGCGTCGCAAGCTCGCCCACCGAGTTGCCGGCACTCCTTCGGGACGCCGGATATACGGGATGAACGTCGACGACGTGCGCTACCTGTTCGAGTACGACCGGTGGGCGACGACCCGAGTCCTCGACGCCCTCGACGGCGTGTCCGACGAGGTCTGGGCACGAACGAACGAGATCGGCGAGATGGGTCTCGGCGGCATCCTCGTCCATCACCTCGGGGCGACGCAGCGCTGGCGCCACGCCATCGAGCAGACCGGCGAGCAACCGGCTCCCGAGGAGGAACCACTGCTCTCGGTCGACGAGCTCAGAGCCCGATGGACGAACGAGTGGGACGCCTACGACGCTTTTCTGTCGGCGATCAGCCAGGGCCTGCTCGACGACGTCCACGAGGGGGTCGCCGTCTGGCGGATGCTGGCGCACGTCGTGAACCACGGCACCCAGCATCGCTCCGAGGCTGCCGCGCTCCTGACGCAGATCGGTCATTCGCCGGGTGAGATCGACATGATCTTCTTCGCCGAGGGGCTGGCGGCGGAGGCGCTCGCTCCGGCAGACTGACGCGCAGCGGATCCGGCCGGCGCCGATCCGTGCAAGGCGGGTGGCCATGAGCGACCAGACGGTGGATCGCGCCGACCTCGAGGCGTCCTTCGCCTCGAATCAGCGCCTGTGGGATGCGTGGACGAAGGTCCACGCCGAAGGCGAGTTCTACGACGTCGCTGGCTTCCGTCAGGGCGGTGTCCGGGTTCGCCCATACGAGATCGAGGCGCTCGGCGACGTCACCGGGAAGACGCTGCTCCACCTGCAGTGCCATTTCGGCCTCGATACCCTCTCGTGGGCGCGTCTCGGCGCGCAGGTCACGGGCGTCGACTTCTCACCAGCGGCGATCACGCTCGCACGGGAGCTCGCCGCGGATGTCGGACTCCCCGAGGCGCGCTTCATCGAGTCGAACATCTATCAGGTGCCGCTCCGCCTCGGCGACGAATTCGACATCGTCTACACGTCGCGCGGCGTACTCGGCTGGCTGCCCGATATCCGTGGCTGGGCGAGGGTCGTGGCCCGCTTCGTCAAGCCGGGCGGTCGGTTCTACATCACCGAAGCCCACCCGGTCCTCCAGGTCTTCGAGGACGAGGGCGTGTCCCCGGGCGAACTCCGGCTGCGCTACCCGTATTGGGAGCATGGCGACCCGCTCATCTTCGATGTCCACGGCTCGTATGCCGATCCGAACGCCGATCTCGGGGCGGAGCATCAGGAGCACGGCTGGGACCATGGTCTGGGCGAGATCGTGACCGCGCTGATCGATGCGGGGTTACGCATCGATCGTCTCGAGGAGCATCCCTTCCTCGAGTGGAAGGTCGATTTCCTGGTCGAGCAGACCCCGGGCAGCGATCAGTGGGTGCTGCCGGACGGCCCCGGTGAGATGCCCCTGATGTTCTCGCTGCTGGCTTCGAAGCCGGGCTGAGCCGCTCGCCGGTTGGCGTCAGCCGTAGGCAAGACTCTGCCAGGCCGGGCCGCCCGGAGCCTCGATCAATTCGACGAGCACACCCTGACAGGAGCGCGGGTGGATGAAGGCCACCGGTCCTTCGGCGCCGCGCCGCGGCGCCGTGTCGATCAGCTCGAGACCGTCAAGCTCGAGCCGGATCAGCGCCTCGGCGAGGTTGTCGACCTCGAAACAGACGTGATGGAACCCCTCCCCCTTCGACTCGAGGAACCGCGCGACGCCGGTCGTGTCGTCCGTGGGCTCGACGAGCTCGACCTTCGACTCGCCGACCCCGAGGAAGGCGATCCGAACCCGATCGGTCGGGATGTCCATCACCTCCTCGAGCTCCAGCCCGAGAAGGTCGCGCCACAGCGGGAGCGACCCGTCGATCGACCGGACGACGATCGCGACGTGATGGATCTTGCCGAGTCGACGGATCCGCGGCGGAACGGTCGGCGCCAACGCTGCCTCCTTCAGACGGTGATGAGCTCGCGGTGCTCGCCCCATGCGACACGGAGCCGATCGCTGATCTCCCCGACCGTCGCGTAGGCGCGGACGGCGTCGAGGATCGCCGGCATCAGATTGCCCTCGCCGCGGGCGACCTCCTCGAGGCGATCCATCGTCGTCGTCCAGGCATCTGTGGACCGCTCGGCTCGGATCCTACGGACCCGCTCGACTTGTCGCCGCTCGCCTTCCGGGTCGATCCGCTGGGTCGGCGGGGTGGCCACTTCGTCGTCACTAAACCGGTTTACTCCCACGACGATCTGATCGCCGGAATCGATCGCGCGCTGGACGCGATACGCCGCTTCCTGGATCTCGCGCTGCTGGAATCCCTTCTCGATCGCCGCCAGCGGCCCGCCGAGAGACTCGATCTCGTCGAGGTACGACCAGGCAGCTGCCTCGAGCTCGTTCGAGAGGCTCTCGACGAAGTAGGACCCAGCGAGCGGGTCGGGCGTTTCGGTGACGCCGGCCTCGAAGGCGAGGATCTGCTGTGTCCGGAGGGCGAGCCGGGCGGCCTCCTCCGTCGGGAGCGCGAGCGCCTCGTCCCGGGAGTTCGTGTGCAGGCTCTGGGCGCCGCCGAGGATGGCGGCAAGGGCCTGGATGGTGGTCCGGACGACGTTGTTGTCGATCGACTGGGCGGTCAGTGACGACCCGGCGGTCTGGACGTGGAAGCGGCATAGCATCGAACGCGGGTTGGTCGCCCCGAAGCGCTCCTTCATGACCGTCGCCCACATCCGCCGCGCCACCCGGAACTTGGCCACCTCCTCGAACAGCTCCGACCACGCGGCGAAGAAAAACGACAGCCGGCCGGCGAAGTCGTCGACGTCGAGCCCACGGTCGACCGCCGCCTCGACGTACGCGATGGCATCGGCGATGGTGAACGCCAGCTCCTGCGCGGCCGTCGCCCCGGCCTCCCGCATGTGGTAGCCGGAGATCGAGATCGTGTTCCACTTCGGGAGCTCCGCGGCACAGAACTCGAACACATCGGTCACCAGCCGCATCGACGGTCGCGGCGGGAAGATGTACGTGCCGCGCGCGATGTACTCCTTGAGGATGTCGTTCTGGGTCGTTCCGCTGATCCGGCCGCGCTCGACGCCCTGGGCCTCGGCCGCGGCCACGTACAACGCGAGGAGGATCGGCGCTGTCGCGTTGATGGTCATGGACGTGCTGACGTCGCCGAGCGGCAGACCGTCGACCAGGACGGCCATGTCGGCAAGGCTGCTGATCGGCACCCCGACCCGGCCTACCTCCCCTTCCGCGGCTGGTGCGTCGGAGTCGTAGCCCATCTGGGTCGGGAGGTCGAAGGCCACCGATAGCCCCGTCTGACCATGGTCGAGCAGGTAGCGGAAGCGGCGGTTCGTCTCCTCGGCGGTGGCGAACCCGGCGTACTGCCGCATCGTCCAGAGGCGACTCCGGTACATCGTGGGCTGGACGCCACGCGTGAAGGGGTACTCGCCGGGCCGTCCGAGGTCCCGGGCCTCGTCGAGGTCCAAGGTATCGGCCGGCGTGTAGAGATCACGGATCGGGATCCCCGACGAGGTCTCGAACGCTTCGCGCCGCTCGGGGCTGGACGCAACGGCTTTGGCCCTGAGCGTCTCGCGCCACCGCTGCCGAGCAGGGTCGCTCCCCTCCCCGAGTGGCCGACGCGGTCGGGCGTTCGGTGTGGTGTCGGTCATCGCGTCACTCGAGGATGACCAGCACGTCACCGACCTCGACGGTCGCACCGACGGCAGCGGGCACGCGCATGACGGTGCCACCCCGCGGTGCACGCAACTCGTTCTGCATCTTCATCGCCTCCACGGCGAGGAGCGTCTGCCCCGCGTCGACGCTCTCCCCGGGCGTCACGGCAACGGACGCGATCCTGCCCGGGATGATGGCACGGATCTCCAGGGCTCCACCAGCCCCGCCTGCGGCGGCACCCGCACGCGTCGCACGCTCACGCAGGCTCGCCCGGGCCTCGTCCTCGACGGACAGCACGAACCGCCAGCCGTCGACGATGACTTCGACTGACCGGATGCCATCCGGGCCAGGCGAGCTGATCTCCCCGTCGTGGACGATGTGGCTCGCTGGCACGGGTTCATCGCTTGCCACCACCGAGGTCGGATCGTCTTGGTGGGCTGTCGCAGGTCCCGACGCGACACGCAAGCTGCGCGACGATCCAGTCATCGCGGCCGCCGGTCGATCGCAGCCGCTCGAGCCGCCGCCCGCCAGGGCGAGATCGGCGGATCGTCTTTGCGCAAAGACACACGGCCCGCGATGTCGGCCGAGCGCGCAGCGGCGATCACCGCGACATCCAGTGCGCGACGCCGATCGGCGGCGCCATCCCAGTGCTCGGCGACCCAGTCCGTCGAAAGTCCTTCCCCGTCGTCATCGAGGAACCGCTCGTCGCGCATCAACGCGCGGTCGAACGGCAACGTCGTCTGGATGCCCGTCACCTCGACTTCATCGAGTGCGCGACGCAGTGCGGCGATGGCCGCTCGTCGGTCGCCGGCGACCGTCATCACCTTGGCGATCATCGGGTCATATTCGGGCGGGACGCGCTCACCGGGCCGGATCGCGGTGTCGACGCGGACCCCGGGCCCGGCCGGCATCGCCCACTTCCCCACCCGACCCGGCGCTGGTGCGAAGTCGCGTGAAGGGTCCTCGGCGGCGAGACGGACTTCGATCGCGTGCCTCGTCGGCGCGAGGGCCCTTTCGGCTGCCGCTCGTGCGCGATCCGACAACGGTCGTCCCGTCGCGATCCAGAGTTGCTCGGCGACGAGGTCCAGGTCGGTGACGAGTTCCGTGACACCGTGCTCGACCTGCAATCGAGCGTTGACCTCAAGGAACCAGAAGCGTCGCTCCCGGTCGAATAGGAACTCCGCGGTCGACGCATTCGACAGGCCGGCCGCACGGGCGGCGCGGACCGCCATCCCGTGGAGCTCGCGGCGCTCGAGTGTGGTGAGACCTGGTGCCGGCGTTTCCTCGACGAGCTTCTGGTGACGACGCTGGACCGAGCAATCGCGCTCGCCGAGCGCGATCACGTCGCCCGACGAATCACCCAGCAATTGCACCTCGATGTGGCGAGCTGGTCGCACCTCGCGCTCGAGATAGACGGCGCCGTCTCCGAAGGCGGCTCGTGCCTCGTTCGATGCGGCGACGAGAGCGGAGGGAAGGTCGCTCACGCTCGCGACCCGACGCATGCCGCGACCGCCGCCTCCCGCCGCGGCTTTGACGAGCAACGGGAAGCCGATCGCATCGGCCGCGGCGGCGATCTCGTCGATCGCATCGGCACGATCGATCGGCGCCGGGTCGAAGGTGCCCGGGACGACGGGGACATCGGCAGCGGCTGCGGTGCGCCGCGCCGCCAGCTTGTCACCGAGAGCATCGATCGCGTCCGCAGGTGGGCCGATGAAGACGAGACCTGCCGCCACCACCGCTCGGGCGAACGACGCGCGCTCGGAGAGAAAGCCGTAGCCGGGGTGGATGGCTTCTGCCCCTGTCGCCAACGCGGCGTCGATGATGCGGTCCGCCAGGAGGTAGCTCTCCCCCGCCGGAGCGGCACCCAATCGGACCGCCTCGTCGGCGGCCTGGACATGCGCGGCATGGGCGTCGGCGTCGGAGTAGACCGCGATGACCTCGACACCGAGATCCCGGCACGTGCGAGTCACCCGCAGGGCGATCTCACCGCGGTTGGCGATGAGGATGCGCGAGAACGGGGGCGCGATGTCTTTGCGCAAGGACACCGACGACGGCCTCGAGACGCCCGTCACAGGACGCTCGTCACAGAGGGATGTTGCCGTGCTTCTTGGGCGGGTTGGTGTCGCGCTTGTCGGCGAGCATCTCCAATGCCGCGATGAGCCGCGGCCGCGTTTCCGACGGCCGGATCACATCGTCGACATACCCGCGGGCAGCCGCGACGTACGGATTCGCGAAGCGTTCCTCGTACTCGCGCACGAGGCGCTCCCGTGTCGCGGGTGCATCGTCCGATGACGCGATCTCGTCGCGGTACAGGATGTTGACGGCACCTTCTGCACCCATCACGGCGATCTCGGCCGTCGGCCAGGCCAGATTGATGTCGCCCCGGACGTGCTTGCTCGACATGACGTCGTAGGCACCCCCGTAGGCCTTCCGCGTGATAACCGTGATCTTCGGGACGGTCGCCTCGCAATAGGCGTAGAGCAGCTTCGCGCCGTGCCGGATGATCCCGCCGTGCTCCTGCGCCACCCCCGGCAGGAAGCCCGGGACGTCGACCAGCGTCAAGAGCGGGACATTGAAGCAGTCGCAGGTCCGGACGAAGCGTGCGGCTTTCGTCGACGCGGCGATGTCGAGCGCGCCCGCGAGGACCGCGGGTTGTTGCGCGACGACGCCGATGCTCCGGCCGTTCAGCCGCGCGAAGCCGGTGATGATGTTCTGCGCCCACCCGGGCTGGATCTCGGTGAACGCCCCGTCGTCGACGATCCGCTCGATGACGCCGTGCATGTCGTAGGGCTTCGCCGGGTCGTCCGGGATGATCGCGTCGAGCGTCTCGTCCATCCGGTCGACTGGGTCCGTCGTCGAAACCGACGGCGCATCCGCCAGATTGTTCTGCGGCAGGAACGCGAGGAGCTGCCTCGCACTCGCCAGGGCGGATGCCTCGTCCGGCGCCGCCAGGTGAGCGACGCCACTTTGGGTCGTGTGCGTCGTCGCGCCGCCAAGCGTCTCGGCGTCAACGTCCTCGTGGGTCACGGCCTTCACGACATTCGGCCCGGTCACGAACATGTAGCTCGTTCCCTCGACCATGATCGTGAAGTCCGTGATCGCCGGCGAATAGACCGCTCCCCCGGCGCATGGCCCGAGGATCACCGACAGCTGGGGCACGACACCAGACGCCAGCGTGTTGCGCAGGAAGATGTCGGCATACCCACCGAGCGACACCACCCCTTCCTGGATGCGCGCGCCGCCCGAGTCGTTCAATCCGATGATGGGCGCGCCGACCTTCATCGCGAGATCCATGATCTTGCAGATCTTCTCGGCGTACGCCTCTGACAGCGATCCACCGAAGACGGTGAAGTCCTGGCTGAAGACGAAGACCGTCCGACCATCGATCGCGCCGTGGCCCGTCACGACTCCGTCGCCGAGGTACGAGGCATCCACCGTCGCATTCCGATTGGTGACGAATGCGTCGAGCTCGACGAACGAATCTGCATCGAGCAGCAGCTCGATACGCTCTCGCGCGGTCAACTTTCCGCGCGCGTGTTGCTGGTCGATCCGTTCCTGACCGCCGCCGAGGCGAGCCTCTTCGCGCATGGCCGCAAGTCGCGCGAGACGTCGTTCATTCGTCGTCAAAGGGTTCGATCCTCCGCGAATCCGGCTGTCTTTGCGCAAGGACAGCCGTCATCATACGGTCCCAGTTATCCACCGAAATGGTGAACAACTCACGTCACCTGTGGATAACCACTGTCCCGCGACTGACGACGCTGGAGTAGCATGTCGCGACGTCCCGCCGTCCCCGTCAACCATCGGGCCGATCGATTCGAGGTGATGCCCCAGTGAAGAACGTCATCGCGATCGCCAATCAGAAGGGGGGCGTCGGTAAGACGACGACGGCGATCAACCTCGCCGGGGCGTTGGCCGAGGAGGGATATCGGGTCCTCTGCATCGACATGGACCCGCAGGCGAATCTCACCGCCGGCCTTGGTATCAATCTCAATACCGTCGAACGATCGATGGCCGATGTGCTCGCCGACGGCCGTTCGAAGTTGACCGACGTGATCCTCGCCACGGACAGTGCCGGCATCGATGTCGCACCCGCGCACATCGATCTCGCGTCGACCGAGGGCGAATTGTTCACCGCGCTCGGCCGCGAGTCGATCCTTCGCCAGGCGCTCGACGGCCAGATCAAGGGCTATGACTACGTCCTGATCGATTGCCCACCGAACCTCGGGCTGCTCACGGTCAACGGCCTCGTCGCCGCCAACGGCGTGATCATCCCGGTCCAGACGCAGTACTACGCGATGAAGGGCCTGACCAATCTCGTCAAGGTCATCAACGCGATCCGACTGAAGCTCAACCGGAATCTGCGGATCCTCGGCCTGCTGCCGACGTTCTACGACGGGCGCACCAATCTCGCCCGCGACATGCTCGACGAGCTGCGCGTCGTCGGCGACCACCACGTCTTCAGCAGCATCGTCCGGAACACCGTGAAGCTCGGCGAGGCTCCCCTCGTCGGCCGGCCGATCACGACGTACGCCGGCGGCAGCGAGGCTGCCCGCACGTACCGTGAACTGGCACGGGAGGTGGTGGACCTTGGCACGGCCTGATTTCCGAGCGGCCGCCGCGCGTCGGCTTTCGGAGGAACGCGAGCTCTCCCCCGCGATCGTCAGCCTGCTGTCGCCGGACGGCCCGACAAGGAGCGTCGGCGTCCGGATCGTCCACGTCGATCGCATCGAACCGAATCCGGAGCAGCCACGACTCGCGTTCAACCAGGAGACGCTCGACGAGCTCGCCGCCTCGATCCGCGAGCACGGTGTGCTCCAACCCATCCTCGTCCGCCCCAAGGGGCAGAATCGCTACCAGCTGATCGCCGGCGAACGTCGCTGGCGCGCCTCGAAACAGGCCGGCCTCGAGACCATCCCGGCCTTGATCGAGGAGATCGATGACGACACAGCCCTCGAGATCTCGATCATCGAGAACCTCCAGCGCGAAGACATCTCGCCGCTCGACGAGGCGGCCATGTATGACCGCATGGTCACCGAGCACGGGTACAGCATCCGCAAGCTCGCGGACAAGCTCGGCAAGGACAAGGGCTACGTCGAGAATCGCCTCCGGCTCGCCGACGCCCCGGACGAGGTTCGCGCGCTCGTGTCTTTGCGCAAAGACACGTTGTCGCACGCGTACGAGCTTATGAAGGTCCAGGACCCGAAGCGGCGCCGTCGGCTCGCCGATCAGGTGGCTCGCGGCGAACTGACGCTGATCAAGCTTCGCGACAAGATCGAAGGTCGTCCGGCCCGCGCACCACATGTCGACGGGGTGAACGGCTCCGAGCCGCCCCTCGAATTCGACGTCGACGGCGTGGCCGCCGACACCGACGAGATCGAGGCACCGACTCCGGTAGCGATGGCACCGGAACCCGTCGCCGAGGTCGAGGAGCCGGCGCGCGCGCGCCGACCATTGAGCGAGGACTCCCTGGTCAACGCCAAGTCGTCGCTCGCCGACGCGCTCGATGAGCTGGTCAACGTCCTCCGGGCGCCCGACGCGATCAGGTCGATCCCCGACGTGGATCGAGACAACCTCGCCAAATATCTGACGATCTCGAAACTTCGCCTCGAGAACGCCATCGCCCTCGTTCGGTCGGGCGATACGTACGACTGACCGATCCGACCCGCCGACCGGCTAGGGCCTCGGGAGCAAACCCGCGACCCAGCCGGTCGCCGCGATCGCTGCACCGATCGCCTGCGCCTCCCACGCCCGCCGCCGGGTGGCGGCTCCCGCTCCCCTCCCCAGGGCGACACCGGCCGCGACGACCGCCGTGCCGATGACGACGAGGGCGATCGTCAACGGCTCCCAGCTCGTCGCGACGGCGCCGACCACGCCGATGGCGGTAGCGGCGACGAAGAGGACGGCCCCGACCCACCACGAACGATCATCTCCAAGCGCCGTCGCGACGGATCGTGTCCCGGATGCTCGATCCACCTCGACGTCGACCCTGGCATTGGCCACCGCCAGTGCGGCGCCTGCCAGGAACGCCATCGGCAGGAGGACGGCGAAGGACGCCGGAAGCATGCCGGTCGCACCGACCCAGCCGTAGATCGGCAGCAACGGGATGCCGACCGCGAACGGCAGCCACGACCACGGTGTCCCCTTGGCAAACAGGTCGTAGGCGGCGCCGATGGCGAGGACCACCGATGCGACGACCACCACCGCGGCACCCACCGTGGCGGCCAACGCCAGCCCGATCGTCGCGGCGAGCGCGACGGCGACGCGGGCGAGCGTCACCGAGACCGCCCCCGAGGGGATGGGCTTCGTCGCGCGTCCCGCGTCCGCGGGCGCATCGACGATGTCGTTCAGTGCCCCGATGGCGAACTGGAGCGACATCATCGACAGTCCGAGCAGCGCCGAGGTCGCGAGATCGCCGCCGGCGACGAGGGCGACGGCGAAGACGACGAGGCCGTCAAGGACCGATGGGAACGGATGGACCAGCCGGACGAGTCCGGCGACGCGCGCGGCGAGGCCGTCAGACGTAGACGAGCTCGTCGAAGTTCTCGACGAGGTAGTCGATGAGGCGATCGCGCCCGTTCGGCGTTTCCCGGCGGATACCCGGCACGAGGGCATACAGCGCGACCGCCGGTATGATCTGATGACCCTGCGCGTCCCTGCCGAGCGATGCCATCGGCCCGCTGCCGGAAGCGAACACCCGTTCGATATCGGCCTCGCTCAGGTCTGCCGCCTTCCGGAAGTCGGTGAGGACACGGATGACGCCACGACGCTTGGCGATGTCGCGCATCATCTCCGCCGCCCACGCGTCGATCTGGTCGTCCGACTGATCGGCGAGACGCTGACGGTATTCCTTCGGATCGGTAGAAAGGCCTGTCCCTGCCACGGCGCTCCCTGTCTGGCGTTCGGTCGCCCGAGTATGCCAGACGGACAACGGCTGGCGCCGGTCAGACGGCCTCGGCGTGGTGCTCGACGCGTCCCGCGAGGCCCGCAGTCTGCGCGGCCAACGCGGCCTCGCGCGATCCCTCGGGCCACTCATTGAAGCGCTCGGTCATCCACGCGGCGATGCGACCCGTCCGCTCCGGGCTCGGCGCGTCCTGCAGCATGGCCCCGAGGCGAGTGGCGAGCCAAGCGGTCAACGCCTCGACCGCCGCCCGATCGGGTCGACCCTCGGTCGCCATCGGTTCGCCGATCTGAACGCGCACGCGGGTGCCGAATCGCAGCCAGCTGGTCCCGTTGATCGCGATCGGCACGAGTGGGACGTGCGAACGGAGCGCGAAGTACGCGGCGCCATCGTTGAGCGGCAGCAGATGATCTTCCATCGCGCCGATCCGCCCCTCCCCCGCGATCGCCAGGACGCCGCCGTTGCCGATCACCGCGCTGACCCGTCGCGTCGCCTCCAGAAGATCGTTCTTGCCCGGCTTGTATGGGATCGCGCTCCCGGTCCAGAGCATCACGCGGTTCCGCCCGCTCGAGCGCATGTCCTCCTCCTTCGGACCGAAGAACGACAGCCGCGGCCGAAGCGGCAGCGTCGCCATCAGGACGAAGGGATCGACCCACGAAAGGTGGTTGAACGCGTAGATCGCCGGCCCGGCAGGGAGCCGGTCGCGCCCCTCGACGTCGAAGCGGAGCCAGGTCCGGGTAAGGAACGCCACCACGAAGCGGGCGACGTAGTACCGGATCGTCCTGCGAACCGGGTGAAGACCCCCGAGCGGATCAGACCGCGGCGCCGCACCAGCACGTGCGCTCATGGCCGGCGAGGCTAGCACAGGGTCGTCGGAGCGCTTGTC
>Ga0207648_10004382_pt1 | contig 14515 bp, 11 predicted proteins | sample KBSMisM32_FD_184310 | JGI IMG/M metagenome (GOLD analysis project Ga0207648, IMG submission 184310) | Miscanthus rhizosphere microbial communities from Kellogg Biological Station, Michigan, USA - KBS Miscanthus M3-2 (SPAdes) (version 2) | ecosystem: Host-associated > Plants > Roots >...
ACCCCCAGCTTCGACTCGAGGAGCAGTCCGTTCTTCAGCGCGGCGCGGGCGTACTCGTGCTCCAGCATCTCGGGCTTCTTCGCCTCGCTCCCGTCGAGATTCGCTCTGTCCCAGCGCTCGAAGTTCGCGAACTCGTCGTTCTTCGACAGGAAGGGATGCGCCTCGCCGTCCCCTTTCATCTGGGTGACCTCGTAGAGCCGCTCCCATCGTGATCGCCGCTCGGCGTACCCGCGGTCGATCTTCTTCCCGAACGCCTCCACCGTCGGGAACATCCGCCCGTTGGACAGGTTCCCGTTGTGCGCGATCGCCAGCACGTCTCCGCCGGTCTTTGCCTCGTAGTCCGTCATCCACTTCCAGAGCTCCTCCGGGTTGTCGCTTCCCAGCGGCTTCTGGGTGGTGAAGGGCTCCACCCGGCTGGCGCGGTCTCCGTTGTCCCGGAAGATGACGTTCCGGTGCAGGTTGTTGCCGCCGGTGTTGGACGTCCACTCGTAGCCGATGAACGCCGTGAACCGACCCGGCTCGTTGGCCTCCTCGGCCGCCTTGATCGTCTCCGACCACGCGCTCCGGTACGCCGGCGTCCCGGGAGTCGGAAGCAGCCCCGGCGCCATCTTCCCCTGGCTGAAGCTGCCGATGATCTCCATCGCCGCCGCAGCCCCCTGACCCGAGTGAATCATCTCGTTCCACCGGCGTCCCTGCGGAAACGCCATCACCTTCGGGTCGCCCCCGATGACCATCGGGAAGAAGCCCATCCCATCCGAGTGATCCGAGACCACCAGGAAGTCGAGCGGGCGGGAGAGCTTCACCGGTTGTCCGGTCGAGGCGGTGACCTGCCTCCCCCTGGCGAACACGTATGCTTCGCGCGGCCCCAGGCGCGTTCCGAACGCTCCCGCGTCCATCGAGTACGAGGTGTGCAGGTGGGTGTCCCCGAAGAACGGGCGGATCGGGAAGTTGCGCCCGGCGTAGGGCGAGTAGCTCGGCTTCTTCGGGAACGCCCGCTCGGCCGAGGACGCATCCAGGTTTCCCGTGTCCTGGGCGAGCGCCGGAGTGGACCCGGCCAGGACCAGGAGGGGCAGCAGCCGGCGAACGGACTCGACGGTGAGGCGCATGGACTCCCTCGTTTCTGGGCTCACCGGCTGGAGAACCCGGCGACTCGCTCGAGCAGCAGAAACATCGCGACACTTCCGATGAAGTAAGGCACCAGCAGCCCGCTCGATCCGGGCAGACGGTGGCGGACCCTCGCCGTGGCTCTGAGCGCCAGGAGGACCACGGCGACGAAGGCCAGCTGCCCGAGCTCCACCCCGACGTTGAAGAAGAGGAGCGCGAGTGGGATCCGCTTCTCGGGCAGCCCGATCTCCGCCAGGCCGCTCGCGAACCCGAGCCCGTGCAGCAGCCCGAAGACGAACGCCACCAGCCACGGCCAGCGCTCCGCCACTCCGGCGTGCCCTGCCCTCCCGCGGACGATCTCCGCCGCCACGAAGGCAATCGAGAGCGCGATCACCGCCTCCACCGGAGGCTGCGGTACGTGGACCCATCCCAGCGTCGCCGCGGCCAGGGTGATGCTGTGGGCGACGGTGAACGCGGTGATGGTGGCGAGAAGCCGGCCGCCGCCCCGGGTCAGGATCAGCAGGCCCAGGACGAACAGCAGATGGTCGACCCCGGTGAGGATGTGCTCGACCCCGAGCCGGAGATACAGCCCAGCGACCGCGAGGCCCGAGGGACGCATCGGGATGGTGGCCTCGGGACGACCGGGGGTCAGCCGCTCCGTCCAGCTCGATCCATCGGCGAATTCCACCCGGACCAGGGCGTCGGTCATCGTCCCTTCGAGGCCTCCCACCCGCACCGTCTGGCCCCGGAGCGAGGCGCTCCGGACCGACCAGGTCTGCACGGCGGCGCCCGGCGGTCGACGGGTGAGCACCGGCGAGGTCGCCCGCACGCCCTGGGAGAACTCGGCGACCAGTGCCAGGCGAAGGTCGCCCTGCATCGGCGTCTTCCACAGGACCGTGAAGTTGCCCGGCTCCCTCTCCCGAAGCTCGAGGTACGCCGGCCGTGCCTCGTGCGCCAGCGCGCCGAGCGGAAGGACGGCAAGGACGACCGCGGCGATGGACCCGCGTCTCACGGCTGCCCGGTCCAGCTCGCGGGCACGATCCGGGACGGCGCGATCATCCGTCGCACGCCCTCGTCGAGCACCACGCCGTACCTCTCGCGCAGCTCGGCCAGGGTGCGGGCCTCTCGCTCCGCCGCCTTGACCGTTCTCCAGAGCTCGAGGACCTCGGCGCGCGCTTCCGGCAGGCCGCGCTGCCGCGCCGCAGTCGCCGTGTCGACCCGGACCAGGTGCTGGCCGTAGCCGCTGGCGACCGGTCCGCTCCAGGAGCCGACGTCGAGCAGGAACACCTCCCGCGCAAATGCGGGCCCGAACGCCGCGGCGACACTCTGCTCGTCGGCGTCACGAAGGCTCTCCGGCAGGAGCTGCGGATCCCCCCAGCGTTCGGGAGCGGGGTGTCTCGAGGCGCTCAGTCGACGGAGCGCGTGCGCTGCATCCCCCCGCGGATCGGCGCGCGAGGCGCTGAACAGGACCTGGCTGAAGGACCTCCGGGCCTCCACCCGGAAGCGCTCCGGGTGCTCGGCAAGGAGCCGTTCCAGCTCGGCGTCGGTCGGTTCACCGTCCGCGGCCGTGTCGCGGAGGACGAACTCGAGCTTCTGGGCGAGCCGGCGGCGCACGATGACGTCGTCCTCGTCCAGTCGCATGTCCCGGGCCGCCCGGGCGAGCAGCTCCTCGCGGACCAGGCCATTCACGAGGTCCCGCAGTTCCTCCTGTGTCGGCTCGCGCCGCCACTGGCGAGACCAGGTCTCGGTGAGCCAGCGGACCTCGCCCGCTCCGATGACGACGGGGTTCGCCGCGTCGGTCCGGGACCTGCCGCCCCCGAGCAGCGCGTACGCGGCAAAGAGGAGCGCGCCCAGGAGCAGGAAGTGCCCGAGCGGATCGCGTCTCAAGCGCCGAAGGCCACCTCCGGACACGGGACCTCTCATGGCCCACGGAGCTATGCGAAGTGGCCCGGACCGTCGCTGGGACCTTGGTCCCATGGCGGCACACCTCGCGAGCGAGCGAATCCAGCGCGGGGGTTACGGCGCCTTCAAGCGTCGAGGCCCTGGGGGAACGGGCGTGCCACGAGTCGCTCGGCTTCCGAGCGGGTGGCGCCCAGCCCCCGGAGCACCGTGGACGCGATGGCCCGGTCGTGCCCTCGGCCCGCTCGACCATCCAGCACCGTCCGCATGCCCGCCAGGGTCGTTCCGAAGACCAGATCCAGAGCGGCGGCCTCGGACTCGTAGCGAAACGTTCCCGCTTTCCGCCCACGCCTCAGGTTTCCCAGCGTCTTGAGCGTCACCGTGTGGCCGAGCCTGGCCGCAGCCGCGGAGACCCGGAGAAACACGAGCCCCCAGGCGCGATCCTCGGTCGCCCGGAGGACGAAGTGACGGACCGCCAGGGTCAGTCGGGCGGCGCCCTCCTCCAGGTCGGCAAACATCCGTGATTGCTGGTCCGAGAGGTCGTCGGCAAGTCGCAAGGCCACCGCCTCGACGATCTCTTCTCGGGTGCGGAAGTAGTTGTACACGGTCCCGTGCGAGACCTGAGCCTCGTGGGCAAGCTCCAGGATGGACAGGGCCGCCGCGTCCTTCCGGGCGATCACTCGGAGGGCGGCATCGACCAGCTGGGCATGCGTGCGCTCGCGCTTCCCGGGCCTGGCGACGACTGATTCTGGACGCTCGCTCCTCTCCACATTGACAGTTCTTCCATTTTTGGAGAGATTGTCAATACGCAACGCTCCGGCCGCCCCAGGAGGCTCCGATGGTCATCGTCGTTCTCTTCGTCACCCACTGGATGACCTCGGTCTTCTTCCAGAGCTTCTTCCAGCACCGGTACGCGGCGCATCGGATGTACACCGTGTCTCCGAGGGTGGAGCGCCTGCTCCACCTCCTCACCTACCTCGTCCAGGGCCCGTCGTTCCTCTCGCCGCGCGGGTACGCGATCCTGCACCGCGAGCATCACGCGTTCTCGGATACCGAGCGGGATCCGCACTCGCCCGCGTTCTTCTCCAGCGCGATGAAGATGATGCTCCACACCAAGCACCGGTACGACGCCTACGCCTACCACCGCGAGGAGCCGGAGCCCCGCTTCCTGGGCGGATACCCCGAGTGGCCACTCATCGACGACCGGCTCCGGGCCTCCTGGCCGGTGCGGATCGCCTGGGGCGCCCTCTACTCCGTGCCGTACTTCCTCTTCGCCACCCACTGGTGGTTGTGGCTGCTGCTTCCGCTGCAGTGGGTGATGGGCCCGATCCACGGGGCCATCGTCAACTGGGCGGGGCACAAGTACGGGTACCAGAACTTCGACAACGGCGACCGCTCGCGCAACACGCTGGTCTTCGACGTGCTCACCATGGGCGAGCTCTTCCAGAACAACCATCACAAGTTCGGGATGAGCCCCAACTTCGCAGCGCGGTGGTTCGAGGTGGACCCTACCTGGCAGGTCATGCGGCTGCTGGCCCGGGTCGGAGTGATCCAGATCGCCACCACCCAGCGCGCGCAATACCCGGAGCCTCACGCGCAGGCGGCCTGACGCGTCGCGGGCGAGCGGCCGTCAGATCTTCCGGAGGTAGGCCAGCAACGCTGGGACCTCGGCGTCGGTGAACGGACGGTCGTGCACGTTCGCCAGGAGCGACCGGAGGTCACGGGTCCAAATCCCGTACTCCTCGTTCGGAAAGCACGAAGGCTGGCGGCACGATCCCCGGCTTGCTCGCTCCCAAAAAAACGAACGGTGGCGGGAGCGTTGCTGTGAGGCGTCTCGTGCCGACAGCAAACCTAGAGGGCTGAGGGACATGAGGGGGCCTCAACCGCAGAGCGAACCGCCGTTGAGGATCCCTGTTGCCCTCATGAACACAGCCGTGTGTTCCCTCGGGCAACATGTCCCGAGCGAGCAGACCGCTCCCCCGGCACCTGCGGTGCCCCGTTTCGGTCGGCATGCCGTTCGCACCATGTCTTCTCCGAGGCCGGACAGGCCCGTCGTCGTAGTTGCAGGCGTCGATGCGTGACATCGGCGCCGGCCGGTCTCTGACGACCAATAGCGGAGGAACTGCACATGAAACATCTCGGCGTGGCGAGCGTTCTGCTCGCCCTTCTCGGTTGTGGAGGTGGAGTGGGCAGCAGCGTCAGCGAGGCCCAGGACGCGCTCGACGGTGCGCCCGACCCTGTACTCGCGTGGAACGCCACGGCGCTCCAAATGATCGTCGGGCCGGGGGGGGCGGCCAAGACTCCGGTGCTTGGGTTCCTCGACGAGGCTATCGTCCACACGGCGATCTACGACGCGGTGAACGCGATTCAGGGCGAGCCCTATACCCAGTTCGCCTTGCGGCCGATCGTGCCCCGGCCGGCTTCCGCCTACGCGGCGACCGCGGCAGCTGCGCACGACGTCCTGCTCGCGCTCTATCCCGGCAACGCTCAAGCGCTCGGGACGGCCTACCAGGCCTCCCTGGCCAACGTGCCAGATGGGCGCGCGAAGACAAACGGGATCGCGGTGGGGCAGCAGACCGCGGCGGCGATCCTGGCGCTGCGCGCGAACGACGGCCGGAACGCAGGGGGCACGTTCACTACCTCGGGAGGAATCGGAGTCTGGGTCCCGACCCCCCCGGGCTTCCTGCCGCCGGCCGCGCCCTGGGCCCGCGACATCACGCCGTGGACGATGACCTCCCCCTCGCAGTTTCGCTCGAAGCCTCCGCCGAGCCTCGGCAGCGAGCGCTGGATACGCGACTACAACGAGACCAGAGCCCTCGGCGCGAAGGTGGGGAGTAGCCGGACGCCGGAGCAGACGGACATCGGCCTGTTCTGGACTGACCAGCCGCAACTGCAGATCAACGGCTACTGGCGTGGCATTGCAGTGGACCAGCGCCTCTCGCTCGGGGAAAACGCACGTTTCTTTGCGATGCTCCTGGTCGCGTTCTCGGACTCGTTGATCGGGTGCTGGGACTCGAAGTTCCACTACGCGTTCTGGCGCCCGGTGACCGCGATCGAGGCGGGCGGGGGCAACCCCGCGCTGACTGGGGACCCCACGTGGCAGAGCAACGCGGTCACTCCAAACCACCCGGAGTACCCGGCCGCGCACGGTTGCGGTTCCAGCGCGTCCGTCCACACGCTGCAGGCGTTCTTTGGAACGGATGAGCTGGAGTTCAAGGCCTCCAGCAACGCGGCCGGGGTGGTGCAGCCGGTTCGCACCTACGCGCGGTTCAGCGACCTGCTGGACGAGGTGCTCCGGGCGCGCATCTACGGCGGGATGCACTACCGGAACTCGACCGAGCAGGGCGCGAAGCTCGGCCGGAAGGTGGTTCGCAACATGCTGCGTCACCACTTCCGCCCGACGCACGAGCGGTACGATGACGACGCCCGCGAGGTCGATGATCGGGACGACGAATAGTCCCCCCCGGATCCAGGAGCCGAGGTCGAGCAGGAACAAGGAGCCGTTCCAGCTCGGCGTCGGTCGGTTTCACCGTCCGCGGTGGCCAGGCCGTCGCCTGGGGTGCGCGATGCGCAGCCTTGCCGCCGCGGGGTGAAACGTTCGCGGATCCGGAGCGGAGTCTACGGTGCCCTCAGCCGTCGAGGCGCCTCGGTCTGGCCGCGGCAGCCGGCCTTGGCGTCTTCATCGCGCTTTTCTACGTCGGCCTGACGCCCCGGTCCGTCACGAGGGACTGGTGCGATCAGCCGACCCGGATGGCCCGCGCGGCGCGGACAGAGAAACGACCCGCGAGTCCGTCGTTCTCGGCGGCCGAGTGAGTTCAGCTGGTTAGACCCCTGCCTCGCAGGCCGGAGGTCAGGGCCACGCTCGTTCTCCTCGCTCCGGAAGCTGCAGTGGGTATCCGGAATCTCGGGCGGTAGTATCCGACCCGATGGCAACGTGCCGGGACCACGGTGACGTCCCCGGCCCGACCGAGGCGCAGGCAATGCCGGAAGAGTCTGCGGGCGAAATCACCGCAACCGCCGACCTCAACGAGGCCGCCTTCTCCTCGAGTGTCCAGCGCTTCCGCCTGCGGGTCGTCGAGGGCAGCGAGATCGACCAGGTCCACGAATCACAGATGGATCTGGTCCAGATCGGCAGCCATGCGCTGAACGATCTCCGTCTCACGGACGGCACGGTGTCGCGTTTTCATTGCGAGGTCTTCGTTTCCCATCGGGATCCAGGAGAAACGGCCCGTCCAGCCCAGGTCCACGTCTGGCTGAGGGACCTCGAGAGTCGGAACGGTACGCGCGTGGACGGCGTGCTGGTGAAGGAGGCGGCGCTCAGGCAGGGCAGCCTCATCAAGCTCGGAAACGTGACAGTTCGCTTCGAGCTGTGCCGGGAGAGCAATCGCATCCCAGTCTCCGAGGCACGGAGTTTCGGATCCCTGGTGGGAAGCTCCATCGCCGCGCGCACGAGCTTCGCCCTGATGGAGCGCGCGGCAGCGTCCCGGGCCAGCATCCTTCTCGAAGGGGAGACCGGCACCGGAAAGAGCCAGGCCGCCGAGTCCATCCACCGTTCGAGCAACAGACACGACTTCCCCTTTCTGGTCGTGGACTGCGGAGCCATTCCCGCCTCACTGCTCGAATCAGAGCTGTTCGGTCATGAGAAGGGAGCCTTCACCGGGGCGAGCAGGCAGCAGCTCGGAATCTTCGAGGAGGCAAAGGGCGGGACGGTGCTCCTCGACGAGATCGGTGAGCTACCGCTCGAGCTGCAACCGAAGCTGCTCCACGTCCTCGAGGAGGCGGAGATCCGGCGCCTTGGGCGGCCCGGCTACATCCCCGTGGACGTGCGGATCATCGCTGCCACGCACCGTGACCTGCGAGCCGAGGTCAACGCGCAGCGCTTCCGCTCGGATCTGTACTGGCGTCTGGCGGTGATGCGGATCGTGCTCCCAGCATTGCGCGAGCGCTCGGAAGACATTCCGGCCATCGTCGATCAGATGCTCTTCGACGTGGACCCCCGAGCGAAGGCTCCGCTCCTCGAGGGCTCGTTCCTCGAGCAGCTCAAGCTCCACGCCTGGCCGGGCAACGTGCGCGAGCTTCGGAATCACCTCGAACGCTGTCTGGTGATGCAGGAGGGCATGGCGCCCGACGTCGAGCCCGCGGGAGAGCCTGATCGAGAGACGCGATCGGCAAAGCCGCCGCGAATCGATACCCGGATCGGGTACCAGGAGGGGCGGCAGCGGGCAATCGAGGTCTTCGAGCGCGCCTACCTCCAGGCGCTGCTCGAGGAGTGCCAGGGGAAGGTCTCCGTCGCTGCTCAGAGGGCGGGTATCGACCGTGTCTACTTCTACAAGCTGATCAAGAAGCTCCGGCTCCGCCACTAGAGGGGGTTTGCGATGACCGCCGACCCATCCCAGCAGTCAAGGGGTGCACGCACCGAGCTCGTGTCGGACGAGGTCCGGCAGAGCGAGGAGACGGTCGAAGCCGACTCCGAACTGACCGTGAAGGCAGAGCCGGGTCGCGCGCAGCTTCGCCTCGACCCGGGAGAGGTCCTGGCCGGGCGCTTCATCGTCCGGCGGTTCATCGCCCGCGGTGGGATGGGCGAGGTCTACGAAGCCGAGGACCAGGAGCTCCGTTCCCGGGTGGCCCTGAAGACCGTGCTCGCCGGCTTCGCCGCGGACGACACTGCGCTGGAACGGCTGAAGCGAGAAGTGCTCCTCGGCAGACGAGTGAGTCATCCCAACGTCTGTCGGACCCACGAGCTGTACGTCACCCGCACTGCTGACGGGAAACCACTCCGCTTCCTGACCATGGAGTTTCTTGACGGCGAGACGCTCGCCCGGCGTTTGAGGCGTGACGGACGCCTGTCCCCCGACGATGCGCGCGTTCTGCTGAAGCACATCGTCGCCGCGCTCGACGCGGCCCATGCCGAAGGAGTGATCCACCGCGACTTCAAGAGCAGCAACGTGATGCTCGTCCCACGTGACGACCGCGGCAGCAACACGGTCCGCGCAGTGGTGACGGATTTCGGCATCGCCCACGTTGCCCAACCTGTCGGGGGCGACGCCTCCAGTGCGAACGTCTCCGCGCAGGTGACGACACTCGCCGGGACACCCGCATACATGGCGCCGGAGCAGCTCACTGGCGACGTTCTTTCGCCAGCAACGGACGTCTATGCGCTGGGCGTGGTCCTCTACGAGATGCTGACCGGCGAGCTCCCCTTCTCCGGTGACGCGCTCCTCCAGCGTCCCCGCCCGGAGCCGGTGCCACCGCGCTCGCGCGTCCCGAACCTCACCCAGCGGTGGAACGCCGCCGTGCTCCGCTGCCTCGAACCCGCACCGGAGCTGCGCTTCCGGACGGCGCAGGAGGTCCTGCGCGCCGTCGAGGGAGCTTCCCTGCCACCCAGACCGGAGACGGTACCCGGGCTGACCGACCCCCTGACCAGCGGTCTCTACACCCGCGCCTCCGAATCGCTGGTGAACTACGACCCATGGGAGTGCAGACGGGCGGTCGCGCTCTTCGAGCAGGTCACCACGCTCGAGCCGGGCTTCGCGCCTGGCTGGGCCCGGCTCGCCGCAGCGTGTGTCTACATGGGCACCTTCTTCGAGCCCGATGAGCACGACTGGATGCACCGAGCGGGGCAGTCCGCCCGCAAGGCGCTCGCCATGAACCCCGATGACGCCGACGCTCACTGTGCGCTGGCCCGGAGCCTCTGGAGCCCGGCCAACGGTTTCCAGCACCGTGCCGCTCTCGCCTCCTTCACCCATGCGCTCGAGCTCGACCCGAGCTGCCAGCAGGCACTGACCTGGAAAGGAGGAGTCTTCTCCCATCTGGGTTTGCTCCGCGAGGCCGATGAGTTGCTGAAGGAAGCGCTCGAGCTGCGGCCGGACGACTCGGGGGCCGGCGCGCTTCTCGTGCAGAACGCGTACTACGACAACCGCTTCGATGAGGCGGACGAGATGGCGGCACGGTCCCTCACGCGGAACCCCACCGACTCGCAGCTCCTCAGCTTCCGGCCTGCCGCAGCGCTGTACACCAACCGTCTCGAGGACGCGGAGACGCAGATCCACCAGGCACGCCAGCTATTGCCCGACAACCCGGTCTCGCACGGGCACGAGGCGCTCCTCTGGGCGCTGCGCGAGGAGGGGCTACGAAGCGAGGAGTGCATCGCCCGCGCGCTCGCGGCGAAAGTGCTGCTCACCACCCATCACGGCTGGCACTACGCCGCGGCGGCGCTGGCCGTCATGGACCGGCCTGCCGAAGCGCTGAGACTTCTCCAGCGGGCGGCATCCGTCGGACTTCCGGCCTACCCCGCCTTCCGCGACGACCGCTTCCTGGCGAAGTTGAACGACTACCCCGCGTACCGCGTCTGGCTCGCCGGGCTCGAGCGCGAATGGCTCGAGTACCGCCGGGATTTCGGCTCGCCCTCGGATCCGGTTTGAGCCAGCGCTCAAGCGCGATCGCTTCAACGCGTCGCTGAGCGGTGCTTGTTGCCCGGATGAACACAGCCGTGTGTTCCCTCAGGCAACAAGTCCCGAGCGCGCCGACTTCTGCCGGGCAATTCGCGCGTTCGATCCCTCCCTCGGCCCGGCACGACCTTCGCACCGTGTCCTCTCCGAGGCCGGACATCACCGGTCATCTCGTGGAGGCCCGTCTTGACTCGAACGATTGCGATCGCTGCGGTGCTCGGACTTCTCGGCTGCGGGCCCGCAGACACCCCATCCTCCGCACCCGCCGTCGAGGCGAAGGCCGACGGGCTGGCACTCACCTGGAAACAGGATCCGCGACCGTGTCAGCGCTACGCGTCGTTCGACGTACCGGGGGGAACGGACACGGCCGCCTTTGGCCTCAATGACCTGGGGCAGATCGTCGGACGCTGGACCACCGCCGATGGGGTGGTGAAGGGGTTTCTTCGCCATCCATCCGGGCGCTTCGACACGCTGGAGTTTCCCGGAGCGAAATTCACTGCTCCGGTCCATCTCAACAATCTAGGAAGCGTCGTCGGTCGCTACGTCGATCAGGCTGGGGTGAGCCACGGGTTCCTCCTCCTCCATGGCCGGTATCAGACCATCGACCCTCCCGGCGCCGTGGACACTCGAGCACGCGGCATCGACGATCGTGGGAGGATCACCGGCAACTTCTCGCGTGAAGACGGCGTCGAGCACGGCTTCCTCCTCGAGAATGGCCGCTTCACCCAGCTCGACTTTCCGAACTCCGAGTCGACGGACGTCTGGGACATCAACACGTTCGGAGTCGCGGTGGGGGACTGGAGCGACACCGACCGGGTGCACAGCTACGTCCTCCGACATGGCGTCTTCACTTCCTTCGACTTTCCCGGTCAACCGATCGCAACCTCGGCCCGTCAGCTCAATCTCTTCGGGGCGATCGTCGGGGTCGTGGCTTTCGACGACGTCGCCGACCATGGATTTCTGAAGGTCGGAGATCACTACCGCCAGCTCGACTTCCCGGGCGCCTCGGGCACCGATGCCTTCGGGATCAACCTCTGGGGCCTGATCGTCGGGGGCTGGAACGACGCCGATGGCGCAGGACACGGCTTTGCACTGAGCGACTGCAGCGCCGCCGACCGCTGAGGCTCTGACGACTGCTCTGCCCCTTCAAGGAGATCACCATGAGAAGTTTGCTTCGAAGTATTTGTTGTGTGGCGTCAGCGGGATGTCTCCTGATGGCCTGCGGATCGGAGACCCCGCCCGACGAGGGCCCGGGCGTCGTTTCTCCTCCACCTCCACCTCCACCTCTCACTTTCACCATCACTCCGGACGCGCAGACGCTGACCGTCGGCCAGACGGTCACTCTCCAGGCCATCGTTTCGGGAAACGACAAGCTGGTGCCCGTCTGGACTCCTTACTGCGAGAGCGGGCTCATCGCGGTGGCGGTCGATCCGCTCGGCACCTCGGCGACGATCACCGCCAAGCGCGCCGGTGCCTGTTTCGTCTGGGTCCAGCTCGGCGACGGCGGCCCGTCCGGGCTAGCCTCGATCACGATCCCGCCGCTGCCCCTCGGAGACGCCTGCGCGCACAACTCGGAGTGCGCGTCCGACGCGCCGGTTTGTGGGGTGAGCTCCCCTGTCTGCGGAACGACTTGCACCCGGCATTGCAGTGCCGATGCTGACTGCCCCGCTTCCATCAAGTGCGACTCGAGCCGGCATCTCTGCCGAGCCATTCCCTACCCGGACGACGTGTGCGCCTGAGAAGTGGCGATTCCAGCGAAGAGGAAGCCTCGCCGTCGACGAGAATCAGGTCGCCCCGCTCGCTCGCGGCTAGATCGAGGCGGTAACACATCACCTGATGGGCGGGGCTCGATTCGGCATCCATCGATACGGCCAGGCGACCGAGCAGAACTGACGCGGCGCGCTAGCTTGTCCGATGCCTGATGAACTCATTGCAGTCTCTTCTCTGGTCGAGACGACTTCCTTCGACCTGCAGCTCCCCTCCGGCTCGGTGCGCGCGTACCGACTCGGCTCACCGGGTGCACCGGCGGTCGTGTGCGTGCCGGGTCTCGACGCGAACGCGCGGAGCTTCGACCTCGTCGGAGCGGCCCTCGCCCGCCGTGGGCGGCAGGTCATCACCCTCGATCTCCGCGGCCGAGGTGCGAGCCCGGCGACCGCTCCCGGTTCTTACGGCTGGGTGAAACACGCGAAGGACGTGCTCGCGGTCGCGACCCAGCTCGGCATCGACACGTTCGATCTCGCCGGTCACTCGATGGGCGCGCTCGTCTCGATGCAGGCGGCCGTCCTCGCCCCGGAGCGCGTCCGGCGCCTCGTGGCCATCGACACCGCCGGTCCGATGGACCTCCTGGCGATGCCCTCGGTCGCCGCGGGGGCCCTGCGGCTCCTCCCGGTCGTCTATCCCTCCCCCGGCGCGTACTTCGCCGGGATTCAGGCCATGGGCATCGTCGAGCCGTGGGAAGACCTCTGGAAGAGGGCCTTCGCGTACGAGCTGAAGGGTTTTCTCGGGCTCGTCCGGCCGAGGACCTCGTTCCGCGCGGTCGCCGAGGACTTCTTCTACAACCTCGTCCACACCGGCACGTCGCTCTGGCCTCGGTTGCGGCTGCCGACGATCCTGGTCCGCGCGACCAGGCGGCTCCCGCCGTTTGGCCTCGTGGTCGGCGCGAAGGTGCGCGACGCGTTCCTGCGTTCAGCGCCCTCCGCAGAGCTCGCCGAGGTGGACGCCAACCATTACGAGATCATGGCGCACCCGGGGGCGCTCCGAGCAATCGACGAGTTTCTTGAGCGGCCTGCCGTCGCCCTGCCTGATTCTTCTGGACGTCCTCAGACAGCCGATGAGCGGCGTGCGGTTTCAGCCTAGACCTGACGCCGGCGACTTCCCGGTCCTCGCGATGTCCGCGCCGCGCCGCAGCTTCAGGGCGCCGGCCGGACGGGCCGGGCCTGCCGTGTCGCGACACGATCACGAGCTCTCGCGACTTGCGCGACACCACGAACGCCGTGAGCAGTCACGGCGGTTCGATCGCTCAGCTGGGGGCCGAAGCGACCGCGCTCCCCGCGGGCAGGTCGATGGTGAAGATGCAGCCCTTGCCGGGCATGCTCAGCGCGCGGATCTCGCCGCCGTTCGCCGCCACCGCCCTCCGACTGATCGAGAGCCCGAGTCCCAGTCCGGAGCGATCGGCCCCTCGCCGGTCCCCGAACGGTCGAAACACGTCGTCGGCTTCCGGCAGGCCGCCACACTCGTCCTCGACCTCGATCAGGATGCGCCCCGGCTCAGTTCGGGTCCTCAGCACCACTCGCCCGGCGAGATGGGTGAACTTGAAGGCGTTGTGCAGCAGGTTCATCAGAGCGGACGCGAGCAGCTGCGGATCCACGCTGATGACCAGCGCGGGATCGACGGCGTCCACCACCAGCTCGATGCTCCGGGAGTCGGCGTGCATCTGGGCAGTCAGGGCGATCTCGCCCACGAACCCTCGCAGCGACACCGGATCTCGGCGGTGAATTCCGGCCTCCAGGCGAACCTCCGCCAGCGCGCTGTCGATGAGGTCCCGCATTCCCAGGACGCTGCGGGCCAGCACCCGACCGGTACTCCCTCCAATGCCGACGGCGCCCCTCTGCAAGGCTTCGAGCGAGAGAATCGCGACGTGGACCTGGTTCCGGAGCTCGTGCCCGAGCTGGCCCAGACGGAGCACGTCATCGCGCCCGCTGGCTTCCTGCTGAAGCCGGGAGTGTTCGGTGACTGCCTCGGCGATCGCGGTGTCCAGGCAGCGATTGAGGGTGTGAAAGTCCTCGGCGCTGATCGCGGCGTCACGCTCGATCGCCAGCTCGGTGATCGCCTGACAGATGTCACCGTAATCGTGCACCACCTGCGCCACGGTGAACCCCATGCCCAGCAGCTCCCGTCCATGCTTCGCCGCGCTCGAGCCGATCTCGTTGGGTGGGAAGGGCGAGCCCGTGTTCTCGCGCCGGAGCGTCTCCACCAGCTGTGTCAGGAAGAGGGGGACTCCGTACTCGATCTCCCGCGGCTCCCTCGACTCGAACGGCCGCGACGAAGCCTTCTCGCTCGCGCGC